>WLWD01002235.1_pt1 | contig 78529 bp, 49 predicted proteins | sample 6712731 | NCBI WGS metagenome assembly WLWD01 (sample SAMN12718690, study PRJNA576275) | sponge metagenome | isolation source: marine sponge | host: Mycale hentscheli | place: New Zealand: South Island, Marlborough, Capsize Point | collected 2014-11-01 | reverse complement strand
TATAACTCTTAGTTTGTTCTCTCTGGTGGCAGCGTACCGTGCTGTTATCAGGTGCGAGGAGGCAACGCATTCCTTGGATTGCCGAGCTGCCCCACATTCTGGATAATATAATAATGAAGAATATCAGTAGTATAGCAATACTAAATGCTTTGAATAAGTAACTTTTACAATGGTCAAATACAGCTAAAACATGCAAAATGTATATAATTACTAAACTACAAGTTGTTTGAATGTTAACCCTGTCACAGTATTTTCCATGATATTATTAGCCAAATCAGGGAAGCCCACTGTTTTATTATTAAAGCATCAGCTAATTTTCTTCAAGTTCTTGCTATATTTCCAGTCAGCCAAATTTTCAACATTTCTATGAAACTATCATCATCATTATGGATGTGCTCATACTGTATGACATTCCTGTGTGCAATTCCATATCCAACTGAAGGCCAATTTGCTTCCATTGACTCCAGCATCATACATTTCATTAAAATCTTTAAAATTTTCCAAATGGAGAGGCTCTAATGAAATTATATAAAAATTATGACCAACAATTATGACATATTTTTATGTTTTGACCTTACATTGTGTGACTCATTGTTGGCAATATTAAATTGCACTTCTAAGCATTTGATTGCACATTTTTTAATTAACCCTCTTCCGTCTTTCACGCTCTGATTTGGAATTACTGACAATTAACCATTGATTTAGGTATGAATTTACTCTTACTGATGATTCTAAAACACTTTTATTGTACTAGTTGTTGTTGTTTTTTCATTTTGGGCTGATTTTTGAGAAAACACAAAGCTGTAAGCTCATTGTAGGTAGCTTTTGTGGGTAACACTCATTATTGTCACATTATAATCACATGAGCAGACACTTTCTTGCTTCTAGTGGTATGTTTGTGCTGGAAAGTTGACTGAGTGCTGAAAGTGGAGTTTTGTATTGAAAATATATACAGGTCTGAGTGTCTCTGGCCTGTTTAGCTTCTTTTTGAAGGCAACATTATTTACTTCTATCGCTTTAATTGCTCCATACATCTATCTTTTTAATTTCTTGAGCTTAAGTTATACCTGATTAGAATAATCTAGACCTCGCTAATTTGAAATATCCATAATCTGAACAGCTGCCAGGTGAGCCCAACCCATTAAAACCACATGCCACCACCTTCAGAAGCTAAAATTTGTCTGCTCCATCTTTTTCACAGCTGCCTCTGTGCTACTCCAGTTGTTTCTTCCCCAGGTTATTTCTGTACCACAAGTAATATTGCTCTCTAAACTAAAGCTTAAGCATACTACTTTAACACTAGCTATTGAGGTAAAATGTATAACTGAACTGAGCAATGAAGCTGTCAACCATTTGGTAGTGACTATTTGTGCATTGAAAGGAATAGAAGGATGCTATTCTTGTAGCGAATCTAAACATATCAACAAACAATACATAGCAAACTATTAGAGCCACTGTATAACCGCAATTCTATTTTTAGCACTGTTAAATGGCAAGTGTCGACCACATCAACTTCTTCGTGGATTATGAGAGTTTTTGAAAGACTACTTTAGTTATTATTGAATAGCAAGTGCACTTGGAGTTTATTGTTCAATTCAGTGGGGTAGGAGAAAAGGAGCAGGAGGGGTGACTGCTTCCCCACTTTTTTCTATTTTTAAGGGGGGAGGGGGGCTTGGCCCCCATATTTCTCATTTCATAGTATAGTATGAATGTAGGCAGTGATTTAGAAAAAAAAAACTGTTCACTATTTATTTAAATTTGAATAGGGTTGAAATTTTTCATTTTTAGAATTTTTAATGACCTTTGGGCAGAAGGCAAAAGGAGCAGCCAACCCATATTTTTTTAATTGTGGTGGCCTAAGGCCCTCCACTTTTTGTTTCCTTGGGGGGGGGGGGAATTTAGTGGTATCCATAGTAAACTCATGCTGGAATGTTGACAGCTACGGTTTAGCTTTATTGTTTGTCAACTTTATTGCAGAAAACATAATGTTAAGAAATTTTTATTCTCTTTTGCATACAGCTATTTGACTATCCCACCCCCCTTTCAACTTGCTCCTTTTCATTTGAAATTTCCACTTCAGTGAGGTGAGACATTAAATTTGGGCTTCCAATAAACTAGAGAAGAGAAAAAATTTGTATGAGTTGCCAAAAATGCTGTTTTAAGTATGTAGCTAATTACAAAAAAGAACGAACAACAACAAACATGCATACAATCTTGTGCAAAAAATAATTAATGAACAAGTAAAAAATAAAGATGAAGTGACCACTTATTTATGGAGCTACGTATCAGTTGCAGTATTTTTCTTTGATTTTATCAGATAAATTGGTAAAACCAACTGTTTGGTTTTCTAAAGCATGAGCTAATTTACTCCATGTTCGTTCTCCATTTCCAGTCAGCCATTTCTTCAACATGTCTTTGAAACAGTCGTCAACACTATGGCTGTGCTCATACCGTATGACATTCAAGGTTTGACAATCCACATCCAACTGAAGGCCAATGTTCTCCCATTTGACTCTGGCATCAAATGCTTCTTCAAAGACAACCCTAAACTCTTTTATACTGAGAGAGTCTAAATATAATATAATTTAAAAATTATGACCAATAAACTGAACATTTTAAATTCTGTATTGTTATAAAAAAAAGCCTATGAAAGAGAGAGAATACATTTAATGATGTGTATTGATGAGAAGAAAGAGAGAGGGAGGGAGGAAGAATATTTTATTCCTTTATCAACACTTTTAAAAGTTTGTAAAAGCAGATACTTTGGGCCATGTTTTAATGCCTGAATTTAAATATGCATTCAATCAGTCAATATATGGTGTATTGTAAGAAAAATTAAAGGTAATGGCAGTAAAAATGATAGTTGAAAGCTAAAACAATATTCTAATGAATTTTCTTTCTTATTTTCTCAAAGATAATATTCATTCAGTGATTCTACCAGAAATGACAGAAACATTTTAATAATTAAAGGGGCAAAGAACTTTGAATGATGACTAGAAAAGAAACTTCTAAATGTGTTTTATGTAACTTACTTAACTTACTTGAATCACTTTGAATACTACTTCTATGCATTGTAGTAGGATCAGAATCTGTCCAACAATAATTTGAGAATAAAATATATTCCTAATATTATGTACTTCTTACCTGGTAGATCGTATGGACTCATCGTTAAATGGTCAATATCTTGAAGTCCTGTTAGATTAAACTTTACTGTATCTGAAGAACCAGGTTTGATGCGGAGCCGATACTTTAGAAGAGGAGGAGAAGCGTTAACATAATTTTTGATTTGAGCTTTAAGTAGAAATGTGCAATCAGGTTCATCCAAATGAACATTGGATGGGCCAATTTCCCCACATATGGTCATTTTAGTGTCCGTGGGATTAAAGCGAGTAACAAAACTAGACACTAGTTGAATATCTTCTTTATACTCTTCCTTGATAAAAGTCTTTACACCTTGTCTGAAAGTGTTGCAATTCTTTACAAGTGATACATAAAGGTTCCAACACTGCTCTGACAACTTAATATATGGTACAGAACCACGATATAGAGATACCTCATAAAATCTTTCCCTTCTATTCAGTAAACTTCGCACACGATGTCCAGAGAAAAGTTTACCGATATTAAAAAATGAAAACTTTGAAACCACTATCTCTCCATATGTAGATGTAAAAGTTCCTCCAGGAAGATATGTGAAGTCATAAGGAGGCTTGTCTTCAGAGCAAGTCAAAACATATAAATTCTGAACATCATTTGGTTCGTCGTGTTTAATTCTAATAGTTACAGAAGTCTTGAGTTGACCGGAGTTGTGTACGTGATAAACTTTGCTAACTGACTCAACCTCATTAGGCATTCGGGTGTAACCTAATGATCCTGTAGATATTTGAATAGGAGTATTACTACTGCAGTCTACAGACTTGTCTTCTTCAAATTGAAGTTGTATTCCATTCTCTTTCCAGTCCACAGAACTTTTGTGTCCATTGTAAGACACAGAAATGTTCTCATCTTGAATAAACCCAGGCAAGGTAGACTTAGATTCTGTAAAAAAATAAATGTATACACATAAAACATTTGTATTACATAAAATAAACTTCCAAATAGTTTAATATAATTAACAACTTTTGCAATAAAACATGTATTGTATTTTTGACTCCAGCTTAATTAAGGACTTAGAAAAAAGATTCTAGTAGTAATTAGTTATGTAATGGCTACAGTTGCTTAATATGTAAAAGTATACAAGTTTTAGCCAATTGGCAATATATGATTTACCAGTGGAGCACTTCAGAACTAATAAAGAAACAGAGTTAGCCTCGTTTTAAATTAGATAATAATAATAATAAAATCAGCTTGTCGTACTACTTGAGGTATAACTTCCTTATCACAATAGGAATAGCTACTAATAGCCAGGTACTTATTGAATACAATGGTTAAGTTTGTTTGAGCATTCTAAACTCAGCAAAACTTGTTGCCAAAACTACAGCAATATACATGTCAGGGCTTAACTGGAGTAGTTTTTGTATTGGGATAGGGATTTTATATTCCTCATATAGTCACCATCCCCAATTTGGGCAGGGATAGTCTATGTAGTGTCCCTCCTATTTCATTGTCAGGTTTTTTCATATGGTATATGCATGTTCTAAACTGTAGTTAAGTTAGCTGTGTTAAAAACTTGAATAACTTCCAAACAGAAGTAGCTACTCATCTGGGGTTTGTACCATTGGAAATCTCTCGTCAAAGTGGATAAAAGTATTCCTTCAGTATGCTCCACAAATGGAGGAAAAGTACTATTTCAAAACTCATTACAAAGTCAATGGGAATGAAAGAAAACAACTTAGCCACTCTTGACATGCTCGGAATTAGTCACATGATTTGGCTCAAACAATCCTCGTAAACAAAAAAGTCTATTTCTCTCCTTAAGTTGATGCTTTTCAGGCCTCCTACTCCTTTACCAGTTTAATGTGTATGCAGAAATGTGCTAAATGAAACCTGGTGTGTTGTATCAAGGAATGGATGAATGCATGGATTGCTGGGCAATATATAGTATGCATAAAGAGTGTAAGATATACACAATGGATGAATGCATTTAAATAAGGTTGAATACTTAAATGTGGGAAAAAAATAAGTTAAAAACACGGGGAAAAGCCTTTAGTACTTTTAATATGGAATTTGTTTCTTTTCACTCGTTTTAATTACATAAGCTAGGTGTATAAGCTAGTTACATTGTATATTTTTAATAGTAATACTAAGAAAGTGAAAATCTATATCATTATACATTTGCGTGTTAGTAACAATGACCGGCAATAGTAAGTGTATTCATGAATAAGTCACGAGCTTAAACAGTTTGCTGAAGCGTCGTTGTTACACTGAATGGGTAAAGTGTTGTTACATTTAATGTATATGGGAGAGAAGCGTGCAGTTTCAAAAAAGGAAGGTAAAAGTGCAAAAGAGAAGGCAAAAGAGATTATTCGTAACTAAATAGCCGGTGGAATCGGTGCAGTAGGGTGGTAAAATAAAAAGAAGGCGACAATACGAAAGAGTAGGCAAGAAGAAAATGATTAATTGGAACTAAAAAGAGGGTGGAATTAAATTGTTGAGTAAAGGTACATAAATTTAAAAAAGGCAGGCGAAATTACGAAAAAGAAGGTAAAAGTTTCGTATAGCCTAGGTCCACAACCATGATAAAAGGACAGAGAGATTCAGAAGGAGGTGAGGTAGACAAAGGAAGGAGAAGGGGTGACTCAAGTGGGGGATAAGAAAAGCCGAGATAGTTATGGAAAAATGAGAGCATGAATGGTCTAGGACCTGAACAGTAGCATAGTTTTTTTATCTAGTTTTATCATCCTCTACCATTTTTTAAGGTCACATAAGTTTCCCTTCACACATAGCAGGCCAAGCATGACTACTGCCTTACACAAACCCTCATCCATTATCACCTATAGAGACTCCAATACACTCCCAAGCATCATTCAATTATACACTTAGACATTCACCATCTTGTTCTTTCCCATCTTGTACAAACCCACTGTTTACTTTGGTTCTAGTCACGCCCTTCATATACTCTTGTAAGGCAGTACTTGATTAGTAGTGGTATTATTACAGTTGTGAAAGTCAAAATTCTTCTCTCTCTCCTAGCTGTCCTTGTGCAGTAATAGTCTCTACTCCCTTGCTAGTAGAGTTCTCTGTCTTGCTACTTAGTTCAGTTAGTGTTCTAGTCATTGTAGTAGTTAGTCGGTCGCATTGTGTCTAGATAGACTGAGCTTTAGTAGTGACAGAAGTGCTGTCTCGTGCATAGCTTAGTTCTTAGATGATAGCTAGGCCTTAGAATTGAGTAGTGTGTTAGATAGCTGGTTCTTCGATTGTCGCTTGATTAATCGTTTCTGTCCTGGGCGCCTTACACCCACTCGATTACTGCATTCTTACTTTGCAGTACGTCAAATGCCACTGTATAGCAGGGTACTTGCTAGTATATATATATATATACTATACAACTGCAATGGAGTCAATTTACAAACCTTTGACAAATACTTTTAATGATTGGAATTTATAAAGTCTCAAAGTTTGTGAAATAATAATTCTCCCATCTAGACGAGTATATGGCATGTATCACGTCCGACAACAAATTAATACTTATACTAAAGACTGTTTATTTATTCACAAGGAATCAGAGTGTTTTTAATTCACATAGAACAAATACGTTAGTCTAGTGAGGGCAGGTAAGCAAAAAACAAAAAAAACAAAAAAAATAGAAAACAAAGCAAAACCAAACAACAACACAAAAGCAGTCATAAGTGTGAAGCAGAGGTTTGATGGCACACTGAATAGAATATGTGTCGAACTTTTGCCTCTAAGATTCTTGTAGACTGCAACCATGTGATATATTTTGATACCTTAGCAATAATCAAACCTCACAGTGCTTGAAAATCTGTCCAGTAGTTTTGCTATATTTTATGAACTAATGTGCCACACACAGTGAATATGACAGCTTTAAGGAGAACTAATTTTTTTTTCATTTCTGTAATACTTCACAACACACAATGACAATAATAAATTTACCTTCTGTTACAATTGGTAGTTGTGGATATTCGATTCCAACTATAGTCGGCATTTCCTTCTCTTCATCTGTGAACAGAAAACAGTGTATTATGTTATAAATTGCTTTTGTCGAGAATTTGAGAGACATTTATGGTCACATAAGACACAGAATAAATAAATAAATGGTTCACAGAAATATATTTTGCTTTGCAATCAATACAAAATGCTGCACAAAAACAATTCACATGAAACTTAGTATTCCAATTGCACTTTTATGCTAACCACATGGTTTGTGGTGGCTTGTTCTTCAACTCTGCATGTAATTTCGTCAATGAAGTACATCATATAGATGTGCTGGTCAATGATCTACTTAAGGACGTAAGTTTACTTGAAATTAGTCAGACTGAATTGGAACAGGCTCAAAGGAAGCGTAAAAACCGGCTTGCTGGAGAAACATTTGAAGAAAAGGAAGTAAGAAAATCAAAGTCAAAATGTCTTTTGCTATACATCATTAAATAATTTTCTGCATATTCTGTACTACTGATTTGGATTAACTGCATAGCTACTCCACTATAGAGGCAGACAATGAATTAAAACAAATGGAGGTAGAACTTCAGGATGCTGCTCAACTTATGTTTAGACTTTCTGAAGGTAATATAGCCGCAATTGAGGCAAATTATTACATCAATTCTCTTGTTTCATTGAAAAAATAACATTATTGTGGTATGCAATGAGCTTGCAGTGAAAACAGTCAATACTGAAGAAAGAGTGCTGCAGACTGGGCTTCTTCTGAACTCATATCATATAAGCCAATAATTAAAATGGTAATTATTTACTATAAATTTGCACTTTATACTGGCATTGGGTGTCTTTAACACTATTAACAAAAAGAAGTTGTTAAAGATATGTTAGAATTACATGATTTTAACAGTGAAGAGTTATTAGCACGAAAGCTTGCTAAATCATTAGAAAAGAAATTTGCAATGGGGAATAAGTTCATTTAGTGGTGTATTCTCATGTAACTGTCATAGTATTATTCTCATCTACTTGTTCATTGAACTAAAATAATCAACTACTGCTACCATATGGGTTACATTTGGCACTGAAATACACTTTAGATATAACAATTAAAAGCATTGTCTTAGCTTTATTGGGAGCAGAAATTAAGAACTCTGCAATTTTGTCATGTTGTGATGCCACATCACAATTCCATACAATAGGGAAACAAATCAGTAATGGATGCATGGAAATCTTATCCCGGTTATATAATAGATACTTTTTATGTGTTCAACAACCTCGTAAAACATTTAACTGCTCAATTTGAACTAATTAAAACATTAGAAATGTTTACTTGTACTATTTGTCAGAACATGGCTATGTCAATTACTCACGGCAGGACATTCAAACTGATAGAAAAAGATTGAGATGGTGGCTTTATAGACCACTTTCCCATAATAATTCCATAATATTACCAGCATATTCTCATACATCCATTCTAATTCCATTCTAGAGTCTATTGAAAAAACTTCTGTTTTAATTTTGTCATATTTTCCTGCCTTCTACCCTACCTTAATTCTATTGGATGGATAGATATTCTTATGTCAAGGGTGCATCAAATATTTCAATCATTCTTCAATTGTCAATTATAAAAGACAGGATAATAGCTAACCAGAAGGTGCTCAAAAACTGAAATGGGTTAGGAGAGACTTTGATTTAGGTGAAAATGAATAATACACTACTAGTTAACTAGTGATGTGCTTGAGCACAAATGGCGAGCGAGCCTAAAGACTATACTATTTTTATATGAATGATTTTGACTAATAACACTGAAGCTACTGAAAATAAGGTCGAGTTTTTAAATTACGCATACACGGTAAAGGGATTTCAGTGCCACAGTAACAACTCGCTGCAACTGTTTGAATTGAAGGGAAAAAAACAACAACAAAACAATACTTGTTATTTAAATGTTGTCTTTGTGATATTCTTTAGCTAAGTAGTGGCTGTAAAGCACAATGCTTTAACCCAACTGGACATACACCTACACAAGACTTACCTTTGCGGTTAGTCTAGTGGACAATGTATTTTCAAGTAAATACTGTTTCGTACGGCTTATAACCATGACAAAGAGCGCATTGACTTACCACCGTCACTAACTCGAATAGAAATGGAAATCCCGTAAGTTTTCACGTTTTAACTGCACCCGCAAAAGAATTCAAAACGGTAAACAATTCAAATTCTAGGGTGATACGGGTACTGATCGATAAACTGGAGGATTCTGTTTAGTGAAGTTTGGGACGGGTTCGACCACAGAACTAACACAAAAATGCGTGGGTCAAAGTACAAAAATGCCTTACGTACGTTCAAACATATATATAAACAAATATCCCCGATTTACAAGATTTTCAATTGAGTTATCCCTGATAGTGTCTCACTCGCTTCGCTCACTCGCCAATTAAAATTACTGTGCGTAATACATGTAGTATACTTATAACAAGATACCTTAATAAATGAATAAATATATATATATTATATTTTTTCAACCCTAGATATCTTCACAATGATATTTTTAGGTACTTGAAATAACTCAAGATATTTCAAGCTGTTATTTCACTGGGAGGGGGAGGGGGTTACAGCTACCTTCCTCAGGTGTACCCTGCTCAACAGGGTTAGAGCAGCTGCTAAAATATTAGCTATACTAACTACAGTAGCGAAGATATCTAGTGTAGAATAATAAACCACTTATTACACTTGTCAGAGTGTTATGGTAGATATTTCACTCTCAGGCTTTATTTTCACTCACCTCAGGCTCCTGAAAATAAATTAACCTGCTCTTGAAATATCTAGCCATATCACACTCTGACTCATGTAATAAGTATTATATATTATATATATTTATTCCACCCTAGATATCTTCACAATGATATTTTTAGGTACTTGACCATGAAATAACTCAAGATATTTCAAGCTGTTATTTCAGCTGTACTGCTCAAGCTCATTAACCTTGTAGTTATAGCAACTGGCCAAACTTTTCAATTTTCTTTAGTTTTTACAGCTACCTTCCTCTGGTGTACCATGCTCAACAGAGTTAGAGCAGCTGCTAAAATATCAGCTGGTGGTGTGGGTAGCCCCTACAACCAACTTTACCTGTGAGTTACTATACCTCTAGTTAGTACTAGTGGTGCGCTCAAATAGCGCAAATGCATGGCGAACGAGCAGATTCTTTTTATAGAAAAATAAACTTCGAAAGCAGTGGCAAAGAAGTTCAGCTTGACAAAGACTTCACAATTGTTTCAAGAAGAGAGTAGCTATAAACATTTTCGTTGAAACAAAGTTAATTGCTGTGTTTTTTTTGTGTTTACGTCATTCTCGGAGTGGCACGTTTCCTAGCAATACTTTTGGGCAATGCGTAAGGCAGTGCAGCAGGATTCTCCGCGCTCGTTAATTGAAAAATACTGGAACTGTGAAAGCTTTACCTAACTTACGTAATTAGAAGCGCGGGCAAAATTTTTTGACGTACGCATACATACCTATATATATATATATGAAATCTCAATTGAACATGACTAAGAGTCAGCTTCGCTCGCTTCGCTCGCTCGCTGAACTAGTAAGATATCTAGTGTGGAATAAACCACTTATTATACTTGTCAGAGTGTTATGGCGAAATATTTCACTCTCAGGCTTTATTTTCACTCACCTCTGGCTCCTTGAAAATAATTAGCCTGCTCTGAAATATCTCTCCATATCACACTCTGACTCATGTAATAAGTATTATAAATATATATATTATTATTCATTTGACACATTTGAATGTCACAATCTGTTGGCTTAGTGTTACAATATGGCCATTCAGACAACTTGTATTCTGTATTATCCAATAAAAATACATTTATTATGCACTGCTCATGTGTGAATACCATAGTTAGTGTCTTGTGCAACAAACACCTGTATTAACCTGGGGGACGCAATAACTCTGAATGATAACTCAGAACATAGGTTATATGGAAATATATTGCCTTATTATATTGCATTTCTTGTGCAAGTATCAATATAGCTTCCTAGTTAGATACACTATTAGATATGTTACTCAACAATTCAGATAATAACAAGAATACTCAACAGTAACAAGTCTAAGTAAAAATATAACAGGAAGTAAACGTGATCACAATGTAATGCATATTAATGTCAACTAACTCATGAGTATGAACATTGTTCATGCCTCTGTGATTACTGTAGTAATGACTCTGGCTTATTGAAAACCCTTTCCCATATATAATCGACTGCTTATTAGTAGCTGGAGTATTAGAAGTTAAAATTAATCATACTATGCAATACTGTAACCTAACTAGGGACTTACTCGCCATTTGTGCTAAGCAGACCATACTATATATAACTTTATATTTATATACACTATATAATAGAATACATTTGTAATACATACATGCATGCTTACATAATTTACATATGTCAGAGTGCTCACCTGTAGGTTCAGCTTGAGATGCGTTGTCATGTTTGTTCTGAAAAAAAAAAAAGCATTTAAAAAGTTGTATGGCTTTATTTTGTGCTTTATCTGTTCATTAGTTGCTATAATATGCATGTCCATCAACTAGGTATTCATTATATAAGTGTGCTAGCATAATTATAATACTCATATTGTCACAAACTTTGTCTCATTTTATTTGCAGTTAATTGATTGTGTTTAGTATTTATTTTTCAACTTACAATAACAGGTTGTTGTTAGTCAGCTTTACATAGCCATTCTGATTGCATATCATCAGGGCTGACAATCCATCTTTGTTCTGCAGATTTATGTCGGCACCATATTCTAGTAGACCTTTAACTACTTCAGCATGACCATTCTGGCTAGCTGTTATTAAGGCTGACCATCCATTTTTCTTCTCTTGCAGATTCACCTGGGCACCATTTTCTAGTAGTATTATAACTACTTCAGCATGACCATTCCGGCTAGCTAGTATTAAGACTGACCACCCATCTTTCTCTTGCAGATTCACCTGGGCACCATTTTCTAGTAGTATTTTAACTACTTCAGCATGACCTTTCTGGCTAGCTATTATTAAGGCTGACCACCCATCTTCCTCTTGCAGATTCACCTGGGCACCATTTTCTAGTAGTATTTTAACTACTTCAGCATGACCATTCCTGCTAGCTATTATTAGGCTGACCACCCATCTTCCTCTTGCAGATTCACCTGGGCACCATTTTCTAGTAGTATTTTAACTACTTCAGCATGACCATTCTGGCTAGCTATTATTAAGGCTGACCACCTATCTTTCTTTTACAGATTCACCTGGACACCATTTTCTAGTAGTATTTTAACTACTTCAGCATGACCATTCTGGCTAGCTATTATTAAGGCTGACCACCCATCTTTCTCTTGCAGATTCACCTGGGCACCATTTTCTAGTAGTATTTTAACTACTTCAGCATGACCTTTCTGGCTAGCTATTATTAAGGCTTCTTCCTTTTGCAGATTCACCTGGGCACCGTTTTCTAGTAGTATTTTAACTACTTCAGCATGACCATTCTGGCTAGCTAGTATTAAGGCTGACAACCCATCTTTCTTTTGCAGAGTCACCTGGGCACCATTTTCTAGTAGTATTTTAACTACTTCAGCATGACCATTCTGGCTAGCTATTATTAAGGCTTGACCACCCATTTTTCTTCTCTTGCAGATTCACCTGGGCACCATTTCCTAGTAGTATTTTAACTACTTCAGGATGACCATTTTCGCTAGCTAGTATTAAGGCTGAACTATATTTACTTTGCAGATTCACCTGGGCACCATTTTCTAGTAGTATTTTAACTACTTCAGCATGACCATTCCAGCTAGCCACTATTAAGGCTGACCACCCATTTTCCTCTTGCAGAGTCATCTGGACACCATTTTCTAGTAGTATTTTAACTACTTCAGCATGACCATTCCAGCTAGCCATTATTAAGGCTGACCACCCATCTTTGTGTTGCAGATTCACCTGGGCACCATTTTCTAGTAGTATTTTAACTACTTCAGCATGACCATTCTGGCTAGCTAGTATTAAGGCTGACCACCCATCTTTCCTTTGCAGATTCACCTGGGCACCATTTTCTAGTAGTATTTTAACTACTTCAGCATGACCATTCTGGCTAGCTATTATTAAGGCTGACCACCCATTTTCCTCTTGCAGATTCACCTGGGCACCATTTTCTAGTAGTATTTTAACTACTTCAGCATGACCATTCTGGCTAGCTAGTATTAAGGCTGAAAACCCATCATTATTTTGCAGATTCACCTCGGCACCATTTTCTAGTAGTATTTTAACTACTTCAGCATGACCATTCCAGCTAGCCACTATTAAGTCTGACCACCCATCTTCCTTTTGCAGATTCACCTGGGCACCATTTTCTAGTAGTATTTTAACTACTTCAGCATGACCATTCTGGCTAGCTAGTATTAAGGCTGACAACCCATCTTTCATTTGCAGATTCACCTGGGCACCATTTTCTAGTAGTATTTTAACTACTTCAGCATGACCATTCTGGCTAGCTCCTATTAAGGCTGACCACCCATCTTTCCTTTGCAGATTCACCTGGGCACCATTTTCTAGTAGTATTTTAACTACTTCAGCATGACCATTCTGGCTAGCTATTATTAAGGCTGACCACCCATTTTCCTCTTGCAGAGTCATCTGGGCACCATTTTCTAGTAGTATTTTAACTACTTCAGCATGACCATTCTGGCTAGCTAGTATTAAGGCTGAAAACCCATCTTTCTTTTGCAGATTCACCTCGGCACCATTTTCTAGCAGTATTTTAACTACTTCAGCATGACCATTCTAGCTAGCTAGTATTAAGGCTGAAAACCCATCTTTCTTTTGCAGATACACCTGGGCACCATTTTCTAGTAGTATTTTAACTACTTCAGCATGACCATTCTGGCTAGCTAGTATTAAGGCTGAAAACCATCATTATTTTGCAGATTCACCTCGGTACCATTTTCTAGTAGTATTTTAACTACTTCATCATGACCATTCTGGCTAGCTAGTATTAAGGCTGAAAACCCATCTTTCTTTTGCAGATTCACCTGGGCACCATTTTCTAGTAGAATTTTAACTACTTCAGCACGACCATTCTTGCTAGCTAGTATTAAGGCTGAAAACCCATCATTATTTTGCAGATTCACCTCGGCACCATTTTCTAGTAGTATTTTAACTACTTCAGTATGACCATTCCAGCTAGCCATTATTAAGGCTGACCACCCATCTTTGCGTTGCAGATTCACCTTGGCACCATTTTCTAGTAACATTTTAACTACTTCAGCGTGACCATTGTAACTAGCTACTATTAAGGCTGACCATCTGTTAAATTTCTGTGAATCAACTAGAGCACCATTTTTTAACAGTAGTTCTACCACATTGATGTGTCCATTTTTACTAGCTTCTACTATAGCAGATGATCCACTGTTGTTTTGCAAATTCAACTTCGCACCATACTCCAGCAGTATTTTGACTACGTCCAAATGGCCATTTTCAGACGCTAAAAGTAGCGAAAATCTTTCATTTCTCTTCAAATCTGCTACAGCCCCCCATTGTAGCAGTACTTTTGCCACTTCAGCATGGCCATGAAGACATGCCAACATTAAAGCTGAATATCCTTCCTCATTCAACAGATGTGTGGGAGCTAACTACGCTGCCGCCAGGGAAACAGGTTGTGGGCTCAAAATGGGTGTACAAAAAGAAGACCGGTGAAGATGGTGGTATTCGGAGATACAAGGCCAGATTAGTTGCTCAAGGATTCAACCAACAATGGAGATTAGACTATGATGAAACATTTTCCCCTGTGGTAAGGATGGAATCATTCCGAACACTGGTCACTAAAGTATTTATGGACTCAAGCAGTCACCACGCTGTTGGAATACAGCTCTACATGCTCACCTGGAAACTATGAACTTTCAGCGGTTGCAGTCAGATCCATGTATCTACAAGTCCAAAGCTGCAGGAGAAGATTTTTACATCGGTGTATATGTTGACGACATGGTTCTAGCTGGACATGGGGAAGATCGAATCAAGGAAGTAAAACGGATGCTATCATGCAAATTTGCCTTGAAAGATTTGGGAAGACTTACATATTTTCTGGGCATATCAGTCGTGCAGAATCAAGATGAGCTCACTACCTGGATGGGACAGCCTGCCTATGTTCGAAAAGTACTTGAAAAATGGAAGATGAGTGACTCAAAACCAGTTGGAACACCCATAAGTCCAGGAAGTTATCTTATGAAGGCTGCAGAAGATGAAGAGGCTGTGGAACAACAACAATATCAGTCTCTTGTTGGTAGTCTAATGTACCTGTCAGTCTGCACACGGCCAGATATTGCTTATGCTGTGAGCTACCTGGCAAGTTTTTGCAGTAAACCTAATCGAAGTCACTGGACAGCTGCTAAGCGCGTTCTGAGGTACCTAAAGGGAACTACTGATTATGGTATCTGCTTCATGAAGAGTGAATCTGACAAGTGTATCGGTTTTTCCGATGCAGACTGGGCTGGAGATCAGCAGGACAGGACGTCGACGTCTGGTTATCTTTATAAGTTGGCAGGTGGACCTGTGTCTTGGAAGAGCCAAAGGCAAGGATGCGTCGCTTTGTCCACGGCCGAGGCTGAATATATGGCTCTTTCCTGTGCAGCACAGGAGACCATTTGGTTGAGAAGACTACTTTTCGAACTCGGTTGTGAACTCGAAGGACCAACTGTGTTAATGGAGGACAATCAATCATCAATTGCCATGGCTAATAATCCTCAATTCCACGGTCGTGCTAAGCACATAGACATTCGTCACCACTTCATCAGAGAGAGAGTCAGCCAGGGAGATATAACACTCACTTATTGCCCCACAGGAGACATGATTGCTGACATGTTGACAAAAGAAGTGAATCAGCATCGATTGAACAGTTTAATGGAGTTAGCTGGCATCAAACCCGTGCCAATGTCAAGTTAGGAGACATTGTGTGAGGAGGAGTGTTGGAAATGGAATCACCCAATTCTCCTAACAATACTTACCTGAATGTTGAACCTATTACATCACTATTAATTGTTTTCTATTTTTAGACGGAGTTGATATTCCTTTCCCCGTGTTTTTTTTGCTCACGCTTGATTTCTGTCATCATTATCTTTGCAGTAAATAAATCTATTGTAATCGCTATCTAAAAGACACTCTCACTGAAAAGGGGAACTGTTCAACAATTTCTTTATGCATTGTCCCAACAATTTACCTTTTATTTTTTCTATTAAAGTACCAATATTTACCATTAGATTGTAATTGACCAAAAAAAATCTCACTAGCTACTAGAGGTGTGCTAAATGGCACAAATGGTATGTGAGCTCTTAGTTTCAATTAGCTATTTTTATATTTATATAGTTTTTTATAAGCAAGCTTAGCTATGTGTAGCTATATAATTTATTCTGTTAAGGAAAAGTAATTTAGTGGAATTAGCTTTTCTGGCTGCTAGACAATGCATACAATTTAAACTTTGCAGCGCTTTTATTTTTAAGCCAGTTTCCTCTTTTCCCTGCAAACAGATTGTGAAGAAGCCAATTTTCCCTTTGCCTGAAAATTATTTTTTCCCTCTCTTGTTTAGGTTGATCTCTTATTGAAATGAAACCTTCAGCTCTTAGCTAGTCTTTCACTCTCTCATTCCTTTTGTCTGAACTGAAGCAGAAGGTGGTTTTTAAAATGTTCAATCCTGACTGTGTTGGAGTTTGACAGTGATAGAAAACAAACCACTCTTTTGCTGAATGTGTGTATTCAATCATAATAAAAGGTATAAATAAATGTTTTAGCTATTATTATTACTATAACAATATACAGATGAACAAACTACACTTCATAAGCTGTTCATCATGAGTATGAACATACTTAATCATTTCTTTATTTTGCCACAATTAAGTTGTTAAAAGTGTAGCAAATAAGTAGGCATATTCCAGCCCAAGAGAAAGGTGGATCTGAAGACGCTCAAGAGAAAGGTGGACCTGAAGACCCTCAAGAGAAAGGTGGATCTGAAGACGCTCAAGAGAAAGGTGGATCTGAAGATGCTCAAGAGAAAGGTGGATCTGAAGATGCTCAAGAGAAAGGTGGACCTGTTGTTGTAGAGACATTTCGTAGAACACACTGATTCTTATGCACATAAAGTATACATAATACTTCTAGCCTAGTAAACAATAAATTATTAGTGATTGTTTACCCAACAAATGATCCAATAACAAATACCTCACTCTTGCTAACACTGAATAAATCCATTATAATGATACACAAGGCTTCTGGCAGCAAGACATCCATTGTGTATATGAAAAAATCTGTTTATGACAAAATTGACATTACCATTGGAATAATTGACAAATAGCCTATCATCATTACTGAGCTTGACTTGTCATTGCAACAAAAACTTAGAAAGGAGAAATTCAACTACCTCTTCAAATTGAGATAGTGTTATACATGTAATTGAATGACTTTTGTTTTTCAACATTTCTATAAGTATAAAAATAAGTAAATCAGTATGACTCATGCCTCTGAATATACGCTACAGGTAAAATAAAATTGAGCATAATTTTGAGAAAAATGGAACTGGTCAATCATTAGAACCATGTCCATTTATGTAAAAGAGAAGCAACATAGCTACTACTACTATATACACATGCTTATGCAAACTAAGTCCATCACAAATTTTATACAGGATTTTTGTCGGTTTAAGTCTTAGTGTACTTAGCCACACCCACTTTTGTAACCTACAATGTTTTGATGCACATCTTTACATACTGATCAGTAAGTGGTCCTATGGACTAATGGCTCAGTTTTGATAGTGTATGGGTAGAAGCTCAAGGGGGGTGGGGAGAGATCCCTCTGTATGGAACCCGATAATCTAGACCTGAGAGCATCTTGTTAATCTTGCTCATTCTCCAATCAAAATTACCCAATCAAAATTACCCAACTTTCTTCTCCCATTTTAATTCTTTCTAGTATGGAAATAAATGGAGTTAATTTCAAAATTAAATTTTCTTTGGTAATTGCTTGAAATGTCACTACGTAATTCTGAAACTCCTGATCTCTGCTGGTACACTCTGATTTCCTTAGTTGAGAAGAAACTGGTGAAACAGATGCTTGCAAACCAAATGAATCCATTGACTTTTTCTGGCATGTGTTAGATTCTAGTGACTCTTGTATCAATTCTGAATTCTCTCTGCAACTTAGGTGATGGTGACGATGACTTATTGCAAAAGCTTTCATCACTATTATAACCATTCAACTGGATAGGATGAGAATTTTTATTTTTTTCTTCAATTCCCAATCTTTGTTTCTTTTGTGGTGTTCCTGTACTACATTTACTGGCACATGAGTACTATCAATCTTTCCTCCATCAGACAAACAAATTTGTGTTTTTTCAACCATCACTCATAAGAAACAAATAATATATGTAGTTGTTGGGTAATTTCCTCTTTAGTTAATTGGCGAGCGAGCGTAGCGAGCGAGACACTTACAGGGGTAACACAATCGAAAATCGGGGATGTTTATTTATTTATTGGCGAGCGAGCGTAGCGAGCGAGACAGTATTAGGGGTGGATAATGCAAAATCGGGTATATGTTATATGTATTTATAGCCCGTTACCCGAGCGACCGCGCTTGTCATTAAGAAATATAAATCGGATACAGTCTGGTATGCTCGTAAGAAAATGTATTAGCGGGGAAAAGTCTGATATAGTTCTTAGCAACCATAATCATGGTGGAAGGCAGATCAAAGCAAAATTTGAATAATGTAGAGTTTTGGTACTTTAATACAATTACTAAGATAGCTAACGCTATACTTTGCTCGTTGTTTATGTTTGGGCTATAAAATAGTTATAAACCAAAATCATTTAGGTTTGTATTTCGATTTATAAATCCTCGCCACTCGGGCTGCGCCCTCGTGTCTCGGAGTTTATAAATCGCATACAAACCTCAATTTTGGTTTATAACTATAACATATGTATATATGTATGTATGTATGGATTGTACGTATGCCCTTTAAACGCGCGCGCAGGAAACTTTTTTCTTCAAAAAACACGGCTTTTTAGGCTTGACCCCAGTTTATTCTGAAACTACAGCATTAAGCAAGCCTTTTAAGCTCCAAAGTGTGAGAAAATTCCTTCGAAAATGCTTGCTTTTCAAGAAACAAAAAGTTGATTCGACCGGTTACTATGACATTGAAGACCCTGTACCAGATTTAAATTCAAAAACTTCGCCTTTTTTCCGGCTAAGTGCGGCTTGTTAGTTGTCAAGAGCCACCTGTAGTCAGTACTAAGAGAGCTATCACTACTTCTGAAAAGTGTATGTAAGCACATAAAGTATTAAAGCTAAGGAAGCTACTACTACTCCGGGGATGCTGAGGTAAGTACGTAATTCCATATTTGTTAGCTAAATAAGCAAAAATAACTCTGGCCTTTCTTTTTTATAGCTAAGAGCTTGTTGTCAACAGTGACTGGTAAATTCAAATAGTATCCGAAATATTAATTAATTAGCAATGCTATTGCAAGTCTGTGTACAAATCGTATTTTGCTGTTTTTATGTGTAAGTTAGCAATTACTATTTGCACATGCATTTTCTGAATAGGCCACACCTCTATTTAATTAATTGAAATGTTATATTAGTGGTAGGGTAATGTGTCTTGAGCACTTACAGTGTTGGCACCATTGTGTGTGTATGTGTGCGCACATGTGTATACATGTATGTGTGTGTGTGCATACATGTGTATACATGTATGTGTGTGTGCGTGTATCACTCACCCGCGATAAAACCGATTTCGTCCTGTGAATTTGGTGAGAAATCGTACAGGGCAACATAGTTGCGAGGCTGGGGTTGGACCTGAGCAGTCTTGGGTGTGGCTTGGGGCGTGGCCTGGTGGTGTGTTGTGGAGGCGGCAGGAGTGGGTGTAGCCACAGACACACTGCTTTGTGGCCCAAACAGTGCCTCGACAGCTAAAAGTAGTAGTTTGTGTATGTGTGCGCAAAAACATTACCATCTTAACTGGCCACCAGACAAAGGACTGATATTTGGTGTTTAGCAAACACTTTCCTGTTTCTCTCTTCTTTCAATAAAATCTAAAATCTTCTACAATACACTGTGATTACCTTGACAATTCAATGTTATGTATAATACTGGCAATCTATCCATCCAACAAGTGGTGGTTGGTTGCTATGCTACTCGGTTTTGACAATTGAATTTTCTGTTTCTTCCCCCCCCCCTCTCTCTCTCTCATAATATTTCCTTTAGGTACAGTTTTACCTTAGGTACAGTTTTACCTTAGTTACACATACTGTACGTTGCCTAGCTAGAGCTTACATACGTGTGTAGACCCAGTTGTAGACAATAAGGAGTCAATAGTGTCACACTACTGAACACTCACCAACAGATTTTTAACCAAAAACTGAGTTGTCCGGAAACAATAGCTGAACTCCTTCTTCCATCTGTTGGGTATGTTTCTACCTTTTCAATGCCTGATGGACTCCTGGGTGAAGGTTATAAACTGGGATGCATTTTAAAAGGTTACATGTTGGGGATATATTCTATTGTTTTTTTATTGTTCAAAATCTCCAGGCTCTGTAAGTAATGTCTTACTTAGCTTTAGTCTAATCACTCAAATATCCTTCAAATAGTCGCAAATAAGGCTATGATTTAAAAAATATATATATAAATATGGAGGATGGCTGGTGAAATGTGCATTACACATGTGGAAAGTTTAGGAATTTCACTAGCTACGTACTGTGTGTTATTCTGAAATCTATCACATTTTAATTGCTAACGAACCTAAGTTAAGTTTAATTTAAAATTAACTTACTTTTCCGTCGAGATTTGAAATCCTCGAGATTGACAAAAATGGAGGCTCTGTTGCTTGACTTGCCACTCCCAAACCCGCTAGCTCCGCCTCCTCCGCGTCTGTTCCCGCTTTGGCTTAGACTATGGTTGCGCAGGAACGACGGCGTCGAGCTGTTTCCTTGGGCGGCGGTGCTGGCCGGCTGTTGCCATGACACCCTGTGGGCCTGGTCTTGTGTCACGGCGGGTGTGGAGCTCTTAGTAGTCTGAGGTTTGGGTTGCTGTGGTTGCTGGGATGATGGTGGATTCTTGATTATCTGGACGTAAGTGCTGGGAATGTTCCCAAACAACTCCCCCTTCCTTACCTGCAGAATGAAAGAGAAAAAATATATAACTGGATTACAGCTAGCTCTGTGTTTTGTGCATTTTCAAAGCTTTTTTTTAAAGATTAGATTGTGATTGATGTTGAAAATCCTGGTGGAAGATTTAGACACATGCTTAATGTACATTCACATACATTGTACACAGATATGCTCTTATATAGTGCACACCTGTGGGACCGTCTCATTGTACACTAATTCATACTGCTCTGCCTTCGAGACATATTGACCCGTTTGTGAGACCTTATCTCATATTTGTATGACTTTAAGATTTTCTTTATCACAATGTTCTGCTCTTTTAGATATTGTCTCTTACAATGTTCTCTCTTTCAACCTCTCTCTCTCTCTCTCTTTCTGATACAGTCTCCCCTGTTGGTTTCATATTTTCCTTCCTGTTTGCATATCTCTACATTCCAGTTGTGTTTACATTCGTTGGTGTTAGCTGTGTATGTGTGTACTTCACACTATCTTCTGCTTTACTCTGTACTGCAAGTATATACGACTGTATTGCACACAGAGTAGGCGTTGCTATGCATGCGTGTATGTGTGCACGTGTGTGCGTGCATGTGTTTACACTGAAATCAATGAGTCTGAAAGTTATACAAACTTTCCTCATTCGAAGCCATAACTAACTACGAAAGCGTTAACTAGCTTGTCTGACCTTCATTAACCAAGGCTAGCTAATGAATGGTCATATTTCTCTCATCTGTTTACTTTAACTGAAACATTACTTTGCTCCTGTTTGTTGGTGAGTTTGTTATGTTGTCTTGTGTACACACTTGTTTGTCTTGTCAGATCATGTGATCAACACATGCACACACATATGTATGCTGGTACATACATGTGTCAGCACACATCTATACGTGGAACACACTGTTATAAAGATTCACACTCTACTCATATAGATATACATGTAGTATATACATACATAGGACATAATGTGTATCAGTGCTGCATTTAAGATGGTGGGGTGGGGTCTTCGTAAGTACCATACAGGTCTCTTATACAGTATAATATACTTGTATGTCTTTTCACTCTCACTGTCCGTACTAAAATCTAAGAAAATTGTTTTTGCCTCTCCTAGACTAGTTTTCTGTGAGCAACCCTGTGTAATATAATTACAGGCACCCAATGCATAAGGGACACACAGGCTTGAGGCACACAGGCTTGAGGCACACAGGCTTGAGGCACACAGGCTTGAGGCACACAGGCTTGAGGCACACAGGCTTGAGGCACACATGTTTGAGGCACACAGGTTTGAGGCACACAGGCTTGAGGCACACAGGCTTGAGGCACACAGGCTTGAGGCACACAGGCTTGAGGCACACAGGCTTGAGGCACACAGGCTTGAGGCACACAGGCTTGAGGCACACAGGCTTGAGGCACACAGGCTTGAGGCACACAGGCTTGAGGCATGAGTTGTATCTATGTACTTGTACATTTCACACTAACACAATAATTCACGTGCAGTATAACACCACACGCACGCACGCACGCACACACATAACAGCTATCATACAACTAGCACACGTGCACAAACTAATAAATGAGATGATTGGTCAGTATTTAATTTCCCCCCACACACATTTGGTTGTACTTTGCCCTACATGTATAAACATGTTATATCCGCCCCTCTTACAATTGTTTTCTACTTGGGTCATGTGTGAAATATTTGTTACATGTTAACTACATACATAAACAAGAGTTGTGGATTCCACTTTTGCTCCGATGAGTAACGTAGCAACAACGTGGTTTAAACGGAAACAAATATTTCTCAGATTATTTGGGGATGTAGTTTGGTAAATATCAAGATGGAGCGGAATCTAGTTTTTTTCTCTCGATCAACAAGTCTGTGGTTTTACCCGTTCACTGGAGGTCTATACATGCGTTCACAGATATTACGTCATACGTACATAATGCTGTGAGCAGAAAGCCATCAGAACTTTCACTTTCTTTCTCTAGTTTAAACACTAAAGATAGATCTACCAGTACCTTGTAGGTGACCCCATAGTCTATTAATATCACACAAGCCTATATAATCAACTATTAGCTTTTTTAATCATAATGCCCCACCCCCTTTATTGAAGTATACTAAAAATCCGTTCAACAAAAGTTAAAAATCAAGTCTCTAGTCTATAACTCTTACAAGTTAATTAGCTCTTGCCATTCCTTATTATAATAATAGTCCTGATTGTGAGGCTTCAATTCACGAAGGTGCCAAATGTATTTATGATTCTCATTATTGCTTCACACACTGTTTCGTCAACTATTGCTGACCGGTAAATTGTGAGGAAGTTATCAACATGACAGCACAGAGTATTTGTGTTGAATCGACCTTCATTATCTTTCAGATGTGTTGTGCATACGTACGTATGAATGTTTACAGTGATTCTATTGGGGATTCAATTCAGAACTGTATGGAAGAGATTTAGTAAACTAGACTGCCACACGACATTGTACACTCTGTGTTACTGGGGCAAGACAATTTGTCTGTTTAATAATTAAAAAAAACTCGTTAATATCTCAGTTTCCTGGAAACTTTTTCAAAGTGCCGTAAACATTGATTGCATAACGTATTTACGTATTTTTTTCCTACACCTGTTTGCTTTCATGCTTGCAAGTAATTGAATTACACATTTAAAGACCCCTTACCAGCCACCATTGAGGCATATCGTCGTGTTCCTGTATGTCTACCACCTCCACGGTCTCCCCCTCGGTGATCGAGAGCTCATCCTCATCGTCAGCTTCGTAGTTGTACATGACGGTGGCAAAGATTCTCACTTTACACTCCTCCTCCAACACCTTCGGTGTCATGTCCACGTAAGAATCGTAAATTTCGTCGACGTCTTCGTCGTCTTGCTGGTATTGGTCTTGTTTATTCGTCACCAAGCTAATTGCAGGGGTTGTCGCCTTGGTAGGAGTGGGTTTTAATTGCGACTCCACCTCCTGCTGGCTTCGCCATCGTCCCGAATTCGTTGGCTTGGGCGCGGTCTTGAGAAGCACTGCCGGTTGTGGTTCGTTGATAGTTGTGAACATCTTTGTGAGTTTGCTCACGGAGTCGTTGCTATTGGTGCTCGAGTTCACCCGAGGCCTACGCTGCTCAGGCTCCGCCTTCTTATCGCGCTGCTCTTCAAACATTGACCTAGGAAAGGTTGAAGAGAATCTACCAACAGTTTTCTCTTTGGTTTCTTTGATAGGATCTTTCTTCTCTTCAAATATATTCCTAGACGACAGCCGCCCTAAGGTGGTAGCAACGTCCTTGGTGTCTTTTACGGAAGCACTTTTGTAACTTTGGCTTGCATCTTGGTCCTCGTTTTCTTTGACGCTGAATAGTCGACGACTTTTCAAGGCATTAGATGTGTTCTTGTCTGCTGTCGAGGGTGGTTTTGTTTTCTCAGCTACAGGAGGAGGAGCTTGCTTTATTCTTTCAGCGATGGAGCTAACTGATGAAAGTTTGTCGCTCTCTGGCACATTTATGGTCACACTTGTACCTGCCTCGGAAGCAATCGATTCCAACGTAGTCTGCCGTTTAAATTTCCCAACTTCGGTCAACACTTGATTCTCGTAGTTTGGTCTTGTTTCTTTTGGCAGACTGTCTTGGTTTTCGTAGCTGATGCGTGGGCTTTCCATTGGTCTGCTTTCTGTGGCCACCTTTTGAAACTTTGATGCAGGATTAAAAGTTGTCTTTTTCTCTGATATCTTTTCACATTTTCCGAGCACTCCATTTTTCCCAGACGATGGGTTGTCCCTGGCAATTGTGTTCCAGATTTCAACCGCTTTGGGTCGACCAGACGGGTGATTGCTGAGGCAGGATTTGGCGAGAGTTTTGAGAGAGTTAGAATCTGATATCACACTTGTAAACTCCTCCCTTCGATCCCATTCCGATACCGGAATGAGCTTGTCTTGGAGGTTTGGATCCAGCATTGTGGCTTCCGTCGGCAACGGCCACTGACTAGACAACATGTGGAGGATGAGTACTCCGTAAGAGAACACGTTACTACTCGCGTCAAACTTTGGAATATTGACGAGAACTTCTGGTGCCATGTAGCACAAGGTTCCCGGAACCTTAGACAGCCTGGAAGCCTTTGAGATGGTCATTTCGGTTATTTTGGCAATTCCGAGGTCGGAAAGTTTTGCCCGGTAGCTGTCAGCCAGTAAGATGTTATTAGCATTGAAGTCCCGATGAACTATCGGCTTGACTCGCTCGTGCAGGTATCTCAGTGCTAGGGAGATATCGGAGAGGATCCTGTTGCACAAGTGGCTTTGGGTGAGTGAGTTATGGTCCAATGCCTCCCCGAGTGTCAGTGGCAGGTGTTCCACCACGACCAGCAGTGCGTTGCTAGGCGTGATGTACACGCCCAGAAATTGCACAATGTTCGAGTGAGCCAACTGAGCGAGGGTGCGACATTCCTCGGCAAACCTCGTGGAGAATTTCCTCGGGTCTCGCTGATAAAGTGAGGGAAATATTTCTTTGCCCGCGCACTTCAGCCCCCTGAGGGTCAGTGCGGTGGTTGTGGCATACGGGCTTCTTTCAAGCTCTTCTCCACTTTCTTCGCATGGGAGGATATGGCCTTGGAGGCCTTCACGAATATTCTGGAGATAGCTAGCATCCATGGTGGTAGTGCTTGTTGCTGATGTGTAACAGCTACGAAACTTCTAGGCAGAGACAAACTTTCTAGAAAAGCTCTCTAATACAACAGAACACTCAGCCTGAGAGCGCTGCTTCCAAACTCGAAGAAAAAGCACTCTTAAGTTGAGATCAGCAACACTTCAATCCAAGATCTAAAAGCCTATTAGAGATACTATTTGTAGGGCAGCACTCAGAGAAAGTTTCCAAAAGAACTTCAGAAGTTCTTGAAGTGGTTTCCAGTGCACACTTCAATGTCCAGCTGTGCAGTTAACTGACTCGTTATCAGTACCTCTGCTTATACTGCTCTACAAAGGCAAGACTCTAATACTTCACTTTCAAGATAAGCCTTGTCTATAAGTTGGAATAATCCTCGATATCTTTGGAACTAATCAGTACCTACAAAGTTTAATAATAACCTTGTCTCTTTTTGGGAGGGTTAAGAGAATGACAAACAGATCTACTAAGACTTCAGCTCAGCTGTTGCCAGATGCTGCAGAGTAATAGAAGACCTACACAAAAGTAAAGAGTTCCTTTCAAAATGAGTCCATTATGAACATTCTTAGCTTTACCTTGAATATTGAAAGATGCACACAGCCTGCGCTTGTATTTACTTTCTCTATTACTTTGCCGGCTGGCAAATTTGTTTTTGGTCAGACTAATAATTAGCTTAAGTATGATTTGTGAAATACCAAAATCCGCTGCGTGCTTGTTATTAATCTGTGTGGGCGTGCAGGCGTTGTTGATGTAGTCATCATGTGTGTGTGTGTGTGTGTGTGTTTGGTTCCTGTTTAATGGTGGCTGTCTAATGGCAGCTAGTTCTTTGATCATGTTGAGAAACAGTCACTTTTCAATTACATTGTCTTTGCACTGTTATTTTGGCTCCAAACTGCCTGGAAATATTAAGTCTTTAATGAAACGTAAGTCTTTTTATGAATAACTGCCAAACTAATTCACGGACATGCCCATAACTTGATGTAGCTGATAAGATTGTTGAAAGGGTGGTAGCAAAACAACACTTGGTGTTTTTTTTTTTAAGAATTTCTTTTTCTAATTTCCTCGTCAAAATGAAAGTGATTTAATTTCCTGCTTTCCAATGTCAACCCACACATTTCAGTGTATGTTCCTTAAATAATGTGCAGTAATTACCGTGTGTGTGTGTGTGTGTGTGCGTGTGTGTGTGTGTATGTATGGTTAGGTAAGGTAATATGAAGGTGATATCATCGATTGTGTTTGTCCCTGAGTGCACATTATTTCTTCCACTTTCTGATAAACAGCAACGTCTCTAAGAAGTACAAACATTACACACTACACAGAGAGGAAACTAAAAATGAGAAGTTATAATGTCCTAACTTTTGAATGCATCACAATTCATACATTTACAGTGCTTAGAGTGGGGGAAGGGGGAGGGGCACAGGAGGGGGGAGGGGCACAAGAGGGCGGCACTTTATTTGAATTTTCATTCCGATATGATGTCCTAACTTTTAAATGCATCACAATTCATACATGTTACAGTGCTTAGAGTGGGGGAAGGGGGAGGGGCACAGGAGGGGGGAGGGGCATAGGAGGGCGACACTTTATTTGAATTTTCCTTCCAATATAATTCCATTCACTCATTATTCTCTCTATAATTTATCTGACCCCGCCACTTTCTGTGTGTTTCTAGCACAACGACAGACGGAGGGAGCTAGATGGGCGTGTCTCACAGACTGGGGCTCTGAACAGGAAAGAGGAAGACGTGTCAACGCCCCTACACTTACACCACCTATTCCTGCACGTCAACAAAGTAAGCTATGAGACATACGTATGTACATACATGTATACTACAAACATACACACATACACGCATACATACACACATACATACACACATACATACACACATACACACTCATACATACATACACACATACATACATACACACATACATACGCACGCGTACATATAAGCACAAGGTAAATTGGCAATACTTGATGAAGGAAATGTTTATTGGCTTCTTCTCTATCTCTGTCTCTCCTCCCTCTCTCCCTCCCTCCCTCTCTCCCTGGTGTAGGTTGATCTCGATCCTCCTGAAGACTGCGAGGTATTTTTCTTTCTGTACAACTTTGAAGAGTCGCGTCAAGTGAGCGAACGGTTCATGAGGCACGTGGCGGGAGTACCTCCCAAGGGCAAGAAAGCCACACAATTCCCTGACGACAAGAGTACGGCTTTATTCACCGTAAGTTACAGTACCCCTGGATTTATTCAGAGTATTAATCTCTGGCCATAAAGAACAGTGTATTAGTGTATGTTTATTGTAGTCCTTGTCAACCTGGTACGGTTTGAAGGCTGAGGAGCTAATTTATTTATAAATAAAAAAAATAAAAAATTCCTTTCAATATTACTTTAACTTCAATATAAGCTACATTGTGCAAGTACATAAGTAAATAAATAAATAATTAATTAAATAAATAAATAATATCATCAATAATAGTAATAATAATAAAATAGTCAAACATAATAAATAATAATTACTTTTTTGTAGTTATTAATTTCAAGATTTAGGATAGTTCAGTCTTCTTCAGGGGAAAGCTTGGTTAATTGTCCACTAACTAATCCACTTCAGTGAGTAGGGGACTTTAATGCATCACTTCATTCTTATGCCTTCGGTATTTGTTTTGTTGTTTCATTGACTGTTGTTGTTGTTTCATTGACTGTTGTTGTTGTTTTATTGACTGTTGTTGTTGTTTCATTGACTGTTGTTGTTGTTTTATTGACTGTTGTTGTTGTTTTATTGACTGTTGTTGTTGTTTTATTGACTGTTGTTGTTGTTTTATTGACTGTTGTTGTTGTTTTATTGACTGTTGTTGTTGTTTTATTGACTGTTGAAGAAGTCGTCTCTCGTCTTCCCCATGTCACACTACTGTACTCGTCTCTTGTTTCTGTCTCCATGTGTGTGTGTATGTACCTGTATGGATACTTATGTGTGCTACATGTAATGTGCATGTTGCATGGAACTCGTACCATGGTACGTTCAAACTGTCCAATCAGATTGCTCTATTCGCAGTGAATATATTTCATACCCGCCTCCTAGGAGGGGAATAAGTGAATCATCCAATCAATATTTTTATGTGTTTCCTATAGCCTAGAGCCGGTACAAGTCGGTTGCACCCTCCACGTGTGGTTGGTATGGGATTTATGCTATACTCGGGCCTTCGGAGCTCATTGTGTAAATTCCATACCAACCTCCACATCGAGGTGTAATGTACATGTATGCATGATTTGTGTGTGTGTGTGCATGATTTGTGTGTGTGTGTGCATGATTTGTGTATGTGCATGATTTGTGTATGTGTGTGTGCGCATGATTTGTGTATGTATGTGTGTGCATGATTTGTGTATGTACAATGTGTGTGTGCATGATTTGTGTGTATGTGTGTGTGTGCTGCATGTATGTACATTTAAGCTCACTCTGGATGATGTTGGAGCATCTGGTGTCAGAAGGAATAGTCTCCTAGTCTAAGAAATTTAAGTGTGTTGCTTTGTGTGTGTGTGTGTGTGTTGTTTTGTGCGTGTGCAGCGTTCTCAGTAATAACAGCACACACTCACATGCTCAAGTGTGGCGAGTGACTGTGTTTGTGTGTTGGTACAAAGTTTGTTTTTAGTTTTGGAGTGTGATAATCTTTTTCCCCATATTTCTTCTAGTGATAAAGTACATATAATTGTATTACACCAACTATACATGTGTTGTCTGTTCCACTAACCCCCTCTTATCTGGGCACTTTGGGACCTCCAGGTGTTCAGATCTCAGGTTGTTCAGGGAAAACTTAAGCATGTGATGTGTGAGGATTGTACGAGGATTAGTTTTAGGATGTTAAATAATATATTGAATAATGATGAGATACACAGCCAGTAAAGAAGGGTGTGGCACGTGTTTAAGGGTTATGGATATATGTACTGTATGTGAGTAATTTTGGGCAGTTTTAATGTAATTGTTTCACATTTCATAACTTATTTCTTTCCAGCACTTAGTAAGGGACATATCACTAGCTTGTCAAAGTCATTGGGAAACTTTAACTCATTTCCCAATATTGTATTTTGGTAAAGTATTCCTACAGCTAAAAGATGTTCCTGGTGCCTGAGACATTTGTACACAACATTACAAGTACATGCATGCATGCATTATTTTTCAAAGGAATCAAATAGCAGTTTTTGATATACCGTGTATATATTTAAACCCGTGCTGCATGGTCAATTTATTATCCTCTGTTTTAGGCAGTGATATGTAACTCTTAAGGCCATCCTCTGAGGCATTTGTAGCAACTAAAATGAGAACTATGAGGAGTTGTTTATAATAATGTTCAGAGCATGGCTACTGTAGTTTTTGTATTGTGACAGAGGAGTTTTAAACTGTTTAGGTCTTTCAAAGAGGGACACTGTTAACTTACTTAGTGTCCCTCCGATTGCACTTAGTGTCCCGTTGTTAGGATCTCAGGCTTGCAGGTTATTCAGGGAAAACTTAAGCATGTGATGTGTGAGGATTGTACGAGGATTAGTTTTAGGATGTTAAGTAATATATTGAATAATGATGAGATACACAGCCAGTAAAGAAGGGTGTGGCACATGTTTAAGGGTTATGGATATATGGACTGTATGTGAGTAATTTTGGGCAGTTTTAATGTAATTGTTTCACATTTCATAACTTATTTCTTTCCAGCACTTAGTAAGGGACATATCACTAGCTTGTCAAAGTCATTGGGAAACTTTAACTCATTTCCCAATATTGTAGTTTGGTAAAGTATTCCTACAGCTAAAAGATGTTCCTGGTGCCTGAGACATGTGTACACAACATTACAAATACATGCATGCATGCATTATCTATTGTTTTTTCAAAGGAATCAAATAGCAGTTTTTGATATACCGTATTATATATTTAAACCCGTGCTGCATGGTCCATTTATTATCCTCTGTTTTAGGTAGTTATATGTAACTCTTAAGGCCATCCTCAGGCATTTGTAGCAACTAAAATGAGAACTATGAGGAGTTGTTTACAATAATGTTTAGAGCATGGCTACTGTAGTTTTTGTATTGTGACAGAGGAGTTTTAAACTGTTTAGGTCTTTCAAAGAGGGACACTGTTAACTTACTTAGTGTCCCTCCGATTGCACTTAGTGTCCCGTTGTTAGGAGCAGTCGCTACGTTCTAAATATGTTAGGCACTGCAGCCGTTGTGAACTACCATGTTTAGGGTCCTTCAGGGCCTAAGTAGTGCCCTCGCTGCGCTCGGGGATGCTACAACTAGAACCTTCAAGACCCTAAGTTCCCTCTGAGACAGCGCCTAACTATTATTTGGAATGCTACAAAGTCCCTTATTTGCAAAAAAAAAAAAAACTATTTTTTTTCAGTTATATATATATCTTTGTGGAAAGAGAAATGTATTGTGATTTCAATATACACTTTCTTATAAGATCAAATTTTCATTCCAAAGTTGTACAATTTGGGTCTCAAAATCTCGTACCGTATTACTTTCCTTTTGATTCTACGTGTAAATCATTTTAACAATATCAAATAACAATTAGAAACCATTATTTCGAGATCCCATTCCTTGATCCCTATTCCATAACAACTATTTTGGTTTTCCCATTCCAGGATCTTGGTTCCAAGGATCTGGAGACATCTGGCATGTACCTGGTGTGTCAGTTGATCCGCAGAGGCAAGATGCTGCTGGACGACAAAAAGAACGTGGCTCAGAACCCGTACCGGCGTCCCTACGCTGGAGGGGCCTTGGAAGTGTCCTCCATTCTCAAAGCCAATGAGGAGAGAGACAAGATGGTGCACGATGATGACCTCCACAGCGCTCTTTACAATATGCCTCTGTATCTGTGGTAAGTAGTGAGGATTCACCTTTGTGATGATCTTTTACCGTATTATGTGGGTAAGGGAAACTTTATGTTGGTGTTCTTTATGTTGGTGTTCTTTATGTTGGTGTTCTTTGGAGGGAAACTGCAAAAAAAAAAGAAAAAAAAAAAAAGAACTGTTAGTTATTGTAGTTTTAATCTTAAAAATGGTTCCCCATCATCTTACTTTTCTTTTGATATAAAATTTGTGCTTAATGGTTTAAAATGGATTCTGTTACTTACTGTGTGTAAATATGTACCTCAATTTTTTTACAAGACTATTACAATTATTCTAAGATACAGTTTAGTTGTAATGAAACAATCGTTCACTCTTACTGAAGAAATACAACAACAACTACGACAACAACACGATGCAAACAAACAACAACTACGACAACAGCACGATGCAAACAAACAACAACTATACGACAACAACACGATGCAAGCAAACAACAACTACGACAACAACACGATGCAAACAAACAACAACTACGACAACAACACGATACAAACTATATTTTGTTTCTATGTTTATTCTTTGTTTGATACTCAAACTATTTGACTATATGCACACACTTGCTGTGGATGAAGGCAAACAGCAGATACAATGCATTATGTACAGGATGTACAGCACTACGAAATTAATAGAACCACATTCTGGTAAATGGTTCCGATTTAGCCTGTTTGTACCAATCTCGTTAAAACTTCTGAAACACCCTTTTCAGAAACCAGAAGCTTTAGGCTATTAGGCTTTAATGTAAGTAAATATAAATATACATACGTTCACTGTGTATACAATATAAGTTATGTAAAAATAACATTGTAAGGTTACAAAACTTTAGCAAATAGGTTACTTACAATATCTACTTTGCTATGTAATCATTCATGCCCCAAACATTGTGAAACACTTAATTGATCTTTTCCATTAAACTAATGCTACAATCTGCCGACAACAACGTTTAACAGTACCAACCAATTACACAATGTTAGTGATCGTTTACAGTTACAATACCAATTTTTGTTACCTAACTATCAGGCTCGCTCGCCATTTGTGCTCAAGCACATCACTAGTTTATTTGTTTGTATATATGTTTGGACATACGTAGCTATGTCATTTTGTACTTTGACCCTCGCGTTTTTGTGTTAGTTATGTGGTCGACCCCGTCCCAAATTGCACTAAACAGAATCTTCTGGTTTATTGATCAGTACTCGTATCACCCTAGAAATTGAATTGTTTACCGTTTTGAATTCTTATGCGGGTGCAGTTAAGGGACTTCCATTTATATTCGAGTTAGTGGCGGTGGTAAGTCAATGCGTTCTTTGTCATGGTTATAAGCCGTGCGCAACAGTATTTACTTGAAAATACATTGTTCACTAGACTACCGCGAAGGTAAGTCTGTGTAGGTGCATGTCCAGTTGTCTCAAAGCATTGTGTGTTACAACCACTACTTAGCTAAAGAATATCACAAAGAAAACTTTTAAATAACGTGTATTGTTTTGTTGTTGTTTTTTTCCTTCAATTCAAGCAGTTGCACAGTTGCAGAGAGTTGTTACCATGGCACTGAAATCCCTTTGCCGTGTATGCGAAATTAAAAAACTGGACCTTATTTTCAGTAGCTTCAGTGTTAGAAGTCAAAATCATTCATATAAAAATAGTATAGTCTTTAGGCTCGCTCGCCATTTGTGCTCAAGCACATCATTAGTTAGTGGACGAAATTTGTGATGCACGTAGAGTAGACTTAGTTTCGCGGGGCCAGAGTAAGTCTGGTAAAGGTTGGTAAAGGGTCTGGCCCGGCGAGACTAGAGTAGACTGGCCTAGTTGATTTGTCCAGACTTCGACACTTATGTTATACTTATGTGAAACCACGTATGTATAACAAATTTACACTAGTTCAAGTAGTATACATACCCTACGTAATCTTGATGTTTACTTGTGGCGTATAACAGAAGCAGTCGTTACGCCACCCACCAATAAATGCGGGTTTTAATTGCACTGCGTACGAGGATATCATCATCCGGTAAGCTGACCCCAGGAATCTAGCGAATTGTAAGACGATTTCCACGGCAAATATTTTATGAAAATATTCAAGGTAAGCCCTCAACGAAGCATTATTTAAAAAAATCAGTTTTACTTATTAATATCCACCTAGCTATGTACAAATATTAAATGGCCACATGTTAATATAATGAAGTTATGGTCATACTAAAAAAAATTTAAGGTTATTATAACTTTAAAAATGTGACATAAGAATTCTATGGAATAAATTTGGTAAAGGATAGTTGTGTGTGAAAAATTCAATGGTGATATTTAAATAGTGTAGTTTTTGGGAGTGAGTTGGGGTTGAATGTTTGTTAGCCGGCCAATAACCGATGCATTGGACACTACGACGGGCCGATGTTTGGTGGTCCCGGGCGATAATTGAGGCATGACTGCTTCTGCACTGCCTCTGCACATGATGTATAATGAAGGGTGTATAATGAAGGGTGTACATGGGGTGTAATTGAACACTTCCTCTAGGTGAAATGGAAACACCCCATGAGGAGTAGCACAGCCAGTGTTACCTGGACACCTCAAAATGGGATTCCCATGCACCCTATTTTTAACAGTGTATGTGTGTAATATCAGACACCGGGCAGGCATCGATTACTCAGGTTATACTGTTAGTTTTTATGACGCAATTGAAATAACAAAAAGGGAATGCACATTACTTTGAGGAAGTCATTTTAATTGAGATCAATTCTGTCAGAGTTACTGTTGACTACTCTTACTACTTGTCTTCAAGCCATAAGAATGAATACTTTTATATCGTGTGTTGTTAATATCAGTATACGGATAGTATTACTCCATTTTCATGGACTACAAATAATCCAATTTAAAACAGAACCATTGAGAATGGCTACGGATGTGCCACTGTACCACTCATCCTTCTCCTCTTTGGGACCCCTCTCAACTCCTTTGTGGCTGTCACCATCATTTGGAAAAAGCTTTACAAGTCTGCAGTGGTGATACCAATGCTAAATCTGGCCCTGTGTAATCTGGCTGTTTGTATTCTGGTTTTGCCTTTTATTGTTATAAGTGGATACTCCACGGAATTCATGTTCGGATCATCTGACTATGTGCGGTGCAAGGTGTGCGCTATAGGAGTTGCAAATATTGCCCTCCCTATTGCATCACTCTACACACTAGCTCTCATGTCCGTTGGAAGGCTCCTGTACCTTAAAATGCCTTTACATTATCATGCTGTAGTAACTCCTGCGAAAATGTTTGTATCAGTCGTGGGGATTTGGATATTCTCCATAGCAGTAGCTTTGCCGCCATTGTGGGGGTTTGGAAGCTTAAATTTTTCATACACAGTGGCCAGCTGTATCCCTCTGGTTGTGGGTAAAAGTCATATTTTGCCAAATTTCTACTATTGTGTTATGCTTGTTGTAGTAGCTCTACTGCCTCTTACCTATTGATTACTATACATATATGGATTGTTTGTATTGCACACAAATATATATTGAAAAACCCCATGAAATTCACTTCCAGTCACAAAGCTTCAAAAGATCTAATATCGTTAAGTGAAGTCGCTACAAAGAATGAGGAAATAGAAAGAATCACAAATCAAACCAACAGAAAGAAGCAATTTCGCTTGGTACAATTACTGGGCGCCATTTTTCTGGCGAATATCATAACTTGGATTCCTGTCATAGCCTTAGGGATAACGGGTGCCATAGCTGGTACAGAAACTATTCCTACCACTTTCTACAGCTTTGCGTTTTATCTTATCTGCTGGAAATCATGATTCACCCACTGCTACAAATAACACTAGTATATGAACTAAGAGCCATTATTGCAAAGATGTGGCTGCACATTAAGGAAAAGACTGGTGGATATTTCAATTTGGCGAATAGTAAAAACACGGAAAACCATTCTTCTTAAAACTTTTACAACATGTAAATCAATTTATGTTGGTACTGCATAATCTTCATCTTTTTCCACATTGTATATTTTGTTGAACTTGGTATACATGCTGTAGCTATCACCACTGTAACCAGAGTACTCTCTCATTAGATATGGAACAAGAATTATGAAGAGATTTTGAGAAAGATATAACTTATAAAAGCCAATTTTAAAATACCACCTTTTTATAAACTTTCACACTCTCATAACGGAGACCATCAAGGACATTGTGGTTTTGTTTATGTGCATAAAAAAAACCTTAATTTCTAAAACACGAATAAATCTGGTACTTTAGTGTATTATGCAATATAATGGGTATAGATGTTATCCTCTTGAAACAACTAATATGGTTTACTTTCAATAAAATGACAGTTTCTGTTACTTTGATGATGCCACAATAGTTTCAAACGCTTTATTTTGACATCATTTTAAGATGATGTTCAGGATCTTATGTAAACCTCAATATGTATGTGAGGAAAGGGCATGGAAGAGTAGAGTGAGTTAAATATTAATATACTGTATTTATATAATTCAGTGGCTGTGACATTATGGTTCTGTTGTCAGAACACACTAGTAGTAGCATCAGATTATATGATCAAGTGTTTAACTTCAATAGTTACATGTATTTTTGAAAGGCATTTTCAATAATATATCTAGCAATACTGTTTAGTTTCTGTCCATTTATCATCGCACATTAAATGAAGTTAAAGATAACTACAGTAGCTAGCATTTCTAATTCATGTAAATTACTATAAACCAGAGTGAATACTTCCCGAAACACAAACAACTTCTTGAATTGGAAAAATGGTAAGTACTAAGTACTAGTACATCCTCCCATGCAAATTATTCCATTTTGTAGAATATTACAATCATTTTGCAGGAAAAACATTATGCCAATATATATTATTTCAAAGACCACAGGAGATTAATACAATTTGAAAAAGATAATACCACACTTATTGTCATACTCCACTGAGCACTTTGTTTCCTGTTGTGTGTTGATGCTTTAGGCTTTATGAACTAATGATTTCATAGATTCAAGAATCATGACTCACCATATGCATGTCAAATGTGCTAATTAATTTCTTCTTTTGTCTCTGACTACATAGTCATGTCTTTAGTGTATTTGCTATGATAGCTTGTGAGGATAATGTTTCATGTTTATATTAAAGAGACACATTCAGTAAACAAAAAATCTCCTAGAAAGTAGCTTTTTTGTTTATGAAATATACTGAAGCATGCCCCATCATTTAGCACACACTGATTCTTCCTGGTGGCTAAAACTGTGATCTGGTAAACGAGACAGCATGTAGGCAACTCAGTGTGGAGATATTTCCCACATTGCTATGGCTTCTAGGTAGCAAGGTGAGCTTCTGAGCCATGCTAAAAAGCAATCTGAGCAATGAAAGAGGTAATGAACCAAAGTTCTAGGCAGTACTACATAACACATTAGAACAAGAGAAGCAGTTACTATTGATATCATTATGAAATAGCTACATTCTCAGCAGCATACAATCTAACTATCCATGTAATATCAAGTGTTGTAAAAGTTTTGTTAAACCAGTTCATTCATCTCTCACATATAAACATAAAAATTCTTGTGCTAATTAAAATCACCTAAGCCTGTGTTGGGTTGTCTAAATATTTTTATTTATCAATGTTGTAAAAGTAAATTTCATTTCATGCCATAGTCATAGGCTCTCACTAACGCTTACAGTGATTGGTAAAGGGTCCACAATCAAATGGTATAAAGTAAGTGGGTAAAGGGTTTGCTTACAATAATACTTGACGATGTTCAAAAGCAAAACCCTTTTCCAGCTAAGTTAGGAATTCAGTGTAGTTATGTAAGTATTAATGTGCATGCACACATGTTTGAGCTTTTGTGGTTTAGCGTAATGTTAATCTGCAATGTTAGGATAATAGTCATGTAAAGTGTATTTGTTACCACTTGTGAGTTCAAGGGTCCTGATAACTCCAATGGTGTGGTGGATTTATTGGAAACTTCTTTCACCTAAGTCATTTTTATCATAATTTAATAAGTAAATCACATCCAAAATTTAAAATTTGCATCATAATGTGGTGGTATAGCTGTGTCATTTTTGTAAATGAAAGTGGAAGAAATCATAAATGGGAAAAGGAAGCGATTATGCATCAGTTCATACTTCCAGTCATGTGGTGCCAAATCGTACCCATCGCATCTTCACTGCTGTAACGCGAATAATCTACTCACACTCCTTCTATTGCCTGAAGAACGAACACACAGCACATAAAAAAAAATACATAGCCATAGCCTCTAGAATAGAACAATGAATGTTCATACTTAGGCTCTCAAAATTTTGTCAAGTATTTGAAATGTGACAATTAAAACTGACTGTGACTCTAAAAAATGCATCTTGTGAGCTATTTAAAAATCAATTCACGTCTTATTAAATTAACTTTTCTCCCCTTATTTAGCTGCCCAATGAGGTACCAATAGTTAGAAAGAATCAACATGTTTATTTAGTGTAGTGTATTTGACTATAGATACTCAGACCTAATACTCCAAGTAACAAGCTTCAGTTTTATAGAACAGAAAGAGCAAGAAACTGGAACAACTTGACAATAACTAAATGAAAAAAATGAAAGTTATTGATGACACATGAACAAAGCCACGTGAGACAGGAAGTATTATAAAAGCACAGATGAAATAACAAATAATGATCAAGTACACCAAATGATAGCATCTCCATTGATATTTTGTAGTTAGATACAGTGCATAAATCACCATATACATGGGGACAAGTCACTTTTTTTTTTAATTTGGCTAGGAAAAAGGTGTTCACTGAGGCAAGTGGTGACTACATTCAACATTATAAGAATTTAAGATATAATTGTTAATAAATTATAATATTGGGTGAAAACCATTGTTAATGACAGCAACAAAAAAAACAAAGGCTTAGATCAGTGATTGTAGTCGCTGTTACTCAAAATTCTTTTGAATAATAGCTATAGTGCTAAGTGACTTAGCTATATAGCTATACATACACAAGTTGAGTTGTATAAACAGTTGTGGTTACAGATGCAGACTAATGATGCAAAAACTTGTGAGCCCCACCCCCTGATTTTAAAGAGCATTCTTCCAAAATCAGGGGGGAGACCCTTCTGGCTTAAGTTGGGGAGAGGAACAACTTTCCCTTACCTCCCTGATTTTTACGGCAGTAGCTAGATAGAATATAGTACAGTGCTTCCAGCTTAAAGAGTGGATATTTTAGCTTTTTGGTTAAGGTTGCTAATTCTGCTATAATTAAGTATGTGTAATAGAAAGCAAAAAAATTGAAGTATTATAAATTAATGTCATATTAACATACAGATAAAACCATTTTGTGGGTTTGTGGTTATTTTTGTGGTTATAGGTGATGGAACTGGGAGCTTCAAGACAGTGAATTTGGAAGTGTTTAAGGTGAAAAAATAGAAATTATTTTTCCTTATCTCTATAACTTGGTATACTGACACTTTAACCAAGTAGCTACGTCTTGCTTCCGTAAGCGCACTCGGGTGGTTTTTTTAGACCCCGCCTGGATGTCACTCGTAAACCAGGAAGGAATGCAATAAGGAGCTGGATTTAAATTTAAAGCACAGTCTCCTGTTACCTTTCTAGTTCGGCTGGAGTAAAATTGTGGCAGCAGAACAAGCGGTAAGTAGTCGTAGTGTACATTTAAGAGCATCAGGTGTTGTAAAATATAGTGATGCAAGTAATTATGAGCTCAGAAACTTGAGAAGTAGAAGTAAAGGAATGTACTAGCCATGATAGTGCTCTTAAATTAATATAATTATAGCCACTGGTTGCTACTCTGTCATTACCTCAGCTTAACTGCAGAATCAGAAGGAAATGTCAACAAAACCCTCTTCAGTACCTAGTCCAAGATGCCATTCTTTCACTGCCAGTGGACGTTCCTCTGCTTTCATACTTGGAGGACTCTCCTGTGAATACATGTGGGGCGGACTCAAGAAAGATCCTGAAAGTAATGGGAAAATGGTTCCTGTCACTGACCTTGAATTCTTGTATGTGTTTCGCGCTTCTTCTGAGAATTGGGACAAGCTCAGGTTAAAAGGACAGCATCCACCAGGAATCCGTCAGGGCTCCTGTGTACGAATCGGAGAAACCTTGTTTTTATATGGTTTTATTATGCAGTATGGTGGAGTATTGTGGAAAACTAGTTGTATATGGAGGGGAAAGTGCTGATGGAGACACCAATGAGCTTAATGTGTATGACATTGAGACTTGTAAGTTGTAGGGCTGTGTGCAGACAACGAACCTAAGACGGACAAAAACAACTTTCTTATAACGATTTTAAGAAAGGCAATGAGAGTAAAATAGCTACAGGCACATTCTGTTGTATTAAAGACCCTTATAGTAGTTACTTAAAGCATGTAAAATATGCTGGTTTCGTGTTGCATATAGTCAAATTGTTAGTACAGTATAATATTGCGTATAGTATAGTGACTAGATTGATGTATTTCATTAACTTGTTGCTATACTATCGCCCCACCTACCTCTTCTCCCTAGACTTTATGTGCAGGCACAAGCATGAATATGGCCAATTATATGCGTCTTATTGTGCAGTATCTGGTGAAATAATTGTATATATATATACTGCTCATGTGTGAGTATAGTAGTAACGAGATTTATGAGCAATGAATACTTGTATAACCTAGGGAACGTGATAATAATTACCCAAAGTGATAACTATGAATACAGGTCAAAAAGTTAAGCACATAATAAACCAACACATGCATTAGAGAAAGCAGAGCAAAGAGGGTTGGGGGTAGATGTGTGTGTGTATGCGGGGGAGGGGGGAGGGGAAGGGAGGGGAGGAGGAGATGAAGATAGGCCTTTGTAGGCTTGAGGATGAAGTCGTCTGATAAAAATATTATTATAATGGCAATATTCATGCTAATAGAAGTTAATGATAATTAGAACCCGTTGCTATATTGTTACTAGGTGTACTAACTTGGTAAGTGTGCACTATTTTTTGCCTTTAGGTATATGAACTGTGCATACTAACAACCCTTGGGGTATTGCTATTTTTGAGTTTTAGTTTAATAGAATAGGCCTGATAAAGCAGGGAGCAGGTTATGTGAGGCAGGATATGGGAGGGTCTACTACTCTCTCATATCCACCTATATGGGACCAGCCCTACCATATAACTCTCCTGCCGCTCTCATACCACAGGAATTTACCATAGCTAGCTGCTTTACTGCTTACTGCAGAGCAGCCCAGGTAGAGTTAGATCTGGAGATAACAGCTGGCAGCACAATGCTAAAGTAAACTTGCTAAAGTAAACTTTCTGGCTTGCTTCAATTGAATTTTAATTTAATTTTAATTTTGGGCCGGAAACACGGAAGAATTTGCTTGACCCTGACAATGCTGATAAACAAAGTTGCTAGTGGAAACTGGGCAGGCCTGGGTAAATGCTAATAGAAGTTAATGATAATTATTAATAATATACTAATGTATAAATTAAGCTTTGGGAGGTACAAACAAACTGTATCCTAAATTTAATTTATACAGTCAGAAAGGTGATAACATAGGGACCAGACAGTTATAGCATCACACAATGTAGGACTCACATAACTTAGTTGATGTAAATATATTAATAAGCTAACACAGCTTGTGCAGTTTTCATCAGTACATGCATATATAAAGTGGAGTAAATACACTATTCTGGATAATATAATAATGAAGAATATCAGTATAGCAATACTAAATGCTTTGAATAAGTAACTTTTACAATGGTCCAATACAGCTAAAACATGGAAAATGTATATAATTACTGTTTGAATGTTAACCCTGTCACAGTATTTTCCATGATATTATTAGCCAAATCAGGGAAGCCCACTGTTTTATTATTAAAGCATCAGCTAATTTTCTTCAAGTTCTTGCTATATTTCCAGTCAACCAATTTTTCAACATTTCTATGAAACTATCATCATCATTATGGATGTGCTCATACTGTATGACAGTCATGTGTGCAATTCCATATCCAACTGAAGGCCAATTTACTTCCATTGACTCCAGCATCATACACTTCATTAAAAAACATCTTTAAAATTATCCAAATGGAGAGGCTCTAATGAAATAATATAAAAATTATGAACAACAATTATGACATATTTTTATGTTTTGACCTTACATTGTGTGACTCATTGTTGGCAATATTAAATTGCACTTCTAAGCATTTGATTGCACATTTTTGAATTAACCCTCTTCCGTCTTTCACACTCTGATTTGGAATTACTGACAATTAACCATTGATTTAGGAATGAACTTACTCATACTGATGATTCTAAAACACTTTTATTGTACTAGTTGTTGTTGTTTTTTCATTTTGGGCTGATTTTTGAGAAAACATAAAGCTGTAAGCTCGTTGTAGGTAGCTTTTGTGGGTAACACTCATTATTGTCACATTATAATCACATGAGCAGACACTTTCTTGCTCATAGTGGTATTTTGTGCTGGAAAGTTGACTGAGTGCTTAAAGTGGAGTTTTGTATTGAAAATATATACAGGTCTGAGTGTCTCTGGCCTGTTTAGCTTCTTTTTTGAAGGCAACATTTACTTCTATCGCTTTAATTGCTCCATACATCTATCTTTTTAATTTCTTGAGCTTTATTTATACCTGATTAGAATAATCTAGACCTCGCTAATTTGAAATATCCATAATCTGAACAGCTGCCATGCAGGTGAGCCCAACCCATTAAAACTACATGCCACCACCTTGAGAAGCTAAAATTTGTCTGCTCCATCTTTTTCACAGCTGCCTCTGTGCTACTCCAGTTGTTTCTTCCCCAGGTTATTTCTGTACCACAAGTAATATTGCTCTCTAAACTAAAGCTCAGGCATACTACTTTAACACTGGCTATTAAGGTAAAAATGTATAACTGAACTGAGCAATGAAGCTGTCAACCATTTGGTATAGTGACTATTTGTGCATTGAAAGGAAAAGAAGGGTGCTATTCTTGTAGCGAATCTAAACATATCAACAAACAATACATAGCAAACTATTAGAGCCCCTGTATAATCGCAATTCTATTTTTAGCACTGTTAAATGGCAAGTGTCGACCACATCAACTTCTTCCACTTAGTGGATTATAAGAGTTTTTGAAAGACTACTTTAGTAATTATTAAATAGCAAGTGCACTTGGAGTTCATTGTTCAATTCAGAGGGGTAGGAGAAAAGGAGCAGGAGGGGTGACTGCTTCCCCACTATTTTCTACTTTTAAGGGGGGAGGGGGGCTTGGCCCCCATATTTCTCATTTCATAGAGTATAGTATGAATGTGGCCAGTGATTTAGAAAAAAAAACCAAACTGTTCACTATTTATTTAAATTTGAATAGGGTTAAAAATTTTCATTTTAGAATTCTTAATGACCTTTGGACAGTAGGCAAAAGTAGCAGCCAACCCATTTTTTTAAATTGTGGTGGCCTAAGGCCCTCCACATTTTGTTTCCTTGGGGAGGGGTGGAGGATTTAGTGGTATCCATAGTATAACTCCTGCTAGAATGTTGACAGCTACGGTTTAGCTTTATTGTTTGTCAACTTTATTGCAGAAAACATAATGTTAAGAAATGTTTATTCTCTTTTGCATACAGCTATTTGACTATCCCACCCCCCTTTCAACTTGCACCTTTTCATTTGAAATTTACACTTCAGTGAGGTGAGACATTAACTTTGGGCTTCCAATAAACTAGAGAAGAGAAACTACTCAGAAGCTCTTGCAGTGTTCGTCTTAACTTTTTACTGAGGGTTCTCTGAGTTCTCTCTTCTTTACTCTATCTATCATAAGGATAAAAATCATATACCTGGGCTAGCTAGTTCACCATTTGTGCCAAAGTGCATCAGTAATTGTATTTAACCAGCTATCACTTGACAACCATTATTACGATGCTATGGTGATTAAATCTTAATGTAGTAAATATTTTAATGCGTATGGACATTAATTGTGGCATATTATGAATGTAGTAGATAAATCTGGAACTTCAGGCCAGTCTCGCTGATTCTCACAGCACTTAAGGAGAATTAATTTCAAGGTGGAGTTGAAAGCTCTAGAGCTGTACTTGATTTAAAAATTTACAATCAGAGTAGCGTGTAAAAATTTACTGAATGTATGCAGCAGTTTCACTGCAGAACAAATCTATAGCTGGACAATGGACTTACCATCAGCTTGCTTATTGTATGTGTGAAGTAACAAGCAACTATTCAGCCCAATGTTTGGAAGGAATGTTCTGTATTACAAACAGCAACAATAAAATAAAGAGCTATAAACACACACACACAGAAATATACTATCTAAAAGCCACAAGGTCTATTTATTAAAAGCAGCTGCTACATCCAGAGTTTGACAGTAGCATTAGCTTATTGCATTTTGTGACAAATTTGTCTGCTATTTCTTTCTCCAGCCTTGTTAAAATCTACTGGTACCCTGAACCAAAACAACTACTGAATCAATAACGAGAGAGCCTGTAGAAAGAATATAGATACTGACCTGTATGAAGACCCTAGCTTGTTCTTTATATCAGGATCTTCATGCTGGTTAGTATCTATATGTTTCCACTAGTTTCACCATCTACCGATGATTAAAATATTTCATTCTGCCACTACTTTAACCAGCACAATATTACGGCAATCTAACCATATCAGGCTAATCACTTGTAATATTCAATGGTCATTTTGAACAATCTAGGGAACAGCTAAAAAATCTTTCAGAAATATAATTCAACGATTCTACAGTCTAATAATAGACTGCTTGTGGTGGCGTACATATACAGAAAGTAGGTAAAGAGTGTTTTAATGTATTGGATGAAGTGTGTGAATGACAGTTTAATGTTCTTGGTCTACCTTCTTGTGGCACCCAAGGAAGGAGGTGTGTTCTCTTGTCATGGAGAGGCCCAGACAATATAATGGATAATATAAATATTTTATATGAGTTTCCACAAATGGTAATACTATGTTTAAAGTAGCTAATTACAAAAAAGAAAAAAAAGAAGAAAAAAAAGAAAAACAAAACAAAAACTAAACAATACATACAGGCATATACAAAAAATGGGTGTGGTTTCTTGTCATGAAGAGGCACAGAAGGACCTAAAAATTTGTATGAGTTGCCAAAAATGCTGTTTTAAGTAGCTAGCTAATTACAAAAAAGAACGAACAACAACAAACATACATACAATCTTGTGCAAAAAATAATTAATGAACAAGTAAAAAATATAAAGGAATAAAGATAAAGTGACCACTTATGTATGGAGCTACGTATCAGTTGCAGTATTTTTCTTTGATTTTGTCAGATAAATTAGTAAAACCAACAGTTATGTTTTCTAAAGCATGAGCTAATTTACTCCATGTTCGTTCTCCATTTCCAGTCAACCATTTCTTCAACATGTCTTTGAAACAGTCGTCAACACTATGGCTGTGTTCATACTGTATGACATTCAAGGTTTGACAATCCACATCCAACTGAAGGCCAATGTTCTCCCATTTGACTCTGGCATCAAATGCTTCTTCAAAGACAACCCTAAACTCTTTTATACTGAGAGAGTCTAAATATAGTATAATTAAAAAAATTATGACCAATAAACTGAACATTTTAAATTCTGTATTGTTATAAAAAAGCCTGTGAAAGAGAGAAAATACATTTAATGATAATATTGATGAGAAGAAAGAGAGAGGAAGGGAGGAAGAATATTTTATTCCTTTATCAACACTTTTTAAGTTCTTAAAAGCAGATACTTTGGCCCATGTTTTAATGCCTGAAATTAAATATGCATTCAATCAGTCAATATATGGTGTATTGTAAGAAAAATTAAAGGTAATGGCAGTAAAAATGATAGTTGAAAGCTAAAACAATATTCTAATGAATTTTCTTTCTTATTTTCTCAAAGATATTATTCATTCAGTGATTCTACCAGAAATGACAGAAACTTTTTAATAATTAAAGGGGAAAAGAACTTTGAATGATGACTAGAAAAGAAACTTCTAAATGTGTTTAATGAAACTTACTTAACTTACTTGAATCACTTTGAATACTACTTCTATGCATTATAGTAGGATCAGAATCTGTCAAACAATAATTTGAGGATAAAATATATTCCTAATAATTATTATGTACTTCTTACCTGGTAGATCGTATGGACTCATCGTTAAATGGTCAATATCTTGAAGTCCTGTTAGGTTAAACTTTACTGTATCTGAAGAACCAGGTTTGATGCGGAGCCGATACTTTAGAAGAGGAGGAGAAGCGTTAACATAATTTTTGATTTGAGCTTTAAGTAGAAATGTGCAATCAGGTTCATCCAAATGAACATCGGATGGGCCAATTTCCCCACATATGGTCATTTTAGTGTCCCTGGGATTAAAGCGAGTAACAAAACTAGACACTAGTTGAATATCTTCTTTATACTCTTCCTTGATAAAAGTCTTTACACCTTGTCTGAAAGTGTTGCAATTCTTTACAAGTGATACATAAAGGTTCCAACACTGCTCTGACAACTTAATATATGGTACAGAACCACGATATAGAGATACCTCATAAAATTTTTCCCTCCTATTCAGGACACTTCGCACACGATGTCCAGAGAAAAGTTTACCGATATTAAAAAATGAAAACTTTGAAACCACTATCTCTCCATATGTAGATGTAAAAGTTCCTCCAGGAAGATAAGTGAAGTCATAAGGAGGCTTGTTTTCAGAGCAAGTAAAAACATATAAATTCTGAAAATCATTTGGTTCGTCGTGTTTAATTCTAATAGTTGCAGAAGTCTTGAGTTGACCGGAGTTGTGTACGTGATAAACTTTGCTAACTGACTCAACCTCATTAGGCATTCGGGTGTAACCTAATGATCCTGTAGATATTTGAATAGGAGTATTACTGCAGTCTTCAGACTTGTCTTCTTCAAATTGAAGTTGTATTCCATTCTCTTTCCAGTCCACAGAACTTTTGTGTCCATTGTAAGACACAGAAATGCTCTCATCTTGAATAAACCCAGGCAAGGTAGACTGAGATTCTGTAAAAAAATAAATGTATACACATAAAACATTTGTATTACATAAAATAAACTTCCAAATAGTTTAATATAATTAACAACTTTTGCAATAAAACATGTATTGTATTTTTGACTCCAGCTTAATTAGGGACTTAGAAAAAAGATTCTTGTAGTAATTAGTTATGTAATGGCTACAGTTGCTTAATATGTAAAAGTATACAAGTTTTAGCCAATTGGCAATATATGATTTACCAGTGGAGCACTTCAGAACTAATAAAGAAACAGAGTTAGCCTCGTTTTAAATTAGATAATAATAATAATAAAATCAGCTTGTCGTACTACTTGAGGTATAACTTCCTTATCCCAATAGGAATAGCTACTAATAGCCAGGTACTTATTGAATACAATGGTTAAGTTTGTTTGAGCATTCTAAACTCAACAAAGCTTGTTGCCAAAACTACAGCAATATACATGTCAGGGCTTAACTGGAGTAGTTTTTGTATTGGGATAGGGATTTTATAATCCTCATATAGTCTCCATCCCCAATTTGGGCAGGGATAGTCTATGTAGTGTCCCTCCTATTTCATTGTCAGGTTTTTTCATATGGTATATGCATGTTCTAAACTGTAGTTAAGTTAGCTGTGTTAAAAACTTGAATAACTTCCAAACAGAAGTAGCTACTCATCTGGGGTTTGTACCATTGGAAATCTCTCATCAAAGTTGATAAAAGTATTCCTTCAGTATGCTCCACAAATGGAGGAAAAGTACTATTTCAAAACTCATTACAAAGTCAATGGGAATGAAAGAAAACAACTTAGCCACTCTTGACATGCTCGGAATTAGTCTCATGATTTGGCTCAAACAATCCTCGTAAACAAAAAAGTCTATTTCTCTCCTCAAGTTGATGCTTTTTAGGCCTCCTACTCCTTTACCAGTCTAATGTGTATGCAGAAATGTGCTAAATGAAACCTGGTGTGTTGTATCAAGGAAATGGATGAATGCATGGATTGCTGGACAATATATAGTATGCATAAAGAGTGTAAGATATACACAATGGATGAATGCATTTAAATAAGGTTGAATACTTAAATGTGGAAAAAAAAATAAGTTAAAAACACGGGGAAAAGCCTTTAGTACATTTAATATGGAATTTGTTTCTTTTCACTCGTTGGTGTATAAGCTAGTTACATAAATTTTTAATAGTAATACTAAGAAAGTGAAAATCTATATCACTAGTGGTGTGCTTGAGCACAAATGGCGAGCGAGCCTTAAAAACTACACTATTGTTAAATTTGATTTTAACAACTAACACTCAAGCTATTAAAATAAAGTCTTTAAATTACGTATGAGGTAAAGGGGTTTCAATGTCATAGTAACCGCTCCCGCAACAGTTTGAATTGAAAAAGAAGCAACAAAATCAAATCACGTTATTTAAAATTTTCTTTGTGATATTCTTAATAGTAGTTGTAACGCACAATACTTTCACACAACTGAACATACCTACGTAAGACTTACCTTCATGGTACATCTAGTGGACAATGCATTTTTAAGTAAATACTGCTGAGTAGGGCTTATAACTGTGATAAATAGCACATTAATATACCACCGCCACTAACTCGAATAGAAATGGAGCTCCCATAAGATTTTGAGTTTTAACTGCACCCGCAAAACAATTCAAAGCCGTAAACAATTCAATTTCTAAGGTGATACGGGTAATGGTCGCTACACCGGAGGATTCTGTTTAGTGAAGTTTGGGACGGGGTCGAACGCGGAGCGAACACAAAAATACGGAGGGTCAAAGTACAAAATGACATACATACGTCCAAACATATATCTAAATAAATAAACAAACATCCCCGATTTTCGATTGTGTTATCCCTGTAAGTGTCTCGCTCGCTACGCTCGCTCACCAATTATACATTTGCGTGTTAGTAACAATGACTTACAATGGTGAGTGTATTCATGAATAAGTCACGAGCTTAAACAGTTTGCTAAAGCGTCGTTGTTACACTGAATGGGTAAAGTGTTGTTACATTTAATGTATATGGGAGAGAAGCGTGTAGTTTCAAAAAGGAAGGTGAAAGTGAAAAAGAGAAGGCAAAAGGAGATTATTTGTAACTAAATAGCAGGTGGAATCGGTGCAGTAGGGTGGTAAAATAAAAAGAAGGCGACAATACGAAAGAGTAGGCAAGAAGAAAATGATTAATTGGAACTAAAAAGAGGGTGGAATTGAATTGTTGAGTAAAGGTACATAAATTTAAAAAAGGCAGGCGAAATTACGAAAAAAAAGGTAAAAGTTTCGTATAGCCTAGGTCCACAACCATGATAAAAGGACAGAGAGATTCAGAAGGAGATGAGGTAGACAAAGGAAGGAGAAGGGGCTCCATGACTCAAGAAAAAAAAGCTAAAATAAAGGAGGTGGGGGATAAGAAAAGCCGAGATAGTTATGGAAAAATGAGAGCATGAATGGGAAACTTATATGACCTTAAAAAATGGTAGAAGATAATAAAACTAGATAAAAAAAACTATGCTACTGTTCAGGTCCTAGACCTTCACACATAGCAGGCCAAGCTAATAAGCCCCTCCCATCTATGACTACTGCATTACACAAACCCTCATCCATTATCACCTATAGAGACTCCAATACACTCCCAAGCATCATTCAAGTATACACTTAGACATTCACCATCTTGTTCTTTCCCATGCATTCCATTCTAAACTTACCTTGTACAAACCCACTGTTTACTTTGGTTCTAGTCACGCCCTTCATATACTCTTGTAAGGCAGTTCTTGATTAGTAGTAGTATTATTACAGTTGTGAAAGTCAAAGTTCTTCTCTCTCTCCTAGCTGTTCTTGTGCAGTAATAGTCTCTGCTCCCTTGCTAGTAGAGATCTCTGTCTTGCTACTTAGTTCAATTAGTGTTCTAGTCATTGTAGTAGTTAGTCAGTCGCATTGTGTCTAGATAGACTGAGCTTTAGTAGTGACAGAAGTGCTGTCTCGTGCATAGCTTAGTTCTTAGGTGATAGCTAGGCCTTAGAATTGAGTAGTGTGTTAGATAGATGATTCTTCGATTGTCGCTTGATTAATCGTTTCTGTCCTGGGCGCCTTACACCCACTCGGTTACTGCATTTACTTTGCAGTACGTCAAATGCCACTGTATAGCAGGGTACTTGCTAGTATATTATATATATATATATATATATATATATATAATACAACTGCAATGGAGTCAATTTACAAACCTTTGACATTGATTGCACATTTATAAAGTCTCAAAGTTTGTGAAATAATAATTCTCCCATCTAGACGAGTATATGGCATGTACCACATCTGACAACAAATTAATACTTATACTAAAGACTGTTTAATTTATTCACAAGGAATCAGTGTTTTTAATTCACATAGAACAAATACGTTAGTCTAGTGAGGGAGGCAAGCAAAAAATAAAAAACAAAGCAAAACAAAACAACAACACAAAAACAGGCATAAGTGTGAATCAGAGGTTTGATGGCACTCTGAATAGAATATGTGTCAACTTTTGCCTCTAAGATTCTTGTAGACTGCAACTATGTGATATATTTTGATACCTTAGTAATAATCAAACCTCACAGTGCTTGAAAATCTGTCCAGTACATGTAGTTTTGCTATATTTTATGGAACTAATGTGCCACACAAATATTTGTATAATATATTGGGTAGTAAACACAGTGAATATGACAGCTTTTAAGAGTTTTTAATATCTTGAACTAAATTTTTTTCATTTCTGTAATACTTCACAACACACAATGACAATAATAAATTTACCTTCTGTTACAATTGGTAGTTGTGGATATTCTATTCCAACTATAGTCGGCATTTCCTTCTCTTCATCTGTGAACAGAAAACAGTGTATTATGTTATAAATTGCTTTTGTCGAGAATTTGAGACTTTTATGGTCACATAAGACACAGAATAAATAAATAAATGGTTCACAGAAATATATTTTGCTTTGCAATCAATACAAAATGCTGCACAAAAACTATTCACATGAAACTTTGTATTCCAATTGCACTTTTATGCTAACCACCATGGTTTGTGGTGGCTTGTTTTCTGGTGACTTAACTCTAACCATGGATTTGTCCAAGAGTTTTTGTATGTTTCAAAAATAGTGGTGAACATTTAAAATTTCCGTTAGACTCTTTCAAGGGATGTGGCTGTGACGTATACTGTCACTTTCTAGAAGTTGTTGAGGCACTTCAACTCTGCATGTAATTTCGTCAATGAAATACATCATATAGATGTGCTGCTCATGAAGGAATAAGAAAATCAAAATCAAAATGTCTTTTTGCTATACATCATTAAAGAATTTTCTGCATATTCTGTACTACTGATTTGGATTAACTGCATAGCTACTCCACTATAGAGGCAGACAATGAATTAAAACAAATGGAGGTAGAACTTCAGGGTGCTGCTCAGCTTATGTTTAGACTTTCTGAAGGTAATATAGCCGCAATTGAGGCAAATTATTACATCAATTCTCTTGTTTCATTAAAAAATAACATTATTGTGGTATGCAATGAGCTTGCAGTGAAAACAGTCAATACTGAAGAAGGAGTGCTGCAGACTGGGCTTCTTCTGAACTCATATCATATAAGCCAATAATTAAAATGGTAATTATTTACTATAAATTTGCACTTTACACTGGCATTGGGTGTCTTTAACACTATTAACAAAAAGAAGTTGTTAAAGATATATTAGAATTACATGATTTTAACAGTGAAGAGTTATTAGCACGAAAGCTTTCTAAATCATTAGAAAAGAAATTTGCAATGGGGAATAAGTTCATTTAGTGGTGTATTCTCATGTAACTGTCATAGTATTATTCTCATGTACTTCTTCATTGAACTAAAATAATCAACTACTGCTACCATATGGGTTACATTTGGCACTGAAATACACTATAGATATAGCAATTATAAGCATTGTCTTAGCTTTGGGAGCAGAAATTAAGAACTCAGCAATTTTGTCATGTTGTGATGCCACATCACAATTCCATACAATAGGGAAACAAATCAGTATTGGATGCATGGAAATATTATCCCAGTATAATAGATACTTTTCATGTGTTCAACAACCTTGTAAAACATTTAACTGCTCAATTTGAACTAATTAAAACATTAGAAATGTTTACTTGTACTATTTGTCAGAACATGGCTATGTCAATTACTCAGGGCAGGACATTCAAACTGATAGAAAAAGATTGAGATGGTGGCTTTATAGACCACTTTCCCATAATAATTCCATAATATTACCAGCATATTCTCATACATCCATTCTAATTCCATTCTAGAGTCTATTGAAAAAACTTCTGTTGTAATTTTGTCATATTTTCCTGCCTTCTACCCTACTTTAATTCTATTGGATGGATAGATATTCTTATGTCAAGGGTGCATCAAATATTTCAATCATTATTTAATTGTCAATTATAAAAGACAGGATAATAGCCAACCAGAAGGTGCTCAAAAACTGAAATGGGTTAGGAGAGACTTTGATTTAGGTGAAAATGAATAATACACTACTAGTTAACTAGTGATGTGCTTGAGCACAAATGGCGAGCAAGCCTAAAGACTATACTATTTTTATATGAATGATTTTGACTAATAACACTGAAGCTACTGAAAGTAAGGTCGAGTTTTTAAATTACGCATACACGGTAAAGGGATTTCAGTGCCATAGTAACAACTCGCTGCAACTGTTTGAATTGAAGGGAAAAAACAACAAAACAATACATGTTATTTAAATGTTGTCTTTGTGATATTCTTTAGCTAAGTAGTGGCTGTAAAGCACAATGCTTTGACCCAACTGGACATACACCACACAAGACTTACCTTTGCGGTTAGTCTAGTGGACAATGTATTTTCAAGTAAATACTGTTTCGTACGGCTTATAACCATGACAAAGAGCGCATTGACTTACCACCGCCACTAACTCGAATAGAAATGGAAGTCCCTTAAGTTTTCAAGTTTTAACTGCACCCGCAAAAGAATTCAAAACGGTAAACAATTCAATTTCTAGGGTGATACGAGTACTGATCGATAAACCAGAGGATTCTGTTTAGTGCAATTTGGGACGGGGTTGACCACATAACTAACACAAAAACGCGAGGGTCAAAGTACAAAATGACATACGTACGTCCAAACATATATACAAATAAACATCCCCGATTTTGATGATAGTAGCAGTTGTCGGACGCGTTGAAATTCGTTATTGGCTCCCACGAAGTTCGTGCCGTTGTCCGAGAAGATTTCCGATGGGGTGCCTCGTCTTGAGCAGAACCTTCTGAGGGCAGCCATGAACTCCTCTGTAGTGAGGTCCAGACAGAGTTCTATGTGCACTGCCTTTGTTGTTAGGCAGATGAAGATGCAGGCATACGATTTCACCATGACTGGCTTGCGGGTGTGACCTCTCCTAGTGATGAAGGGTCCCGCGAAATCGACGCCTGTGAATGAGAAGGGTGGGGCTGGAGTCGTCCTGACTGAAGGTAAGAGTCCCATGGTTTGATGGACTCCTCTGTCGTATGCCCTTTGACATCGAGGACACTGGCGACTTAGTCCCTTGAGGTAATTCTTGAGTCCTGGGATGTGATAGTTGTTGTTGATAATTGATAGGAGAGTGTTGACTCCTGGATGTAAATATCGGATGTGCAGACTTGATAGTAAGAGTTTGGTCAGAGATGATCGAAGTGATAACGCAATCAGCTTCAGTGGTTGCCTTGAGTCCCTGAAGTCTCTGATCCTGGTTGAGAGAAGCAATGGTCCTGCGTTGTCTCTGGTGATTTGATATTTCCGAAGGGCGTGTCCTTTTGGAAGGGGCGTGTCCCGTTCGACTGCCTTGAAGGCCTCTGGAAAATATTCCATCTGCTCAAGTGAGAAGAGCTGATTCTTGGTAGTGTTTACTTCCTCCGTTTGAAGGTGAGAAGTTTTGCGCCTTTGTTCGGCTGATAATTTGGAGTTGTTTATAAACCTCTTGCACCAGGAGACGACTCTGATCATGTGATCAAAGCTTGAGAAGTCGTCCCATAACTTCCTGTTTGTGGAAGCTGGTGCCGAGAGAATTGCCACCTTGATCTCGGGGATGTTTTCTGGTAGCTGGAATTGAGGTGTTGGCCATAATTGTTGTGGCTGCTTGATCCAGGGCGGACCTTCCCACCATAAGTCTGACTTGACTAAGACGTCTGCTGGGATGCCTCTGCTGAGCATGTCCGCTGGATTGAAGGCTGATGATACATGTCGCCATTGAGCGTTGGGGATGAGTTGATTGATGTTTTGCACTCTGTTGGCAACGAAGGCATTGAGTGCATTGGGCGATTTTCGAAGCCAACAGAGTACAATGGACGAATCGCTCCAAGCGATTATGGATTGAATGTCCAATAGTTTCGAACAGTAGTTCAGGAGTTTGGCCAGCATGTAAGCTGCGGTGAGCTCGGCTCTGGGGATTGTAAGTCCCTTGAGCGGAATGACTCTGGCCTTGGATATGATTATGGAAGTCGTTGACATACCATTGCTATGTGTTAGCTTTAGGTAGACGACCGCTCCATATGCCTCATGTGACGCGTCGGCGAATCCATGTAGTGACTGACTGACTACGTCTGACTTGGAGGAATACCTGCAAGGTATTGGGTGTGAAGTGATTGTATCCATTTGTGCTAACCAGAGTTGGGGTTGATTATGATTACAATCGTAATCGATTACAATCGATTACGAGGTTTTGCGTAATCGTAATCATAATCAAAATCATGTGACTAATTGCGGGTGTAATCGTAATCGTAATCATAATCATATTTTTGTAATCAAACCCATAGAACTATTACTGGTAATATTAGCAGTGAAGTAGAACAGCAAGTGTTTGCTATAATTAGTTGTGACACAGCAGATTTTAACTAATACCACTTTTTACAGTGTTGATTAGTGTTCTATTGACACCTAATAGTCTACAAGGGAGAGCTTGTCTAACTGTGCTTGTGTGTGTGTGTGTGTGTGTGTGTGTGTGTGTGTATGGTGGGGAGGTGGATCATTTTATCATTCATGACTGGCTCTGAATGCCTTGAGAGCTAGCTGCTTACTGAATGCTAGAAAGCACAACATTTGTTAAAAAGCTTATGTTTCTTCGTTGCAACAATCATTAATTTTTGACATTGTAATCGTAATCATAATCGTAATCAACACACTGTAATCGTAATCATAATCATAATCGTATATTTGACTGTGTAATCATAATCGTAATCAATATTTCGTAATCATACTGTAATCGTAATCATAATCATAATCATGTTACCGTAATCAACCCCAAGTTTGGTGCTAACCATTGTTTCCATGAATCTATCACCTGATCTGGGGGCGTGGCATCCCATCCCAGTTGAAGTTGCCAGAGTCTGCGAAGTAGGACTTTGCCCACAATGGTAACTGGGGAAAAGAACCCAAGAACATCGTAGACTTTTCCTAAGTTGGAGGCGATGGTTCGTTTGGTGACGCATTGATCGGCAGAAACTCATTAATCGGCAGAAACTTTCGGTGTAGCAATGATGAAATTGTCGTAGGAAATATCCCAATGTAGACCATTGGCTTGTCAGTAGGTGCTATTAGGGGATTCTCCGTTTCGATGATGTCAGTTGGGATGGTTGATTTGAAGCTGTCGTTGCTCGATCGCCACTTGCGCAGAGTCATGCCTGCTATGTTGAGCAAGTCACAAAGTTCTGTTCTGATCCGAACAGCTTCCGCCACAGTGGACGCTCCTGATAGGTAATCATCCACGTAAAAGGAGGTAAGTATGGCTTTGCTTGCTGTTGGATGTGACTCAGCATGTGTCTCGGCTAAGTGTCTGATGACTTGTGTGGCTACATAGGGTGAGCAGCGAACTCCAAAGGTGAGTCGATTCATCCTCAGATCCTTGATTGTGCCATGGTCGTCCCTCCAAAGGAAACGGTGATAATCCTTTTCCTCGGGATGGAGCTTGACCTCTCTCTGAACATCTTGCTGATGTCGGCAGAGAACCCAATGGTGTGAGTCCTGAACCTCAGCAAGATGTCAGATAGCAAAGGATAGAGGTTAGGGCCTTGTTGAAGAGTGTCGTTGAGCGAAGTTCCGCTACTAGATGGAGCAGAGGCGTCAAACACAGGCCGTACCTTTGTGGTGGTGGACGATTGTTTGAAAACACCATGAACTGGAAGGTAATAATGAGGTGACGTCATTTGTTGTGTCAGAACCTCTTCAGCATGTTGAAGGTAAACGTACTCAGAAGCGCAGCATTGAACTCTGCTGACTTCCCTTTCCTGTTCAGTGATCGCTCGTTATGAAGATAACGACGCATGGCCAGATTTCGAGAGCTGCCAAGAGCGGGTGGATTGCTGACTCTGGGCAGTTTCACGATGTATCTGCCATCGTTATCGATCTTGTGGGTGTCCAAGAAGTGCTGAGTGACTTCTTCGTCTTCGGGACACAAGTTTGAGAGCTCTGGAGTATGATCCAGCTCCCACAGGAAGGACAAGTCCTGATGAAGGTTATCTTCAGATGTGTGAATCTGAAGCACAGATGAGTTGTTGGGTGAATGATCTAATGGTCCAGTGACGGTCCATCCGAAAATGGTGGGTTGGGCTGCTATGTCGGAGTTAGTACCTTTGGTTATGGAGCCGACCACACATTTGTTATTGTCGACACCTCCAATTAGCATGTCCAACTGCCCGCCAAATTCGGGATCTGCTAGTGGAAGTCCTTGTAGATGGGCTTCTGCTTTGATGTGCTCTACATTTGAGCTGCTGGTAAGTTTTTGACCACATTGAACTTAATCGTTATGCATTTGGTTTCGTCAAGATTGGATTGTAGGGTCAACTCGACGAAGTGCTTGCTGACTCCACCGCCACAAGCGCCTGTGATTGTTAGACGTCGTGGATGTCTCTTGAGGTGAAGTCGAGAAGCTAATTTCTCTGTGATGAGAGAGGAGGAGGCTCCTGTGTCCAGAGCTGCTCTGACAAGACTCTCTTTGTCTCCGTGGATGGCCTTTGTTATGACCGTATGCAAGAATGAAACTTGCGGAGGCGTTTGTTGATCAGCTACTGGGGCTGATTTTCTCGACTTATCCAAAGCCATGAAGCTGGGAGCGGAAGCCGGAGCTGATGAGTTTGATGATTGATTGTTTGAGAAGCGATGGAGGAGAGTATTGTGTCTCCCATTGCACTCCTTACAGGTGAAGGTAGAGGAACACTCTGGGGTCGTATGATTTAGACCTAGACAGTTGACGCATCCCTTCTTGTCCTTCATGTATTTGTGCCGGCGTGCTGGGTCATATCCCAGGAAAACCGGGCACCTGAACAATTTGTGTTGCTCCTTGCACAGAGCGCACACTGTTGAACTGATCTTGGAGGCAGCTGATGGTGCCTTTCTGGATGACGAACTCTGAGCGAATGGTCGAGCGAATGGTCGATCATCTAGTGTGAGTGATTGGATGTTGTTCTCTAACGGTTCTAAGAATGCTGTGATATCTGCTAGAGAGGGAATGTCGGACACTGTCTTGTAAAATTTGGTCCACTCTTCCCTTAGATTGTGGTCAAAGTTCTCAAGAGCCAATGATGCGGCAAATTGAGATATGTCCACGCACTTGAGCTCCTGCATAGCCTGCAACGGAAGTATGTATTTCTCCCGATAGCGAGCGAAGCCCTGTTGGTTGAACGAGATGGTCTCTTTCGAAGTCATTTTATGAACGAGATGAGGAAATACCTTCTTGGCTGAGCCGAAACGCTGTACCAAAGCTTTGATGGCCTTTTGATAACCATCTTCAGCAGTGGCATGAGATTTGACGATCTATTCGGCCTCAGGACTCTTCATCGCTTTGATCAGAAAGCAAGCTTTCTCTCGGTCTGAAAAATCATCGCCTGCTCTGTCCAAAGCTGAGGTGAAGAGCTGGTGGAAGTGATGCCAATCCAGCGGATGACCCGAGAAATCTGGAAGATCCAGTCTGAGTTTGCTGCTTCTGGATGGCCTGGGTGCCTCTGACGTAGATGTGTCAGCGGCTGAACTGTCTCTTTTGTCTCTCCTTGAACCTCGGGAATTGTTGAGTCTAGCAACGATGTCCATCTCATGTTTGATGAATGTTTCCCTGATGTTCATGATACTAGGCTTATTGAAGGAGGCTGTCTGGTTGAGGAAGACTGATATCTTTCTCTGAACCTTGCTGCAATCTTTCTCAAACTCCCCGACAGAGGGGTCTGAGACCTCGACCAATGTGTCGTACTCTCGTTGGATGCCTTGGGCTTCCAAGTAGTGTCCCAATGTGACCTTTAGAACATCTGCTTGATGCAAGATGTCTGAGTGGAGATCGTTGGATTCCTCGCCTGTCTCGATCTCTTTGGTGATCTGTTCTTCTGTGACTCCAACCTTAGCCTCCAACAACTGCTCACATCTGTACTGAAGAGCTTCATGTAACTTCTTCTCTTTGTAGAGGTCATCGCGTAGTTTGTTAAGACTATACGACTGCAGCTCCTCGAGAGGAGTGAGGGCAAATTCATCCAAACGCTTCTTAAGGCGCGTGATTTTGCCCTTACGGGCTGATCGCTTGGCTTTAGCTGTCTCCCAGTTAGTAATGGCTGAGATAGCTTGGAGGTCGTCCATGTCCTTGTTGACTGACTGGTTGTCAATGTGTTGACAATTGATAGACACCTCGGATGTGTCAATGAGGATTTCTGACACTTGTCTGACTGAAGTGTGAAACCTCTTGCTTGTCGTTTCCTTCGTGATGTCTACAGAGAAAAAACTGCACTTTCTCTGCAGACCCGCTGGTTCTCCTAAGCTCTGGCGGAGAGTATCTCCACTCAGGGGAAAACCTCGTCGAAATTAATCGAACGAACGTGAAGTGAAGGGACGAGTTGCGCGAAGTGATGGGCGCGATGTGAAGACTTGTGGTGATGATGATGATGATGGACTAATGAAGACAATTGCTGCTGTGGCGTAGTCAAACAAACGAACAATCGACTAGTACTGACTGATAAACAATGCACTATCACTCTGATTAGTCTAGCTGCAAGCTTACAAACAAATTTCTAACAAACTGCTAGGTGAACGAACGAAATAGAATATTAGGAAGCTGCGAGACAAACGATACGAATAGTGTGTTAGATAGATACTGAAAGAGCTGCTGGGCTCTGAATGACTGCTAGGTCTGGAACTTCGATATCAGATGGTGTGAGCTAGGTCACTGATCTTCCTTACCAAGACCACAATGATCCGGCTCGAAGGACCAATGTTCAGGGGGTGTAAAGTCCTGAGCTCAATTAGGGGTGTGGCCCGAAGTGAGGACCACAAGGGGTGAAGGACCAGGAGATCAGGGCCTAATGGCGCCAGGAAAGCAAAGTTACTATTCGCCTCGCGACTACTTTCACTATGTCCCAAAAGCGCGCACTCCCTACGGTGTCTTATAAGGTTTAGGTTATCTGATCACAAAAGAGTACATACGTCTACAGAACATTATAAGGAAAGGGATGATATAATTTACGTGTGGGTTTAATGTTCATGAATATGATTTGCGTGACGACCAATAGGTAAGTTGATTTATAATGTGTGTGCTAAGGTAAGCTAATGATTGTTGATTTGTGTTGATAGTGTAAGTGATAATTGTTATTGTAGATGGTTCTCTGTGGCTGACTTGTTTGGTCCTCCACTGTTGTGGAGCGACCCGAACATACTAAATGAAACACAGAAGGTGAGATCCCTCAACACCACTTTGGCAAGTCGTAATTCAGAAGTCTGCTCACTTTTCTCAGTTTTGCAACTTGCAACTCTGACTTTCTTTACTGTTATACTCATCGCTATTTGATTATTAGTTAGTTTGATTGTACTGATTGTCTTAACTTGGGGCAACATACGGTTAGACCGTGTAGCTATCTCTCTACTATAATCTAGAGTGGCTTTAGCTAGCTGTTAGGTTAGGTGTTAGCTTTCATAATAGCTGCTAATAGCTTGGGACTTACATCCTAAGTGGCCCCCACTCTATCTAGTTCACAGCAGTTCTCAGCTTTGATGAGCTGAGTAGTGAGCATTTGCACAGTATTGAAAATAAATACAGGTCTGAGTGTCTCTGGCCTGTTTAGCTTCTTTTTTGAAGGCAGCATTTACTTCTATCGCTTTAATTGCTCCATACATCTATTTTTTTTAATTTCTTGAGCTTTATTTATACCTGATTAGAGGATTCTGTTTAGTGAAGTTTGGGACGGGTTCGACCACAGAACTAACACAAAAATGCGTGGGTCAAAGTACAAAAATGCCTTACGTACGTTCAAACATATATATAAACAAATATCCCCGATTTTCAAAATTTTCAATTGAGTTACCCCTGATAGTGTCTCACTCGCTTCGCTCACTCACGCCTAATACATGTATTATACTTATAACAAGATACCTTAATAAATGAATATATATATATATTATATTTATTCCACCCTAGATATCTTCACAATGATATTTTTAGGTACTTGAAATAACTCAAGATATTTCAAGCTGTTATTTCACTGGGTTACAGCTACCTTCCTCAGGTGTACCCTGCTCAACAGGGTTAGAGCAGCTGCTAAAATATCAGCTATACTAACTACAGTAGTGAAGATATCTAGTGTGGAATAATAAACCACTTATAACACTTGTTAGAGTGTTATGGCAGATATTTCTCTCTCTGGCTTTATTTTCACTCACCTCTGGCTCCTGAAAATAAATTAACCTGCTCTTGAAATATCTCACCATATCACACTCTGACTCATGTAATAAGTATTATATATTATATATATTTTTTCCACCCTAGATATCTTCACAATGATATTTTTAGGTACTGGACCTTGAAATAACTCAAGAAATTTCAAGCTGTTATTTCAGCTGTACTGCTCAAGCTCATTAACCTTGTAGTTATAGCAACTGGCCAAACTTTTCAATTTTTTCCAGTTTTTACAGCTACCTTCCTCTGGTGTATACCATTCTCAACAGAGTTAGAGCAGCTGCTAAAATATCAGCTGGTGGTGTGGGTAGCCCCTACAACCAACTTTACCTGTGAGTTACTATACCTCTAGTTAGTACTAGAGGTATAGTAACTCACAGCTGTAAGATATCTAGTGTGGAATAAACCACTTATTACACTTGTCAGAGTGTTATGGTTGCGAAATATTTCACTCTCAGGCTTTATTTTCACTCACCTCTGGCTCCTTGAAAATAATTAGCCTGCTCTGAAATATCTCTCCATATCACACTCTGACTCATGTAATAAGTATTATATATATATATATATATATTATTCATTTGACACAATTGAATGTCACAATCTGTTGGCTTAGTGTTACAATACGGCCATTCAGACAACTTGTATTCTGTATTATCCAATAAAAATATATTTATTATGTACTGCTCATGTGTGAATACTATAGTTAGTGTCTTGTGCAACAAACACCTGGTGGACGCAATAACTCTGCATGATAACTCAGAACATAGGTTATATGGAAATATAAATGCATTTCTTGTGCAAGTCTCAATATAGCTTCCTAGTTATATACACTATTAGACATGTTACTCAACAATTCAGATAATAACAAGAATACTCAACAGTAACAAGTCTAAGTAAAAATATAACAGGAAGTAAATGTGATCACAATGTAATGCATATTAATGTCAACTAACTCATGAATATGAATATTGTTCATGCCTCTGTGATTACTGTAGTAATGACTCTGGCTTATTGAAAACCCTTTCCCATATATAATCTACTGCTTATTAGTAGCTGGAGTATTAGAAGTTAAAATTAATCATACTATGCAATACTGTAACCTAACTAGGGACTCACTCGCCATTTGTGCTAAGCAGACCATACTATATATAACTATTATATATATACACTATATAATAGAATACATTTGTAATACATACATGCATGCTTACATAATTTACATATGTCAGAGTGCTCACCTGTAGGTTCAGCTTGAGATGCGTTGTCATGTTTGTTCTGAAAAAACAAAAAAACAAAAAAAAGCATTTAAAAAGTTTTATGGCTTTATTTTGTGCTTTATCTGTTCATTAGTTGCTATAATATGTCCATCAGCTAGGTATTCATTATAATAAGTGTGCTAGCATAATTATAATACTCATATTGTCACAAACTTTGTCTCATTTTATTTGCAGTTAATTGTTTAGTATTTATTTTTCAACTTACAATAACAGGTTGTTGTGATGTACTCGAATATTCCTGCATTATTTTAGTCAGCTTTACATAGCCATTCTGATTGCATATCATCAGGGCTGACAACCCATCTTTGTTCTGCAGATTTATGTCGGCACCATATTCTAGTAGACCTTTAACTACTTCAGCATGACCATTCTGGCTAGCTGTTATTAAGGCTGACCATCCATTTTTCTTCTCTTGCAGATTCACCTGGGCACCATTTTCTAGTAGTATTTTAACTACTTCAGCATGACCATTCTGGCTAGCTATCATTAAGGCTGAAAACCCAACTTTCTTTTGCAGATTCACCTGGGCACCATTTTCTAGTAGTATTTTAACTACTTCAGCATGACCATTCTGGCTAGCTATTGTTAAGGCTGACCACCCATCTTCCTCTTGCAGATTCACCTGGGCACCATTTTCTAGTAGTATTTTAACTACTTCAGCATGACTATCCTGGCTAGCTATTATTAAGGCTGAAAACCCATCTTTCTCTTGCAGATTCACCTGGGCACCATTTTCTAGTAGTATTTTAACTACTTCAGCATGACCATTCTGGCTAGCTATCATTAAGGCTGAAAACCCATCTTTCTTTTGCAGATTCACCTGGGCACCATTTTCTAGTAGTATTTTAACTACTTCAGCATGACCATTCTGGCTAGCTATTATTAAGGCTGACCACCCATTTTTCTTTTGCAGATTCACCTGGGCACCATTTTCTAGTAGTATTTTAACTACTTCAGCATGACCATTCTTGCTAGCTATTATTAAGGCTGACCACCCATTTTCCTCTTGCAGATTCACCTGGGCACCATTTTCTAGTAGTATTTTAACTACTTCAGCATGACCATTCTGGCTAGCTATTATTAAGGCTGACCACCCACGTTTGCTTTGCAGATTCACCTGGGCACCATTTTCTAGTAGTACTTTAACTACTTCAGCATGACCATTCTTGCTAGCTGATATTAAGGCTGACCACCCATCTTTCTTTTGCAGATTCACCTGGGCACCATTTTCTAGTAGTATTTTAACTACTTCAGCATGACCATTCTTGCTAGCTGATATTAAGGCTGACCACCCATTTTTATTTTGCAGATTCACCTGGGCACCATATTCTAGTAGTAGTTTAACTACTTCAGCATGACCATTCTGGCTAGCTATCATTATGGCTGACCACCCATCTTCCTCTTGTAGATCCACCTGGGCATTATTTTCTAGTAGTACTTTAACTACTTCAGCATGACCATTCTGGCTAGCTATCATTAAGGCTGACCACCCATCTTTCTTTTGCAGATTCACCTGGGCACCATTTTCTAGTAGTATTTGAACTACTTCAGCATGACCATTCCGGCTAGCTATCATTAAGGCTGACCACCCATCTTCCTCTTGTAGATTCACCTGGGAACCATTTTCTAGTAGTATTTGAACTACTTCAGCATGACCATTCTTGCTAGCTGATATTAAGGCTGACAACACATTTTTATTTTGCAGATTTACCTGGGCACCATATTCTAGTAGTAGTTTAACTACTTCAGCATGACCTTTCTTGCTAGCTATCATTATGGCCGAACTATCACTTTTGCTTTGCAGATTCACCTGGGCACCATTTTCTAGTAGTACTTTAACTACTTCAGCATGACCATTCTGGCTAGCTATCATTATGGCTGACCACCCATCTTTCTTTTGCAGATTCACCTGGGCACCATTTTCTAGTAGTATTTTAACTACTTCAGCATGACCATTCTGGCTAGCTATCATTAAGGCTGACCACTCACCTTCCTCTTGTAGATTCACCTGGGAACCATTTTCTAGTAGTATTTGAACTATTTCAGCATGACCATTCTGGCTAGACAACACTAAGGCAATTCTCGCAAATTTGACGTCACCTGTCTCATATCCACGCCTTAGGAATTGTACAATATCCTTGCTGGGGCTATTTTTGAGAATAACAGAGACTTTGTCGTAATCTTGATTTTTAATTGCTGTTCGAAGATTCTCCATTATTTTTTTTCCGGGTATTTACAAAGTGGGCGTATACCTTTATATAGGCCGTGTCAGGCGATGAATATGTCAAGTGCGCAAGTGTTTATAGTCTCGACAACTAGACCCTTTACATACCGGTACACTCTGAAAGATGTCTTGTGGTATTATTGGTGCGGTTGTAAATAATTTAAGATTACCACAAATGCGACAAAAAACAATACATTCTGTGACGTTAACTTTCGCCATCTGTTTCCTCACCTAGAGATAGCTAAACCTCTCATTTCTTAGAAGTAAAGGTTCACATGAATACATAACTAAGACGTAACGTTCTCACGAATGTTATTATAAGACAAACTATAAACGAAGTCTGTAAGTGCTCTCTAATCTTGATAATACTGGTTAGCTATCTAGTCGTGATTTAAAGACATATAACAGTGGCAACACAAAATACCTAGCTTGCTAACAGAACAAATACTTTTAGAAGGTAATATAGGTGTGTTTCAGGTATCATGCGGGATGCTAGCATAGCTCTTAAAGCATTGAACAGAATTTGAGCTGGGACAATGGCAGAAGAGAGGAAAATCAATGTCATATCCAAACATCAAGTAAAAGATCTCTCACATCTTTTTTCAAGAAGATGTAAAAAAAAAGGTAAAAAGTCATAGGAAGAAACAGTGATGGATCAACAGTGTTATTAGTCTGTTGTTTGAAGTATCATGTGTCTGTCTGCTTGCATGAGACGTGATATAGCTTATGCTATTGGGACTTTGGCTTGATATTCTAGCAATCATGGAAAGTCTCACTGAACTTAACCAGTGCTGTGTCAAAGAACTCACAGTTTCATGCAAGAGTGAAACATATTGATCTCAGGCATCATTTCATAACTGCCCTACAATGGAAATGGTGGCAGATATTCTGAGGGAGGGTCTTTCAAACTGTTATATAATATGTCAAAAGGCTGGAGTGAATTCGTTGTAAGTGAATGAAAGTAACACTCACAACTCATTGAACTAACTGCCTGCTGGACAGCATTCACATACACTAACACGTCCTGTTTCACGTTTCATGTTATTTCCTGCTTGTTTTCTAATTCTAGCTCACATCCTTTTGTTGCTCATACTATCTTATTGTGTTGTTACTGTATTGACAATATCTTTGCCAATCACTATCTAAACTAATATAATAGCTATCTGTAATATTTTACTCCCGCATTTTTGTACTTGCTAGGTAATTTATCTTGTCCTCCATTGTTCTTTGATTTATCAACTCCACCTGTATCATCTTAGGGAATATAATCATTTATATACCACTTTCAATTTGGTAGTGCTTGAATTTTTTTGGACACAGTTTAGTCTTACAAATTTAACAAGGTTCATTTTCTATTAGAATAGCGGTCATAATTTATCTCGGTTATTGCACTGTTTCGTCATAGCTATACACCAGACATCCAGTACTGTTCTACTATAAAATCTATTCAACAGTCAAATCACAACCAAAATGTAAGCCTCAAGTAAACAAATATGCATGTTTGTGAAAGTATTGTGTATTACTGCTACTGCTAAGCTAAGGAAAGAAGAGGATAAAATTGGTTAATAAGGCACTTCAAGATTTACTATGCCGTAGTTCTGGACAGTGTAATGTTAAGTGTGTGTGTGCCTGCAATGTTAATGGTCGCGGATTTGATTCAAAATGGAAGTACCTTTCCTGATGAATTGGATGCTGCAGAATATCATTCATCTGATTCATTGTATTTATGCTCAGCATGCGCATACACATAAGTACTGAACCAACAGACTCGTGACCAACATTATCCTGTATCAATGATTAATAATATCTGCTTTTCTAGAAAAATTTTCATTGTAATTGAGTTCAATTTAACATGCCAAATTAATAGATATTCCATTTTCTCACTCCCAAATTTTCTTGGTCAAAGCAGTTTGACTGAACAATAATAGCAACATTCAAACAGTCTCACAATCATCGTTTGTGTGTGTGCTATTCATTTAACCAATACATATGGGAATATCACGAGTCTGTGTTGGCTTAGAATTTATGTGCAGGCACAAGCATGAATATGGCCAATTATATGCAACTTATTTTGCAGTATCTGGTGAAATAATTTATATATACTGCTCATGTGTGAATATAGTAGTAACGAGATTCATGAGCAATGAATACTTGTATAACCTGAGGGTGTGATAACTATGAATACAGGTCAAACAGTTCAGCACATAATAAACCAACACATGTACTTAGAGAAAGCAGAGTAAAGAGGGTTGGGGTAGATGCATGTGTGTGTGTGTGGGGGGGGGGGGGGGGGGGGGGAGGAGATGAAGATAGGACTTTGTAGGCTTGAGGATGAAGTTGTATGATAAAAATAATGGCAATATTCATGCTAAAAGTAGTTAATGATAATTATTGATATACTAATGTATAAATTAAGCTTTGGGAGGTACAAACAAAGTGTTTCCTAAATTTAATTAATACAGTCAGAAAGGTGATAACACAGGGACTAGACCGTTATAGCTTCACACTATGTAGGACTCACATAATTTAGTTGATGTAAATATATTAATATGCTAACACAGCCCATGCAGTTTTCATCTGTACATGCATATATAAAGTGGACTAAATACACTATTCTAGGTGATATAATAATGAAGAATATCAGTATAGCAATACTAAATGCTTTGAATAAGTAACTTTTACAATGGTAAAATACAGCTAAAATATGCCAAATGTATATAATTACTAAACAAATTGTTTGAATGTTAACCCTGTCACAGTATTTTCCATTATAATATTAGCCAAATCAGGGTAGCCCACTGTTTTATTATTAAAGCATCAGCTAAATTTCTCCAAGTTCTTGCTCTATTTCCAGTCAACCAAATTTTCAACATTTCTATGAAACTATCATCATCATTATGGATGTGCTCATACTGTTTGACATTCATGCGTGCAATTTCATATAAAGTGAAGGCTAATTTGCTTCCATTGACTCCAGCATCATACACTTCATTAAAAACATCTTTAAAGTTAACCAAATGGAGAGGCTCTAGTGAGATAATATAAAAGTTATGACCAACAATTATGACATATTATTTTTATGTTTTGACCTTACATTATGTGACTCATTGTTGGCAATATTAAATTGCACTTCTAAGCATTTGATTGCACTTTTTTTAATTAACCCTCTTCTGTCTTTCACGCTCTGATTTGGAATTACTGACAATTAACCATTGATTTAGGTATGAACTTACTCATACTGATGATTCTAACACTTTTATTGTACTAGTTTGTTTGTTTTTTCATTTTGGGCTGATTTTTGAGAAAACACAAAGCTGTAAGCTCATTGTAGGTAGCTTTTGTGGGTAACACTCATTATTGTCACATTATAATCACATGAGATGACACTTTCTTGCTTAGTGGTATGTTTGTGCTGGGAAGTTGACAGAGTGCTGAAAGTGGAGTTTTGCATTGAAAATATATACTGGTCTGAGTGTCTCTGGCCTGTTTAGCTTCTTTTTTGAAGGTAGCATTTACTTCTATCGCTTTAATTGCTCCATACATCTATCTTTTTAATTTCTTGAGTTTTATTTATACCTGATTAGAATAATCTAGACCTCGTTAATTTGAAATATCCATAATCTGAACAGCTGCCAGGTGAGCCCCACCCATTAAGCCACATGCCACCATCTAGAGAAGCTATAATTTTTCTGCTTCATCTTTTTCACAGCTGCCTCTGTGCTACTCCAGTTGTTTCTTCCCCAGGTTATTTCTGTACCACTGAACTGAGCAACGAAGCTGTCAACCACTGGGTAGTGACTTTTTGTGTATTGAAAGGAATAGAAGGATGCTATTCTTGTAGCAGCAAATCAAAACATATCCAAAAACACTGTATAATCGCAATTCTATTTTTAGCACTGTTAAATAGCAAGTGTTGACCACATCAACTTCTTCCACTTAGTCGATTATAAGAGTCTTTGAAAGACTACTTTAGTTAATATTAAATAGCAAGTGCACTTGGAGTTCATTGTTCAATTTAGAGGGATAGGAGAAAAGGAGCAGGAGGGGTGACTGCTTCCCCACTTTTTTCCACTTTAAAGAGGGGAGGGGGGCTTGGCCCCCATATTTCTCATTTCATGGTATAGTATGAATGTAGCCAGTGATTTAGAAAAAAACTGTTTACTATTTATATAAAATTTGAATAGGGTTAAAAAAATCATTTTAGAATTCTCAAAAGGAGAGCCAACCCATATTTTTTTAATTATGGTGGCCTCAAGCCCTCCACTCTTTGTTTCCTGGGGGGGGGGGCAAATTTATTAGCGGTATCCATAGTATAACTCATGCTAGAATGTCGACAGCTACATTATAGCTTTATTATTTGTCAACTTTATTGTAGAAAACATAATGTTAAGAAATTTTTATTCTCTTTTGCTACAGCTATGTGACTATCCCACGCTCCTTTCAACTTGCTTCTTTTCATTTGAAATTTCCACTTCAGTAGGGTGCTAGACATTAAATTTGGGCTTCCAATAAACTACAGAAGAGAAACATAACAATTACATTGCAGCTCAAATGGAGTAAAGCCAGATGAATTGTGGCATATTACGAATGTAATGGCTAAATCTGGAACTTCAGGCCAGTCTCGCTGATTCTCACAGCACTTATGAAGAATTAATTTCAAGGTGAAGTGGAAAGCTCTAGAACTTTACTAGATTTTAACATTTTAAATCATAATAGTGTGTAAAATTTACTGAATTATATGCAGTAGTTTCACTGCAGGACAAATCTATAGCTGGACAATGGAATAATTATTAGTTAGCTTATTGTGTGTGAAGTAACAAGCACCAATTCAGCCTAATGTTTGGATAGAGTGTTCTACATTATCAAACAGCAACAATAAAATAATAGAATAATAGAAAGAAGCTATAAACACAGGAATATACTAACTAAAAGCCACAAAGCCCTATTTATTAAAAGCAGCTGCTACATCCAGAGTTTGACAGTAGCATTAGCTCATTGCATTTTGTGGCAAATTTGTCAGCTATTTCTTTCTCCAGCCTCTACTGGTGCCCTGAACCAAAACAACTACTGAATCAATAATGTGAGAGCCTGTAGAAAGGATATAGACCCTGGCCAGTATGAAGACCCTAGCTTGTTCTTTATATCAGGATCTTCATGCTGGTTAGTATCTATATGTTTCCACTAGTTTCATCATCTACCTATGATTAAAATGTTTCATTCTGCCTCCACTTTAACCAATTACGACAATCTAACCGCATCTGGCTGATCACTTGTAATATTCAATGGTTATTTTGAACAATCTGGGAAACAGATAAAAAATCTTTCAAAAATGTTTCAACAATTCTACAGTCAAATAATAATAATTTTGGCGGTGGCATAGTGAATATGTGCACACAAAGTTTATTCATGTAGTGACCACTATAATCACATACATATACTGGAAGTAGGTAAAGGGTGTTTTAATGTATTTGATAAAGTGTGTGAATGACAGTTTAATGTTCTTAGTCTTCCTTCTTGTGGCACCCAGGGAGGTGTGATCTCTTGTCATGGAGAGGCCAGACAATATAATAGATAATATAAATACTTTATGAGTTTCCACAAATGATAATACTATGTCTAAAGTAGCTAATTACAAGAAAAACAACAACAAAAAAAAAAATACATACAGTGTATAGGCATATGCAAAAAATGGGTGTGGTTTCTTGTCGTGAAAAGGTCCAGAAGGACCTAAAAAAATTGTATGAGTTGCCAAAAATGCTATGTTATAAGTAGCTAATTACAAAAAAGAACAAACAACAACAAACATACCTACAAGCTTGTGCAAAAAATGTTTTAATGAACGAATAAAAAATAAAAATTAATTATAAGGGAATACAGGTAAGATGACCACTTATTTATGAAGCTGCTACAAATCAGTTGCAGTATTTTTCTTTGATATTGTCAGATAAATTGGTAAAACCAACTGTTATGTTTTCTAAAGCATGAGCTAATTTACTCCATGTTCGTTCTCCATTTCCAGTCAGCCATTTCTTCAACATGTCTTTGAAACAGTCGTCAACATTATGGTTGCGCTGATACTGTATGACATTCAAGGTTTGACAATCCACATCCAACTGAAGGCCAATGTTCTCCCATTTGACTCTGGCATCAAATGCTTCTTCAAAGACAACCTTAAACTCTTTTATACTGAGAGAGTCTAAAAATATATATTTAAAAAATTATGACCAATAAACTGAAACTTTATTATGACTCAGTTTTATGTCTTGTCATTACATCTATAATGACTAATTAAACGTTTATTACATATATTTGATTTAGCTATTGAAATTAAATTATATGAGAATAAATGTTTTTAATTAAAATTTCAATTTAAATTGAAAATATACAAATGATGAATATTTATCACTTCTTAATTTCTTCTTAGCCTTCTTTTACTCATTAGATGTATTTTCGCTTGTTTACAGGCTTTTTTTAAACAACAATAATTATAGAATGAAAAGTATTTGGTCACCACCGGGAATCAAGCACAGGACCGCTTGCTTAATGACAAGCACTCTTTCTCTGTACTACAACAACCAGCCGGCAAACAAACACTCCTTTTTTGCATTATATTTATACTGTTAATGGGTACTGCTATGTTGCTACAGTCTCGTTCTCAACAAACCAACAAATTACTCTTTTTTTTCCAACTGTATTGTTTAAAAAAGCCTGTGAAAAGAGAGAGAATAAATCTAGTGAGTAAAACAAGGATGAGAAAGAAATTAAGAAGTGAAAAATTAGTGGAGTAAATAAAATTCAATGAGTAAAAAGAATCCTTGAAAAAAGAGAATTTTCATTTGTCTGTTGAGAGTGAGACTGTAGCATAGCAGTAATCCTTAACAGTACAAATACACAATTGGTCTGGCACTCTTTATGGTTAAAAATATGGTTATTTCATTTAACAATAACAAAAATCAAAATGTCTTATTTAGTTACTGAACTATCACTAAATCATTTCCTAGTAATAATTAAAATGGTATGCAAATAAAGTTTGAACAAACATGAAATAGCTGTAGCTATTAGTTGAACTGTTAAATGAATTTAGCTATAATTTTTCAATTCTCAATTACTATATTTAATAAAACTAAAACTAAAATAACTAAACTTGAAGTTAAACAAAACATTTCTGATAATGCTAGCAAATGTATAATCGTATACTCTAATAAGATTACTTATGTGGACATATATGTATGCAAAACATACCTTGAGTCTTTCTTGCAACAGAATTAGAATTACTTGATATTTTAGGACCTGTAGTGGAAGGACCTGTAGTGGAAGGACCCGTAGTGGAAGGACCCGTAGTGGAAGGACCCATAGTGGAAGGACCAGTAGTGGAAGGACCCGTAGTGGAAGGACCAGTAGTGGAAGGACCCGTAGTGGAAGGACCCGTAGTGGAAGGACCCGTAGTGGAAGGACCCGTAGTGGAAGGACCCGTAGTGGAAGGACCAGTAGTGGAAGGACCCGTAGTGGAAGGATCCGTAGTGGAAGGACCCGTAGTGGAAGGACCCGTAGTGGAAGGACCCATAGTGGAAGACCCGTAGTGGAAGGACCCGTAGTGAAGGACCCATAGTGGAAGGACCCATAGTGGAAGGACCCGTGGTGGAAGGACCCGTAGTGGAAGGACCCGTAGTGGAAGGACCAGTAGTGGAAGGACCCGTAGTGGAAGGACCTAGGAATATTGTAGTCATAAATTTGTTGCATTATGTCAATCAATATTAAAGGTTGTTACAAATGTCTCATGAATAATGAATGAGATATAGTGATAAGTTGCAAGCTAAAGAGTGGGGTACACACAGCATAGTATGTTTGATTATACTCAATAATTTATAAATTTGACTAATTGATAATACCTGGTAGGTCAGGAGAACGCACAGTATGTGTATCAGTATTCTTAAATCCTTCTAGTATAAATTTCACCTCCACGGAGCTGTCAGGTGAGAAAGTTAGTCGAAATTTCAGAAAAGGGGGACATGCATCAACATACGAACGAATAACTGATTTATCCAAATGAGTGCAGTCAGGTTCATCCAGATAAAAATTAGTCGCTGAATTTTGTAAATAAATATATTGCACAGTCACGTCTTTGTCTGTGTCATTGAGGTGGACAACATGTCTGGATACTAACTTCACTTCTTCTTGGAATTCCTGATTAATGTAGTTCTCCACACTTTTTGTGAAAAGGTGACTATTCTTTACAACAGACAGGTAGATGTCGCAGTACTGTTGTTGACCACAAGGCATCAGACGTGATGTAGAGTTGCAGTGAAGAGATGATACGTATTTCTTTTCCAGCCAATAGACGACTCTTCTCACATCAAATCGAGAAAACCGTCGGCCAATTGAGTACCATGATAATTTTGAGACTACCAGCTCCCCATAGTTTGGGGTAAAAGTGCCACCATGAATGATTTTGAAGTCATCAGGTTGGTTTTCATCACAAGTGACAAAGCAGAGATTCTGAACATCATCTGGTGCATCGTGTTTTATCCTTATGGTCGCTCGAGTCTTGAGTTGCTTGGGGCAACTGATGTGATAAACTTTGCTAATTGGCTCGAGTCTCTTGTGGAAATATCTGGAAGGTGCAACTGAGCCAGTGGTTATGCTAATGGTGGTATTGCTGCAATCTCCAGACTGATTTTCTTCAAATTGTACCTGAAGCCCATCTTTTTTCATATCTACTGAACTTTTTTGCCCCTTGTATTTGACTTTAACTTTCTGTTCAAAAGTAAATCCTCGCAGTGTTTCTTGTTGTAATTGTTGAGGTACTTCTGCAAAGAAAAAAGTATGCATTGCTTACTTTCACTCAGCAAAATAATAAGGTATATGTAAAGTAATTGTATTTTTCTCAATTAATCTATCATGTAATAAATGTTACCTTCTTCTATGACAGGTAGTGATATATATTGATCCATGGTGATATTATCCATTGTTTTCTCTTGACAAGCTTTTGAAGTAGATGGAGAAGAGTCAAGAGAGGCTGGAGTATTTTTATTTAGAAATGCAGTATTGTTTTCACCTAGAGAAGCATCGTTATTTTCATCTATCACAAAAATAATAGCAAATTTAACTTAACATTTCTAAGGCTGGTTAGTTCATTGGTGTATAAACACAAACTTAAATTTAGGATTGCTGTTAAATAAAAGTCATATCTGGACACCCCAGTTTAATAACCTTAATATTTCCATAGCTAGTTCATAACTTACAAAAATGGCGGCAAACAACTCGTCTATAAGCCATCCAATTATGTAAAATAATGTAATTAGCTATAATATAAGTGGGGTATGCAGGAGACCAAGCATCCTGATAAACACCCTGTGTGATGTCTTTTAAGCACCACATTATAACGGTATACACATTACATGTATGGAGGGTGCTAAGATTAAAAAGTATGATGGCTTTGTAGAAATAAAAATATTATTGTGAATAGTGTCATGGTGTTTATAATCCTTGTTTAAAAAACTTGAATTCCTATGTAAAGAGCTAACTGGTATGTCAAGTCTGCAAAAATGACTAAACAATGTTTGTGATTAATGAGATAATTCAGGTAATTTTAATGTTAGTTCAAATATTATAGTCTAACAGTTGTATTATTTATGAGGAATCAGAGTGTTTTTAATCCACATAGAATAAATAAGTTAGTCTAGTGCTGGCAAGTAAGCCAAAATACAACAACAACAAAAAAAAACCCACAGGAATGAAGCGGAGATTTGATCACATACTTTTGCATCTAAGATACTTAAAGACTGCAACAATGTGATGCAATTTGATACTTAGCAATAATAAAACTTTGCAAAGCCTGAAAGTTTGCCAAGTAATCATTGATTTCACTACATATGCCAGTAATATGCCACACACATTTTTGTTGGGAAGTGAACGCATAGAACAAGACATCTTTTAGGAATTATTTATCTCTTGAACTATTTTTTTTTCATTGCTGTAATACTTCACAACACACCGTGATAATAATATTTACCTTTTTCTGCTGCAAAGGGTAGTTGTGGATAGTCAACTTCAACTATAGTCGGCATTTCCTTCTCTTCATCTGTGAACAAAAAGCAGTATAATAAGTAATAAATTGCTTTTGTAGAGAAATTCAGAGAATTTTTATGGTCACATTGGATGCATAATAAATAAATAAATGGATCACATAAATATATTTTGTCTTGCAATCAATACAAAATTCTGCACAAAAACTATTTGCGTGAAACTTTGTATTCTAATTGTACTTTTATGTTAACAACATAGTTTCTTGTAGCTTGTTTTCTGGTGGCTTAACTATAACCATGGATTTATCTAAGAGCTTTAATACATGGTAAAATGGTGGTGAAGATTTAAAATGTCCAACTCATCCAAGCGGTGTGGCTGTGATGTCTAGTGTCACTTTCTAGAAGTTGTTGAGGCGCTTCAACTCCGCATGTAATTTTGCCAAAGAAATACATCATAATGTGCTTGTCAATGAGCTACTTAAGTGACGTAAGTCCATTTGAAATAAGCAGGGTAAGTAGGTTGTAGGGGCTACCCCAGCCCCCCCCCCCTCCTCACCAAATATTTTAGCAGCTGCTCTAACCCAGGTTTAAGTCTACACTGGGAGGAAGGTAGCAGAAAAAAAGCAAGAAAATTCACAAGTTTTTTCTATAACTACAAAGGTAATGAGCTTGCGCAATACAGCGTAAAATAACAACGTGAAATATTGTGAGTTATTTCATGGGTCATGTACCTAAAAATAACATTGTGAAAATATCTAGGGTGGATTATAGTATTCATTACATGAGTCAGAGTGTGATATGGTGAAATATCTAGCCATATCATTCTGATGAGTGTAATAAGTGGTTTATTCCACACTAGATATTTTCACTGAAGTTAGTTTTTTGGTAACTCATACTGTAAAGTTAGCGAAAACTCACTAGGGGCTCCCCACAACCCCAGCTGATATTATAGCAGCTGCTCTACCAAGGCTGTGTAGGCTCCACTAGAGTAAAGGTAGCTGTAAAAAACCAGAAAACTTGTAACTGCCAGGCCTGGTTGCTATAACTACTCTGGTAATGAGCTTGCTTAATACAGCGACTAAATAACACCATGAGATATCTTGAGATATCTCACGGGTAACATACCTAAAGATATCATTGTGAAAAAATCTAGCTTGGAATAAATAAATAAATAAATATACATATATATATATATATATATTATTCATTTAACACATGAGAATGTTACAATCTGTTGGCTTAGTGTTACAATATATGTGACCGTCTATGGGGAAATTGGGCACAATGCAGCATGCGTAGACGTCGCAAAAAGATCGATTTAGTTCTTAAAATTGTATTAAATAAGACTAACGAAGGGAACGGTTAGGTGATATATAGCGGGAATGGCTAACGCTACGGCGATAAAACTTGGAGAGCTTAATATCTGCTTGCCGAGGAGTGTGTAAGTGCAAAAAAAATATTTTTCGTCGGGGCCGCGTTGTGCCCGATTTTCCTGTAGACGGTCACATATATCTATTGAGACACTCTCATGGGTAACACAATTAAAAATTGGGGATATTTGTTTGTGTATATATATGTGTGTGGATGTACGTGTGTTATTTGTACTTAGACCCTCACGTTTTTGTGTTTGCTTCGTGGTCTACCCCTTCCTATACCTCTACTAAATAGAATCTTTCAGTTCAGTGATCCGTATCATTCAAGGAAATTTATTGTTTACCCTTTCACATCAGCTTGTTTCTCAGGTCTTAAAAACTTACTGTTAGATTCAACACTGCGCAGTAATTCTTTAGAACTTCTTGTTTTATGGGAGGAGACCCATAGCAACCGTTGGTAAGGCTGTGTGACGTGTTAAGTGCTATCAACCACGAAAATCTACCACCCTCACCAGGCTCTGCACGCATCTCGCAAACATAATCACTGCTTGATATATTAGCGCGCGTAGCGGGGCAAAAATCTCGAGAGTCCCTAACCTCAGTAGCCTACTCGTGGGTTAGCTTTGACCACTTTGTTGTTACAACCAGCTTCAACAGCAAACTATAATCATGCCTTCCAGGAAAAGGAAGAGGGCTATTAGTGCAGCCACAGAAATGAGGAAAATGAAATGTGCTTTGAGAAGAAGTAAGAAATAAGTAAATAAACATAATATTAAAAAAATATATACATATATATATATATAAAAATAAAATAATCGTGTATAGACATAGGATTGGAGCAAGTCCCAGCAATAGGTGGGGCTTCCACTGATACTCTTAATGATCTTTCCTTTACTGGTCATGATGTCACGCCCTCTCTTCGGCAGGAGTCATCATCAGAAGTGCTCCCTGGTTCACCTTCTCAAGATTTAGTGTCCACTCCTAATGCTCCACCATGTGAATCACACCCTCCAGCATTTTTTTAATCCATCTCAAGTTCTAAATGATCTCACTATCGAGTCACATGATGACCACAATTCTCCTCCTGTCTCTTCTCATCTAGTTGTGAGTTTCACTGAAGTTTCCCCAGCTCCGCAGGAAGCAGTTCAAGAGTTAGTTGAGAAGCTTTCAGCTATCACTCAACAGAATGGTTTGGTGTTTGATGTGTCCAGTCTCCCTCAGTTTGTGAATAATTCAGCCATACGGCTCCAGACTTCTGGACCAGGGTTGGATTGAGCTATGGAGACTTGGAACTGCTCAAATCTGGATGCAAGACCGAGAAGAATGTGTACGAATTCTGAAGGATAGAGGAATAAACAGCAAACCCCTCCAGGAGAAGCTGTCCAAGCACTTCAAATACAGCCAAAGAAAATGAGTCCTTTTTTTCCAACCCGGCTCTTTTCAGAGCCACTACCTCACAGAAGGTTTCACCTAAAATGTTCGCACACATAATCAGTGGGCTATTTCTTCAAATCCTTACACTACTAGTAATTCGCTTACCTGTGCGTCGGTAAGGCAGACGTGCTAGTATCGCCTGAACGGGGTACTGTATAAATCCACTGCAGGACCCCTCCCAGCTTAGTATCAAAATCTAACAAGTTGGGTGCTTCTTCAACAGCACCATAGGTGATTCTTCAACAGCACCATAGCCGTAGGTGATTCTTCTAACTAAAAAGCAGCTGAAGCAGAGCGCACCTTTGGTTGGCGGGGCACAAAATGCAACATCCGGGCCGAGGGGGGGGGGGGGCGTTTATAGATTTCACGCGCACTTCGTTTGACCCAGCCGCAGTTCGCGGCCGCCTGCAAAGAGGGTGAATTTGCGACAAGTATTTTTAAGCTATAAGGGGTCACGGGATGCAGTCTAAACTTGGAACAGTAATTCAGTTGACCTTAGTGGTCGGATATTTAGAAAAGTAAAGTTGCTATAGCTAAAAACTAAACGTAGGAAGCGGCAACAAAATGGGAGGAAGCCGTAGAGTCTTGAATCGGCAGAAAAGCTTGGACGGTCAGAGAAACAACACGAAATGTCAGCAGAAGTAAATCGCTCCTAACTGGGCTTACGAAGATGCAAATGGTCTGAATTTTGGCGTGCAGAGAGACCTTATCACCCTAAATAATTTCAGCATATTAAAGAATTGCCACCATTGCTTGAAGTTTTTTTTTTCAGCATCAATTTTTAAGGAAAATGTGTGGGCCGGATGGGTCTCCACCCTTAAGGCGAATGATTACTATGGTATTGAATCCTTTACCAGATGTAATAATAAAAAACTCGGCATTATTAGTAGCTACGAGTGTTTGTTATCAAAAGTAACTGGTGATTCAGATAGTCAGAGACTACAGAAAATAACAGTACTCAGGAAATTGAGGTAAGAAATGGTTCCGTATTTGTTAGCTAAAGTATATAATGGTCACAACTACTACATACTTTTACTTATTGAAATGGACTGACAGATTCCATGTAAGTATTATGTTTGTGCATGGCTCGCTCTCCCTTTGTGCTCAAGCACATCACTAGTATTCTCAATTATCCAATAAAAATACATTTATTACATACTGCTCATGTGTGAATACTACAGTCAGATTCTTGTGCTACAAATACCTGTATAACCTGGGGGACGCAATAACTCAGCATGATAACTCACAGTATTGGTTATGAGAATATATTGCCTTATTTGATGTATTTCCTGTGCAAGTATCAATATAGCTTCCTAGTTAGATACACTATTATGTTACTCAACAATTCAGATAATAATACCTAACAGTAACAAGTCTAAGTAAAAATACAACTGGAAGTAAGTGTGATCACAATGTAATGCATATTATTGTCTACTAACTCATGAATACTGTTCATGCCTCTGTGAACACTGTAATAATGACTCTGACTAATTGAAACCCCTTTACCAGATGTAATCGACTGCTTATTAGTAGCTGGAGTATTAGAAGTTAAAATTAATCATACTATAAGAATACTGTAACCTAACTAGGGATTCACTCGCCATTTGTGCTGAGCAGATTATACTATATATAACTATAAATATTATACTAAATATAAAGATACATACATGCATGCTAACATAATTTATATATCATATTGTCAGAGTGCTCACCTCCAAGTTCAGCTTGAGATGTGACGTCATGTTTTTTCTGGAAGAACAAAAACAAAAAA
>WLWD01003599.1_pt1 | contig 78537 bp, 72 predicted proteins | sample 6712731 | NCBI WGS metagenome assembly WLWD01 (sample SAMN12718690, study PRJNA576275) | sponge metagenome | isolation source: marine sponge | host: Mycale hentscheli | place: New Zealand: South Island, Marlborough, Capsize Point | collected 2014-11-01 | reverse complement strand
GGCCCCGGCAGGGGCGGCAAAGGTAACCAGATAATCGCGCCCCAGTTCCAGTACGATCGCCCGATCGAGCGGGGCGTAGGCCCAGCTACCACAGCCTCCGGCGCATTCCCTGAAATCTTCCGGAGCAAAGCGTCCCCGCGCCTTGATCTCTTTTCCATCCTCGGCGACCGCAACGCTGAGGACCCCTTCCCCACCCCCCGGGCGGCGACCGGCTCGCAGCCACACCCCGTCTACCGAGCGAGCGACATCGCCAACGGTGAAGCGCTGACGGATCTGGTTGTCGCCGCCAATAAGCTGGGCCGTGGCGGCCCCGTCGTTATAAGTATAGGCATCGCCCGTCCAGACTCCGTCGCTATAGCGAATTTCAAACCAGGATAGATTGTCCGGATCCAGCGTCCACCCCTCGGCCGCTGAGTGCCGCGTCAGGATGGCGGCCGTTTCTCCCAGCCAGGGGCCGCGATCCTGGCTGGGAGAAAACCAAATGCCGTTGAGACCGATCAAGCCGCTATCCTTGTCGCACTCGGCGGCCTCCGCCACTGTATAACCCCCTCGCCTGGTACAACGAGTCGGCGGATTCAGCTGTCGATAGACCAGGTGGTAAATTTGGCCCGCTTCCACCTGCACCGGCGTTTCCAGTTCAAATACGGGATAGACCTGGACAGCGATTTCGAGCGGCACATAGGGTGCGACAATAGCGCCGAGAGCGGTTCCGCTGGGCAAATGCTGGTCGGACTCGTCGTCGGCATGAATTTCAATGGTGACCAAGCCGCCGTTGCCTAAGGAGTAGCTATTGGCCAAGTGATAACCACAGGTGAAACGGTCGAGATCTCCTTCTTTGCAGGCGCACCAGATATTGTCATCCTTGCAGCGGCCGTCGATATTGCGCTGGATCAGGGTGCGATTATTATGTCTGACCGCCGTAATCAGACCGCTGCGTTCGGCGCGAAACCGGCGCGAGGCCTCGTAGCCGAACAAAATGCCGTTGCCAGTCTGTTCGCCCATAAGAGGATGGCCGTAGAACAGCCCGCCCATGGGCAAATCGGGATTGGCTGCAACTGGCCAGGCCCCTTCCTGGGGCTCATCGGCCTCGACGGTGGCGGCCGCCATAAGGACCAAGCCCAACGCCAACGAAATTGCGAATAGATAAATTCTAGACAAGATCAGTTTGCTCCCTTATCTGTCCATCCGGCGCACCTGGCCGGAGACTGTAGAGGCTGTCTCAAAAATACCGGTGTAGCCCAAGGGCAACGACGTCTGCCGGCGTTGCAGCCGCCCGACGGCCAGCGACATTTTTGAGATAGCCTCTATATATGCATACCTTCTCAACGATCCAATACTCTTCGTCGTAAAAGAAGATACGATGAAAATACGATGAAAGAAGATACGATGAAAGATGTGCGAACCTCCAGAGATAAAATCATCGATGATGTAGAATACATCTAAACAATATCTGAACACTTTTTGGTTATATTGAAAATAGCCTATTGCATATAAGCTTACACCAGGGCCTCCTGCCCTGGTGGTACAGACTTTAAAGAAATGCCCGGCACGGATAGAACGAGTCTATTTTAGCCCAGGAGCCTACTGAGCAGTGAAATATTATTGGCTGTGCCTGGTCCTGCTGGCCTGTTCCGATCCACAATCGGCCCAACAGGCCCCCTCGGCCCCACAACTGCAACTGATTGCCAGCCGCAAATTGGTCTTCTCCGAACCTTCAGGTCTGGCCCTGGGAGCCTCCGGCGACGAATTGTGGGCAGTGGGCAATAATCCAGAGCGGGTGTACCGCATGACCGCTGCAGGCCGCCTCCTCGCCACCTTGCCCTACGAGGGCGACGACCTGGAGGGCATAACATTCGATCCCCAGAACAATACGCTGTGGATCGCCGAGGAGGAACAACGGTCCATAGTCCAGTTGGACCAGGACGGCCTTGTCCTCAGGACTGTCTTTCTGGAACTCGGCGGGCAATTCAACAACGGCTTAGAGGGCATAACACTCGACGGGGCAGGCGGCCTCCACCTGCTCAACGAAAAAAATCCCGGTCTATTCATCTCGTTGGCGGCCGATCTGACCATTGAAACCCAGTATAGGCTCGATTTCGCCCAGGATTATTCGGGCCTGGCCCACGATCGACGCCGCGATCGCTTTTGGATACTGAGCCATGAGGACGGCATGCTGTACTTATGGAGCCAATCCGAGGGCGTATCGGCCTCGTACCCAATGCCTTTTGCCAAGATCGAAGGAATCGCCGTCGACAACGATAGGCAACGCCTTTATCTGGTCAGCGAATTGGACGACTCGCTGCGCACTTATGCCCTGAATGAGATACCTTGAGTCCGCCCCGCGAAAGGGGCGGATAGCCCGATGCACACCGCGCCAAGCTTTTGCCAAAGCCGCAAGGAGACGAAGGCTATGATCCGCACCCTGTCAAGCGCAACGTCCTTCATTCTGCTGGTCCTGCTGGCCCTGGCCACGGCGATAAAGGCCGGCGACAATATCGGCGCCCGGTTCAATATGGTGCGGGACAATCCGACGTTGGATATTGGTCCAGGAACGATCGTGCCGGTGCATATAGCCGCCTCGAATCTGGTCGGCGTCAAAAAGGTCGAGATCGTTCTGGCCCTCTCCCCCGAAAACGCTTTTGACTTGGCGGCGACATCGTACGAATTGCCCACCGCCTGGCTGTGGCCCCAAACCCGAGGCAACGCCGATCTATTTAGGGCCGAGCTGACCACAGCCGCCGATTTCACCGACCAGACCCAAGCCACCGTCACCGTCGAGAAGATCGCCATTGGCACATCCGCCCCGGCAGGCGACGAATTTGCCGGCGTTGAATGGGGCCTCCAACTGGGCCTCAACCACGTCCTGATCGTGCAGGATCCACCGGCGCCGGATTCAACGGCCATACCGGCGGCCCCAATGGCCCTGGTCATCAACGAATTAATGGCCGACAACGACAATGTCTTGAGCGATCCCCAGGAAGAGTACGACGACTGGGTCGAATTGCTCAATACCGGCGACCAGGCTCTAGACCTTGGGGGACTGTATCTCAGCGACGATATAAGCGAGCCACGCAAATGGCCATTCCCCGCAGGGACCATCCTGCCGGCTGGCGGCTATCTACTCGTCTGGATAGACGGAGACGAGGGCGACGATCCCGGCTTGCACGCCAGTTTCGGACTGGCAGCCGTCGGCGAGGCGGTGCTGCTGGTCGATGCGGACGAGCGCGGCAACGCCCTTATCGACAGCGTCGTTTTCGGTCCCCAGCAGACCGACCAGGCCTACGGCCGGTTACCAGACGGCAACGGCCCGTTCGCCGTGCTGGCCGCACCGACACCGGGGCAACCAAACGACCCCCTCACCGCCGTCCTGGCGACTGGGGAAAAGCCCCTGCCCACAGCCTTCACCCTGGAACAGAATTACCCCAATCCCTTTAACAGCGGCACCGCCATCCCCTTCTCCCTACCTGCAGGGACGGCGGCCCATATGGAGTTGGAGATATTCAACCTGGCCGGCCAGCGAGTGACTAGCCTGATGCAGGGAACAATGCAGGAGGGCGCCCATACCGTGGAGTGGAATGGGCGAGACGATTTGGGACGGCCCCTGGCCAGCGGCGTCTATTTCTACCGTTTGCAAGCCGGCCCCAACGCCCAAACGCGTCGACTGCTGCTGCTGCGCTGAAACAAAAGCCAGTGAAATGCTAGAAATGCAGGTATTTGTCCCTGCAAACCATTCTCTATAATTGGAGCACCACGATGGCCAACAGATGGGTCGTGCTATTAGCCTGCTGTTATTTCGGGGCTGCGTTTAGTCTAAATACCGCCGCTGCCCAGGAGCCGGCCTCGCTGGCAGTGACAATCTCCCTGGGCGACGACGGGCGACTCCGCTTTGAGCTCCCGTCGACATCGGCACACTACTACGTCCTCTACTACAGCCGCGACGGCCAGGACACGACCGCCGTGCCCGTGGCCATGCACCCGGGTCAGGACGGCCATACGATCCTGACCGAGCCGCTAGGTCTGGGGGGACCCCAAAGTACCTATCGCGTCCGGGCCTATCGGCGCGATCAACCCGGCGACCTGGACGAGGATGGTTTCAGCGATATCGACGAATTGCTCGATACGACCGGTCTGTACGCCCCGCTCAATGCCGCTCCGCCGATAGAATTTAAGGACGGAGTAGCCGCCATTCACAACAGACAGATGTTCCGCGATCTATCCTACCAAGGCCTAGATGTCCTTATCGACACCCATCTCGAAGATCTCGAATTCGTCAAATTCTACATCGTCGATGCCGATAGCACGCATCCTCAGGTCTATTTCATGAACACCGACAACCACCGGGCTCACGGCCAATTTGGCCGCGCCATTGGCCTGGGCGGCGGCTTTAGAGGGGCGCCGGGTTCGATGCGCGGCGAAATTATCTACCATCCCTTCCTCACCGGCCCCAACGGCGAAGCCGGCGTCTACCGCTACGAATACCAGCCCAACGATTCTTATTCTTTTGCAGCCGTGCAGAGAATTCACGAGATCATGGCCACCAATATGCCCTTTTTGCGCAATAACCTGATGTACTACCCCATGCCCAACGCCGCTCTCCCCCGCTACCACACGGAAAAAGCGCTCTACGACGCTTCGCGGGTACAGATTCTCCTCGAAGAGCAGATCTACGCCGATATCAGTTTCCTCCCCCTCAATATCGCCGAGGGCTACGGCCTGCTGCGGCTGCTCGATTTCAACGATCGCCCCAATGCGCGCGAGATTGCCATCTACCAGGCCCTGCCCAACGAAATGCCGGGGGTGGGCGGCATCATCACGACGGTACCGCAAACGCCGCTGTCCCACGTCAATTTGCGCGCTATTCAGGACGGTGTGCCCAACGCCTACATCCGCAATATCCTGGAAAATGAATCCATTGCGGCCCTTATTGGTTCCTATGTCTATTACCGAGTCAACGCCGACGGCTATGAAATCCACGAGGCCACGCTCGACCAGGTCGAGGCTCATTATATCGACCGCCGCCCCAGCCAAATCCAGTTCCCCGACCGCGACCTGGCCGTCACTCAATTTCGCCCGCTCGATGGGATCGGCTTTGATGATTGGAGGGCTTTTGGTGTCAAGACCACCAATCTGGCCACCTTGAGCACCTTTGGTTTTGCCGAGGAAATTGTGCCCGACGGCTTCGGCCTGCCATTTTACTACTACGACGAATTCATGCGGCACAACGGCTTCTACGACGCTGTAGAAGAGCTAATCGCCAATCCCGATTTTCACAACGATACCGATACCCGCGACCAAGCCTTAGACGATTTGCGCGAAGCTATCGAGGAAGCGGAGATGCCAGTCTGGATGCTAGACGCCCTGGGCCAGGTACAAAATTCTTTTCCCGCCGACACGCCCATCCGCTGCCGCTCCAGCACCAATAACGAGGACCTGCCCGGCTTTTCAGGGGCCGGCCTGTACAATTCGTTCACCCACAACCCCGACGAAGGCCATTTGGCCAAGTCGATCAAACAGGTCTATGCCAGTCTATGGAATTTCCGCGCCTTTGAGGAGCGGGTCTTTTTCCGCATTGACCACTTTTCGGCGGCCATGGGCGTACTGCTGCACCCCAATTTCAGCGGTGAATTGGCCAACGGAGTAGGGGTGACGACCGACCCGCTCTACCAGACTCAGGGCAATTACTATCTCAATACCCAAGTCGGCGAAAATCTGGTCACCAACCCCGAGGCCCAGTCGATCCCCGAGGAAATCCTGGTCAACGCCCGCAATGCCAGCGACTTCACCCTGGTGCGGACCTCCAACCAGATCTCCGATGGCCAGCAGTTGCTGACCGTCGAGTACCTGCGCCAGCTGCATCCCATGCTGAAAACCATCCACGACCGTTTCAGTCAACTCTACGGTATTTCAGCGGAGGAAGAATTTGCCATGGAGATCGAATATAAAATTACCGCCGAGGGCGCCCTGTCGATCAAGCAGGCCAGACCCTGGGTATTCTAGGGCATTACCTGCTTGCTGATCACCGCCCGCGTTGTCACCGGGAAAGCGCCCGGTTCGCAGCACTGGCAGATCTGCACATCGACCACCGCGCTCATCAGCATATAGGCCCGTTCAAAGCTCAGCCCTAAACGCTCCTGCATCAGCCCCACCATTTCCTCGGCGGCCATGCGCGCGGCCTGCCCCAAATCGTCGTGGTCGCCCGTGGTCACCCAAGCAGCCGCCGTTTCTATCAGCGGCCGACGGCGATGGCCGCCTTTGATCAACTCGACCTGGACTGTTACCTCGGCGCAAATCTCTAGCCCGATAAACGTGATCTCGCCGTCGCCCATAGCCCCGTGCACATCGCCCAGCCCCCACAAGGCGCCCGGCTGGAATACCGGCAGATAGACGGTGCTGCCTTCGGTGAGGTATTTATTGTCCATATTGCCGCCGTGCGGCCCGGCAAAACCGGTGGATACGCCCGCCCCGGCCGGCGCCGTACCGACGACGCCCACCATGGGGTGGGTGGGAAAGCGGATATTTTCATCGAAATGGGCTACCTGTCCTTCGATGCGCACCATGCGGGTGGCAAACTGGGAAGCCATATGTCCCAACAATCCGTCGCCCGCCTTGACCGCCAGAAAGCCCCAGTCGGCCAGATCTATACGCTCGATATGCAGACGCAACTGATCCCCCGGTTCGGCGCCCTCGACCCAAATGGGGCCCGTAGCCGGATTGCTGCCATCGGGATGAGGGCGCTCCAACAGATCGGCGTCGCTCTGGATGGTACCAGAGCGGGCGTCGTAGGTCTCCAGCACAACAGTATCGCCCGAAGCGACGGTGCAAACGGGGGCGTGGTCCTTGTCGAGACTGTAGACGATGCGATCCCGGCCCAATCGGTGTATTCGTCCGCCCATGGGCGTCCTCCTGTTGGAAAAGGGGTAAAAAAAGCCGAGGGCCATTGCGACCCACGGCTAGTACTTTTCGTGCCGGCCCGACAACACCGGTCCCTGTTGAATTATTCCCCGCCGGTCCCCTGAGCAGGGCGGCGTTTTTCGTCGACCTGGTCCTCCAAAGAAGCCAGATCGTCCTCGCGCTGACGCAGTTCGGCCTCGAGGACGGCGATGCGCTGGAAGAGATCGTCGACTTCGGCAGCGGTGACCTGATCGACTCCTTCGGCCTGCAGTCGCCGGTACACTTGGGCACCCAATCGTGCTTGGGCCCGGGTCATGCGGTTTTTGATCGCGGCGATATCCAACCGGACCCGCCCTAGACGGGTCAAATCGCCGGCTCTATCCACCGCCGTGCTCATCCCCTCCTGCACCCTCTTGATGATGGTATCCAATCGACGTTCCACGTGGCTTTCCTCCTGCTGTTTTACAACTTTGGTCCAAGCATTTTAACGAGCACCAGATCTGTCGTCTATCCCGGTACTACGCCCCGGCCTTCCCACCGTTCCCCTGCTCCAGCACCCGAGCCAATTCGGCGATTAGGCTTTGTCGATTGGCCCGGGAGATTTGCCGCCCTTTGAGGCCAATACCTGGCGTCCGTCGCGCCAACTGGCGCAGGCGCGTCACCGGCAGGGCGCGAATTTGCTCCAGGGTCAATTCGGCCTTCTCCGCTGCACTAGACTGCGTCTCGGCCCGAGGAACAGGCGACGCTTTGGCCTCTGCATCGTCCCCCCCATCGAGCATTTGCATCAAGTCGGGGTGGGGCCCGGGAATGACATGGACGCTGACCACCTCACCCAGGCGGCGGGCGGCCTGCTCGGCGGCCAGGACCGCGGCCTGCACCGAGGCCACGTCGCCGCGAAAGCGCAGGACCACCAACCCCCCGCCAATGCGCTCACACCCTTCCAATTGAACGTCCGCCGCTTTGGCTGCGGCATCGGCGGCGGCAATAATGGGCACCAAGCCCCGGGTTTCAATAAGTCCTATGGCAAAACCGACCATATGCTAATCTCGAACTAACTGGGCCCCATCCAAAGGAATATCGCCACAGAAGGCACCTGCTGCGGCGCCGTGGAAAATAGCCGCCAACAACCCAGCTGTCAATTGTTGTCGGCTGCCGCAGGGTCTATAGGGAATGGCTGCCGAATTCGCGGTAATGCCGCACCGGCAAGTCGTGGTATTGGCGCACCAGATCGACGAGGCGGCGGCAGGTCAAGTCGAAAATACGCCGGCCTTTTTCCGCACTGGCGGCCAGAGCGTCGCCCATGACACCGGTATCCTCCGTCGTGTCGCGGCGCCGCTCGGCGAATTCGGCAAAAGCCAGTTCGCCGCCAAAAGGCTGGGTACCGGTCTGATCGGCCACCCTGCGCGCACTATCCACTAAATGGGCGCGCAAATGCAGTTGCACTGCAGTCTCCCATTCGCCGCCGTGGCCCACCCCCTCGTCGGTGGCGCTCCACTGGTGCAATTCCCCCTGTACCGCATCCCACCAGTTGAAGCTGAGGGTGAAGATATCCTCTTCGGCCACCTGCCAGGACACGGCGCGGCAGGGGCCGGCGTTGCCGCCGTGGCCGTTGATGGAAATAATGCGCTTGAAGCCGTTGGCGTGGATGCTGCGGAAAATATCGGCAAGCAGATTCTGAAAGGTCTCCAGACGCAGACTAATGGTGCCGGGGAAACCCATATTATAATGGGTGAAGCCCGACCATACCGGCGGGGCGACAATAACCGGGAAGTCGTCGACCTGCTGCGCCACTTCCACGGCCATATGGAACGGCGCCGAAATATCGACGTCCATCGGGCAGTGGGGCCCGTGTTGCTCCACCGAGCCCACCGGCACAATGACCACCGGGTCCTGTTCGAGGGCGGCGAGGAATTCGTGGCGCCACATTTCCTGCCAGAATACCTTCTTATTGCTGCCGTCGTAGGAGGTTTTGTACATGATCAACCCTTATCCGGGTTCAACTCGCGCATAATCTGACTGTGCCCTTTGCCTTCGGCCCGCAGTCGGGCATAAGCCGCCTCGTCGATACCGTCGCGCTTGAGAAAGCCCCTAATATCGTACCGGCCTTCCACTTCGACGGGCAATTTACCTTCCTCGACCATCAATTCAAGGGGATACCCCAATTCTTCCAGTGGCAGGTGGATAACCCTGTTCTGACGCGCTGATTCGTAGAGCGCCATCATGATTTCCACGGTATCGCGGGCCGTGGTGCCGGCGCCCCGATGCTGGGGCCCTCCTTCGAGCCAGGCGACCAGTTCGCGCACCTGGGCGGCGTTGGTATTGCCGCCGATGCTGCGCACCTGGGCCTGGTCGACGCTGAGTTCGACCTGCTGCCAACCACCCGATTCACCGTTGAACAAGCGCACTTGGCTTTCACTCACCTCCAGCATTCCCTCGGTGCCGCGAATGCGGAACGAGCCGGCCGTGGCCCCCTCGCGCATTAAGTCCGACTGGATAAAAAGCTGGATATTGCCCTCAAAATGCACCAAGCCCATACAGGCATCCTCGACCAGCGTATCGCGCTCGTAGCGGTCGGTGCACCGTTCGACCGCCCCCATCACCCATTCGGCTTTCGGGTCGCCCAGAACAAAGCGCGAGCCGTCGATGGAGTGGGTCCCCCAGTTGGTCAGACCTTCGGCCACTTTATTGTCGACCCACAAAGGCTGCCCAATAACCTGCTGCTGCATCAATTCCCGCGCCTTTTCCCAGCCAGGGGTAAAACGGCGCTGATGGCTGATCACCAATCGGGTCCCGCTTGCCTGGCAGGCCTCCACCATCTGGTTGGCCGGTTCCATGCCAATGGCCATGGGCTTTTCGCAGATCACTCCTTTGACCTTGGCAGCAGCGGCGGCGATAGTGGGCCCCGGATGCAACAAATGCCAAGTACAGACACTGACGATATCGGGCTTTACCGCCGCCAGCATTTCTTCAATGGTAGCATAGCCGCCGGCAATCCCGTATTCATCTATATAGGCCTGACGGGCCCCTTCCACGGGATCGACGACAGCCACCAGATCGACCTCATCCACCAATTGATAGCCTTCGGCATGGGCGTGCCCAATAGATCCGCAGCCGACAATAGCCGCCTTATAACGAGCCGACATAACGCTCTCCTTGTTTATCGGTTTGAGCTTGATTTTATTTTACTAGCAGTGCATCCGACCCAGTGTAGAGGTCAAAGCCTGTAGGAAAACTCTCTTAGTATAGGTATACACCCTTAAATGAGCCACTAATGGATTTAGTCGAAATTACCCCCAGCCTGAGCATTCCGGCCGCCGAGCTCAAATTTACCTTTGACCGCAGTTCGGGACCAGGCGGCCAGAACGTCAACAAATTGAATACCCGGGCTCTGTTGCGCTTTGACCTGCACCACAGCCCCTCTCTCAACGCCCAACAGCGGCTGCGGTTGCAAAGCGTCCTGGGCAAGCAATTAAACCAAGACGGCGTCCTCGCCGTGCGCTCGGATCGCTTCCGCACCCAAGGACGAAATAAAGAGGACTGTTTGGACAAATTTGTCCGTTTGATGGCCGACGGTCTCAAACCGCCACCACCGCCGAGGCGCCCTACCCGGCCCTCCCGCGGCGCTCGGCAGCGGCAACGCCAGCAGCGCCAGCAGCACAGCGATAAAAAGGCCCAGAGACGACGACCACAGGAGGATTAGGGTCCTTTTATTAGTACATAATAATTTGTAAATAATTACCTTATGTGTTTTTCATTTATTTTTCCCCGGCACGCCCCAAAGCCTTTCTAACAGCCCCCATTTTTTCTTTTTTTAAGAACTTGCATTGGTCCAATTACTCGTCTATATTATTTATCATTAACGTTAACGTTAAGATTAATTTTAAATTGAACGTTGACGTTAGAATCTTTTCTTTCTTTGGCGCATCTAATTACTGACGCTTTATTCCATTGGTACCCTTTAACTTTTACTGGAGAGGGAAAGCACCATGGCTGCCTCTAGCACTTCGGCCTTCGAAAACAATACCAACGACGCCATCGGCCTGTACTGGCGCGATATCAAAGACGCCGAACCCCTGAGCCGGGCACGAGAGGTCGAACTCTTTACCCGGGCCCGGACGGGCGACGAGCAAGCCCGCCAGATACTGGTCAAAGCTAATTTGCGCTTTGTCGTCAGTGTCGCCCGCGAATACAAGGACTACGGCCTGTCGCTCATCGAACTCATTTCAGAGGGCAATTTCGGTCTTTTGGAAGCGGTCAAGCGCTTTGACGAGACCCGGGGCTTCAAATTCATCACCTATGCTGTATGGTGGATCCGCCAGGCCATTCTCAAGGCGCTGGCCGAACAGGGCAAAATAGCCCGGCCACCGATGAGCCAGCTCAACGATTTGCAGAAACTGGAAAAAGAAACCAGTTCGCTGGCGCAAAAGCTGGGCCGCGCCCCCACCTTTGACGAATTGGCCGGCCAGGTCGATATCAGCCGCGAGCGCACTCGCAACGCGCTGGAAGTGTCCCAGCAGGATATTTCCTTCGACGCCCCGGCCTTCCCTGACGAAAGCACAACGCTGCACTCGGTTTTTACCGACTCGAAGGAATTGGTCGATGGAATCCTGGAAAAAACGCAATTGAACGAGACCGTCCAGGCCTGCCTCGGCACTCTGGACCGGCGCGAATACGGTATTGTCAGCGCCTATTTCGGCTTAGGCGATACCCAACCCCAAACGCTGGAGGAGATCGGCGCCGACCTGGGTATCACCCGCGAGCGGGTGCGCCAGCTGCGCAACCGCGCCCTGGACAAAGTGCGCCACAATTGCGGCGAACGACTGGCCGAATTCTCCAATAACTAATCGCTGTCCCCCTTGCCCGCCCCTGCGAAAGCGCCTTTTCGCGGGGGCTTTTTTTGTTCTATATTTGCGACGATCCCATTCACCGTCACCATTGAGGAGGCCCCATGGCCCGCCACATCTGGTTTCCATTCATCTGCACATTGGTTTTCACTGCGCGGATTGGGGCCCAGCCGGCCGCCTCCCTGGATCAGTTGAGTACTTCCCTGCAAAATCTGAACGCTCGGGTCAGCCCCGCCGTGGTGCAGATTTTCACCTCGGGCTACGCCCCTGTCCAGGGCGGCTATCTCAATAGCGCCGCCGGCCTGGAAACCCAACATACGGGCGGCTCGGGGGTCATTCTCGACCCCAACGGCTATATCCTCACCAACGCCCACGTTGTCGCCGGGGCCCGTCGGGTCCAGGTCCTGCTCGACATCCCCCGCTCGCAGAATAAACGCAATTCTATCCTCAAACCTCCAGGAAGGCTCTTAGGAGCCCAAGTCCTGCGCTTCGATTCAGAGACCGACCTGGCCGTCCTCAAAGTCGCCGAGACCGGACTGCCCTTCTTACCCTTAGGCGATTCGGACCTTCTTCAACCAGGCCATCTGGTATTGGCTTTCGGCAGCCCCCGGGGACTGGAAAATTCGGTCACCTTCGGTGTGGTATCTGCCAAAGGACGCCAACTCAGCCCCGAAGCCCCGATGATCTATATCCAGACCGATGCCTCGATCAATCCGGGCAATAGCGGCGGCCCTTTGGTCAATACCAAGGGCGAAGTGGTGGGCATCAACACCTTTATTCTCTCCCAATCCGGCGGCCACGAGGGGATTGGCTTTGCCGCCCCCAGCAATATCGTCCGCACGGTTTTTGAACAGATCCGCGATACGGGCCGGGTGCGGCGCGGGGTCATCGGCGTCCACGCCCAGACCATTACCCCCATTCTCGCCGCCGGTTTGGACCTGCCGCGAGATTGGGGCGTATTGCTGGGTGATGTATACCCCGACGGGCCGGCGGCCCAAGCCGGTCTGCAAGTGGGCGATATCGTCTTGCGCCTGGGCGGTAAATTCATGGAAAACGGCCGCCAATTCAACGTCAACTTGTACCATCACCCCATCGGCAGCACAGTGCGACTCGATATTTTGCGGGACGGAGCCGAACAAAGCATGGAAGTGGAGGTCGTTGAGCGGCCCGACGACCCCTTCCGCTTTATCGACCTGGTTGACCCAGAGCGCAATTTAGTCCCCAAACTGGGTATTCTCTGCCTCGAAATAGACCAGCGTATCGTCCGCATGTTGCCCCGCCTGCGCCACCAGGGCGCCGTCCTGGTGGCGGCCATTGCGCCGGGCTCCCCGGCCCATTGGCGCGACGGTTTTGAACCGGGCGACGTCATCTATACCGTCAACGGCACTCGGGTCCATACCTTGCCCGGTTTTGGCGAAATAATCGAGCGCATGGAAGCGGGCTCCCCCCTCATTCTACAGATAGAGCGCCAGGGGCGTCTGCGCTATCTGACCCTGCAATTATAGCAGGGCCTAGGTCTGGGCCAACAGGCCCAAAACAATCACTCTTTGGGCCCCAACCTAGGACCAACAGGTCGCAGCGGCACTTATTTGATGGCAGCCCTTTCAAGTCCTATATTGGATTTGTTTGTCCGTCCCCAAACCTCTTCTCACGCGCTAAGCAACTATGCCCCTACGTCAAAAACTGATCGTCCTCTACACTCATTCGCCCGATTTGCACAGCCAAGTCGTCTCCTGGTCTACCTACGATGGCACCGGTCGCACGCGGCATTCCAGCGGCGACGAGACCGAACCGCCCTATCCTTCGGTGGTGGCGGCGATGGAGGAGGGCTGGCGGGTCATCCAATTCCCGCAACAATTTCCAGCCTATCCGGGCATGGAATACACCACGGCCTATCTCAAATACGAATACATCCTCGAACAGATGGAGGAAATCGATGGTCGATAAAACCCACTTGCTCGACAGCAAACAAATGGCGCATTTCGTCGCCGACGGCTTTTTGCGTTTCGACGACCTGGTGCCCGACCAACTCAACCAGGCCGCTTGCGCCGAAATGGACCAGGGCCAGGTCCCCGGCCACCGGGCCGGCGCCCCCCTGGCCACCGCTTGGCCCGACAGCGCCCTGGGCCAGGTCTTCCGGCTGCCGCAAATTCAGGGCATTATCCACAGCCTGGTCGGCCCCGACCCGCTCTATGACCACCACGCCGTGCACACGGTGGGACCCAGCCACGAGCACGGCCAGATCTGGCACGCCGACGCCATTATCGACACCCGCCAGCATTTCGATATCCAATTCTTCTATTTCAGCCACGATACCCCCCGGGAAATGGGCGGCACCATGATCCTGCCGGGCAGCCAGTACCGCCATGTCAGCGAATCGGATATTGCCCGCTACCAGAATTTCCGCGGCCAATACCCTATGGTCTGCCGGGCCGGGACCCTAGTCGTGGTACACCACGGCATCTGGCATTGCGCCCAACCCAATCTCACCGACGACAAGCGCTATATGTTCAAGCTGCGGCTCAATCCGACCGTACGGCAATTGCGACTGTGGAATACCGACGATATCGACGACAGTGAAATTCGCGGCATCCTCGGCGCCAACCACCAGTGGTACGGCAACGAGGTGCGCCTGGAAATAGTCAACCGCATTAAATTCTGGCGTTTCCTTACCGGCAACGACAAATACGATGTCGGCTATTGGCTATCGCGCCTGGAGAATATGCCCGAAAACCAAATGCAGGCCGCCTGACGATTAGCCGCTAATACCGCAGCGTCAAAACAGCAAAAGGCCGGCCCTTAAAAGGACCGGCCCTTTGCTGTTTAACCCGTGGTTGCTCTTACCTTACTGATCGACCCGGCCGGCCAGCTTCATCATATCCACGGATTGAGGGCTGGTAAAAACACTTTCGGGCAGTTCGTCGAATACCGCCAGATCCGTATGCCCCCGCTCGCCTCGGGCATCGGACAGCCAGATAGCCCCATAGGGCTGCCAATTGGCCCAAGGCCCGACAAAGCGTGGCTCGGTATCGGCGGCTTTCGGATAAAAAGCCCACTGGGTCACCAGACCTTCCTCGTTGTCGACAAAGACCTCGTATTTATTCTGCGGCGTCACCCCCACCCCCGCAAAAGTGAGGGAGAGGATATCGGCGGCCCGACCGTCGGCCGTGGATCCGGCCCCCTTGTATTTCAGGGTGACGCCCGAATCTTTGAGTTTGTAGGGCATGGCGATCCAATAGGAATCGTTAATCCAGGCCCGGTAGCCGGCGTTTAGTTTGGCCGCCAGGGAATCGGGCTGGACAATTTCCTCGCCCCCTTTCCAGGCCCGCCCACTCTGGTCCTGTACATTCATCAGCACCACCAGATCGCCCTGTTCAAAGCGAAGGCGCCCGGTCCACTTGTCCCACACGTGCAAGCGACGGCCAAAAAAGCGCCAAGTGAGATAGCGCGTCCCGTCCCAGTTGGCCCGTCCCCCCATCCGCTCCATCACCCGATCGGCGATCTCTATCGCCTTGGCGTCCGAGCCCTGCTGGTCAAAACCGGGGGCAGGCGGATTTTGCTCGGCCCCGGAAATAGCCACCGCCACCAACAGCGTCAGCAAACCTAGTAGTAAACGCTCAATTTGTCGCATGTACCTATTCCTCGATTAAGGGGAGTATTTCAGACGCCAGGCAATACCTGGGGCAAAAGAGCCTCTAATTGATCCAGGGGCGCCTCCAGCGTGTCGATGGCCTGGATCCAGAAATCGGTGGCCTCCAGATCGCATCCAATAGTCTGGCGGGCTACCTCCTCGGCCGTGCCGCTGCCGGTATAGCGCAAAAAATCCTCGTAGCGTCCCAGGAAGTCGGGCCCTTCTTTTTTGAATTGGGCAAAAAGACCGCGACTGAGCAAAAAGCCAAACGTATAGGGAAAATTGTAAAAGGTCACACCGGTGATGTAGAAATGCAGTTTGGAAGCCCAGAAATAGGGGTCTTCCCCGCCTTCTTCCAGGACCGGGCCAAACAACCGGCGCTGGTTTTCTGCCATCAACTCGCGCAACCGTGTTACCCCGACTTCGCCGTTGGCGCGTTCCTCGTAAAAGGCCTTTTCAAATTCGTAGCGCACAGGTATATCTAGCAGAAAGGCCGCCCCGTGGCCAATCTCCATATCAAGGATTGCGGCCTTTTGCCGGGGTTTGACCGACGGATCGGCCAAGATCCCCTCGGCCAGCACCATTTCGGCAAAGGTCGAAGCCGCCTCGGCCAGGGTCATGGGATAGAGCCGGGCATAGGGCCGTAAATCGCGCATGATATAGCTGTGAAAAGCGTGCCCGACTTCATGCGCCAGGGTCTGCACCCCTCCCAGCGACTGGTTATAGGTCATGAAAATGCGCGATTCCCGAGTCAGCAGCGACCCGGTGCAAAAGGCCCCCGGACGCTTGCCCGGCCGCGGCTCCCACTCGATCCAGTCTTTAGCGTACGTCTCCTGGACGAACTGACCCAACAAGGGATAGGCCGCCCGGAAGGAATCAGCTACCATGCGCTTGGCCTGCTCCCAGTCGAGCGTATCCTGGGATTTCAGGGGCAGGGGGGCTTCCAGATCGTACCAGGCCACTCCGGACCGCCCCATGCTGCGCGCTTTAAGGGCCAGCATGCGGCGGGGCAATTCAAGGCGATCCCAGATCGCCGCAAAGAGCGCCTCCAGCGTCGGCCGGCCAATGGCCGCCTGAAACAAAGCCACATCGAGGAAATGATCGACGCCGCGGTGGGCGTTGAGGCTGAGCCGGGTGCCGCCAATGGCGTTGAGCGCGGCCCCGGCTACATCCTCCATCCCAGCCCAAGCTTCATTGCCGCCGTTAAAGGCGGCCTGCCGCACCGCCCGGTCGGGATGCTGCATAAGGGAACGGCGCTGCGCCATAGGCAACGACTCAGTATCTCCGTTGGGGTATTGCATGGAAAATTCGAGCTTGGCCGCTACGGTGCTGTAAAGACGTCCCCAGGCGCCGATGCCGTCAACGCCCAGATCGGCGGCCAAGACTTCCCCGGACGGATCCATGGTATACCGGGCCTGCTGGCGCAAACGACGCAGGAAATGGCCGCCTCCAGCCAACGTCGGCCGGCTGGCCAAGTCGTCAAATACAATATCGTCTGCCCCTTTGCAGGCCCGCTGCAATTCGACGTCTATTTTGGCGTTTTCCGCCTCCAGTCGGGCCAGGGCCCCTTCTTCTCGGGCATAGACTTCATTGCGGGCATCGGCCGCGGTCAGACAGCCGATATACGAGCCCAGGTGCGACAAGCGCGCCAGGATATCTTCGTAGCGCACGAATACCGCTTCCCAGACGGCCACAGTATCCTTAGCCAGCGGTGCCAACTCGGCGGCCTCCTGCCCCAAAACGGCCATATCGGCGGCTAAGGCGCTTTTAAACTGGCGCATTTGCGGGCCGTCGAATTGGGGAAAATAACTATCGAGATTCCAGTTCATCGGCCGGCCTTGGTCTGGTCGGTCACCTGAGGTTGGCGCGGCAGCAAATGCTGTGGCTGGACGATCTGTCGCCGCTGTGGGGTCAGTCGCGCCAACAATTCGGGCGAAGCTTCGTAGCCATGGCGGAAATTGCTCCAGGACGGACCGTAGCGGTAGACCGCAATGCGCCGAGTGCCCGGATTGGCCCGTTTGGCTGAGCCGTGCGATAGGCCATCGACGAATATCAGCGCGTCGCCGGCCTTGAGGTGTACCTCCAAGCTGCCTTCGGCTCCTTCTACCGTAGCCCCTTTGGCCATGCGATGGCGGTCGAGATAGGGGTGAATAAAGTTAGATTTGTGGCTACCTGGAATAATCATTGTACCACCGTCCCCTGGGCCAATATCAGTAAGGGCCAGCAAAACGTTGACCTGGCCGCACATAAAACGCCCACCGTGGTAGCGAAACTGGTTGCGGTGAATGGGCGGATAACCGCCTGAATGCAGCCCGATAGCCTCGCCCGGTTGGCGGAAATTGACAAAATTCTCGTCGATGAACAATGGCCCGTGGTGATAATCGAAAGTGCCCTCGCCGCCGACGAAAAATTTAATCCGCTCAATCCACGAAGGGTGGTCGATAAGTCGTTCAAAAGGCTCGCCGGCCTCGTATATTTGCTGCAGATTGAGGCCGTCGGTGGTGCCGTAGGTATGGGCGTGGACATAGCCGTCCCACTGGCCCGGTTGCATAGACGGCAAGGCATCGATGCAGCCGTTGAGCTGGTCCACCTCGCCGCCGTCCAAGGCCTGCCGGACAATTATATAGCCGTGCAAATCGAATAAATAAACGTCTAAGTCGTCAACCATGTTAGCTCCAGAATCCTCGCTGAAATGCAAACGGTTATTTACAGCCGCCCGGTACACCCCGGCCGGTCAAAATGGACTACCCGCCGCGGTCACCGGACACCAGCGAGCCGCACTCAACGTCTCAAGTAAAAGGGCCCGGGAACTGCGGTTGGGTAAACGCCGCAAGGCCAGGGTCCCGTAAAAGCGATTGTAGCGGTCTTCATCGTCCATCAGCCCCTGTAGACCCGATACGACATGGCCATCCGCGCTAGCCCCGATCTGCCCCAGAGCCAGGGCAGCCATCCGCCGCACCCGCCGATCGCTGTCGCCCAGCCGTTCAGCGAGCCGACTGGTAGCCGGACCGGCCGCCTCTCCTATCCGCCCCAAAGCCTCGGCCGCACCCCGCCGCACCCACCAGTGCTCGTCCTCCAGGGCCTGCGACAAATTGGCGACCGCCGGCGCCGCCTGAACTCCTAATTGGCCCAGACTATCGGCGACCGAGACCCGCACCCACCAGTGCTCATCGGCCAGGGCGTCGCACAAATGGGGCACTCCTGCCGGGCCGAGCGCCACCAGCGCCTGGGCCGCGTGGCAGGCCGTTGGATTGGTACCGTGGGCATTGGCGGGGGTCTTGTCTTCGAGGTGGTCGGCCACCTCCCGGGCCTGGCGCTGCAGCGCCTGCAGCAGCCCCGGCACGGCGTCCTGTCCCAGTTGACCCAGAGCAAAAGCGGCGCGCAGACGTTGGTCTTCCGCCGGGGCATGCAAGTGGGTCCAGTCTTCGCTGGCCGAATCGACAGCCGCTTCTCCTTGGGCGGAGTCACCGCATAACCACTGCCAGACATCGCGCCAGACCAGATGCTCCGGACCGGGAGGTGGCTCCCAGACAGGAGTGGTGCAATTCCACCTCGGCCGGTCTGGCTCGGCCAAGCGGGCAAACTGGAATTTGAGCATATAACGCTTGTGCTGGCTGGTATTGGCCATAGCCCGGTGCCAGGCGTCGAAATTCACCAACGCCACCGTGCCGGCCGGGCCGCACAACCCCTCGGCGGCTTCGGTGGTATGGCGCGAGTCGGGACTGGAAATCTGGTCGTAGTATTGACGCCCCGGCAATAAGCCCGTAGGCCCCATATCGAGGCTTACATCCTGCGGATAATAAAGGGCCAGCAACCAGCGGAAGCGCGGCTGGCGAATATTGTGGTCGAAGACGTAGCAGTCCTTGTGCCAGCTCTGCCCGGGACTACCCGGCGGATTAAGATGGCAATGGCGATGCGGATTCATGGTGTAGTCGGGCCCCAACAAGCTGGTCAGGGCGCCAACCAGAGCGGGGTGATCGAAGACACGGCGAATAAGGGGCACACGCGGCAGGATATTATTGCCGATATTGCCGTCCTCGACAAATACCTGCTCCAATTGGTCGTAGATAGTCTGGTGCACCGGCTCGGAAAAATCGGCCCGCACCAAAATATAGCCATCAATAATGAACTGCTGCATCTGGCTATCGCTCAACAAATACGGCTTTACATCCATAGCTCTCTTCCAATCCTGAGCAAAAATTAAAAAGACAGGAGCCCATGCAACCGCGCCCCTCCCCGGGTGTAGGTCGGCATCAGGGTCCAGGCCCTGTCGGCCAGTTCGGCAGACGGATGTACCGCCCATCCAGCAACCGTACCCAGAGCCGCCCCAGCCACCACGTCGGCCAAATAATGACGGCGGGCATCGATGCGCGCCAGCGGCACCGTGGCGGTAAAAGCGTAGAGCGGCACGCCGACTTTGAGACCGTAGCGCCGACACAATACTGCTGTTACGGCAAAGGCGTTAGCCGAATGACCCGAAGGAAATGAAAACCGGTTGCTGCCGTCTGGACGGCGGCGGCGCACGCCTACCTTGAGCGGCCCGACCACGGCGTTGGCCAGCAGCAGGGCGCGCAATACCTCGGAGGTCGGTGCCACCCATTGCGGACGCCGACTGGCCCGGGCCAACCCCCAGGCCATGGTGGCCGCCAATATGTTGTTGCGACTGGAACCGTATCTATCGCCCAGATCGAAGATCTTGGTCACGGTGCCGTTCTGGCTGATATCGCCACTGATATCGTCGTCCCACTGGTGTGCCACTCCACCGGCCACCAAACCCAAGCCCATCCAGGCGAGATTATCCCGAGCCATAAGATGCTGAATATCCCGCACTAGCAACGGCAGCGCCTCCATCTCCGAAGCCCCGACGCGCCCCTCCCAAAGGCAGACGAAGAACAGCAAAACCGATAATTTAACCAGTATGCTCACGACTCCTGGGGAATCATCTGACGCACACCGTTGACGTAACGCACTTCGTATTCGCCCTCCGGGATGGCCAGATTGCGAATAGCCCTTTCCGCCGTAGTGATAAGCGGCTCAGACAGCAAGAGCAATTCGTCAAACGACTCGTGGGGCGTCTTGTCCGTGGTATCCAATTCAATGGTGCGCCGCTGGTGGGTAAAGAGCGATTTACCGATCTCTTCGGTGAAGCATTCCTTGAGTTTGCCGACATCTTCAGGACGGGTTATCTGATAATCGTGGGGCGTCTCGGCCATGCGCTCCTGGAGGGCTTCGTCGCTGGCCGTCACGTGGATCATAACCACATCGGGCAAATGCGCGTCGAGCACGAGGGATTCGTACAGACGCTGGAAGCCGTAGTGGTAATTGGGATAATACGGACTATCCGGATCATCGCCGTAAAAGCTAGAATAGACCGCCTCTTCGATATGCCAACCGCCGAGGAGGGGGTATTCGTATTTCTTGATTATATCGACGTGGTAGTGGATCTGCATGCGCTGCATGCGTTCCTTTACATCGTTGGGGAATTCCACCATCAGGGCCCGCGACTCAGGACTCAGCGTCGAATCGGGGAGAGTGAAATGGTCATCGCCGTGGATGGGCAGTTTACGGTCTCTATAATACTGGCCCAACAACTGGATCAGGGTGGATTTGCCCGCGTATTCGGTACCGACGAAAATACTGCGCATCGATTCCTCCTGATGGTTTTTAGGGGCCCGCCGGCCTGACAGACGGGATTCCTGTAGGGAAGAAAAATCCTCGGAATTGGCCGCAGCCCCGGCGGCAAACCGGCAGCGGCGTTAGGAAAATACGCTGTCTCACCTCATCCAGCAATATAGCCGCGACGGCCTCGCTCGGGACGACTTGACAGCCCGCCCCTTTCTTCGGATTATTCTCTCCGCTTACAACGCGCCTCTTCGCCCTCCAACCCGGTGGCCAGGGCCACCGCAACCCTGGACCATGTCCCGCCTACCCGAAAACCTTGAGCGCAAACTCACCAGGCTGGGCACTAGCCTGATCGACCAGCAAAAAGCCCGCGTCCTGGTCGAACCCACCCAGGACGGCCCCGGCTTCTGGTTTGGCGGCGGCAATATGGTGCGCGCCCCCAACGACGACAGCCTGCTGCTGATTGGCCGCTACCGCGACGAAGGCGACAGCCGCACCGGTCTGTCCCAGGGGTCCCGCGGTCGCGAATTGGCCATTTTCCGCTCCCAGGATAATGGCCGTACTTTCGCCAAAATTCATTCCTGGGACAAATCCGATCTCTACTGCGGCTCGACCGTTGTCAGTATTGAGGGCAGTTGCCTGCGCCTCAACAAAAGGCGTGTCGAAGTCATGGTTTCCACCGAAAAGGTCCGCACTTATCCCCGCGGCCTGGCGGGCCACCAGAAACCCGGCACCGGCGTCTGGAGCATCGATACCTTCGCCGCTTCGCGGGTAGACCGGCTCGATCCGCAGGATACTATCCAACCACTCCTATCTAGCACGGATCCAGCCTATCTCCACCTCAAGGACCCCAATATCTCCCCCGGCTTTCGCCGCGGCCAATACTTGCTGCTCTACTGCGCCCACCCCTACTCCTGGTCGTCGAGTACGTCCGGTTACGCCCTGATCAAAGGCAACGAATGCCACGACCAGTCGCCCGACCTATTCCCGCGCGGCCCGGCCTGGGATGTGGCCGCCAGCCGCATCACCTGCCGTCTGCCCCTTCCTCGACTAGGGGCCTTGGCCGAGTTGCCGCCGCTGTCGCTCTACTTTTACGACGGGGCCGAATGCCTGCGTCCACACCAGGCCCACCGCAACGCCGTCGAGCGCCCCCGGGGTTATTCGTGCGAAGAGCTGGGCGGCCTGGCCTACGGTTTTGACCGGGACTTTCCGCGCCTGCACCGGCTCAGTCTTTTACAACCGCTTTTCGTTTCGCCCCACGGCACCGGCTGCAGTCGCTACGCCACGGTCACCGCCGATAACGACGGCAGCTTTTTTGCCCTATGGGAGCGCTCCAGTCCCAGCGGCGGTCAGCCCCTGGTGGGCCACCGCCTGACCGCCGGACGCATCGCCTCGATCCTGGCCTGACAGCCCCCACAGTCGGCTAACGTCGAAATATCCATCCAAAACGGCGTCTATCTATCACGCCGGCGGTGGTCTCGCCGATTCATAGGAGCCTATTTATGTCCAGTATTTTCCCTGTCCTGGCCGCCACCCTAATACTATTGGGGACGGCCAGCAAAGCACTCTCAGGAGACCTATCCGTGCCTGCCATCGACCGCCGAGCCTTCGGCACTACCATAGACGGCCAACCCGTCGACCAGATCACTTTGAGCCTGGCCAACGGTTCCTCGGCCCGTCTAATCACCTACGGGGCCACCTTGACACACCTGCGAGTCCCCGACCGCAAGGGCCAATTGGACGACGTGGTATTGGGCTTCGACAACCTCAACCAATACGAAACCCAGAGTCCGTTTTTCGGCTGCACCACCGGGCGCGTGGCCAACCGCATTGCCGGCGGTCGCTTCAGTCTGGACGGGGCCGACTACGAACTGGCCGTCAATAATGGCCCCAACCATCTGCACGGGGGCGTCAAGGGATTCGATAAAGTCATCTGGGAAGCGACTACTGAGGAAGGCGAGGCCGGCCCTTCGGTGCGCTTCACCTATCTCAGCGCCGACGGCGAAGAAGGCTATCCGGGCAATCTAGCCGTCGAAGTCGTATATACCCTGACCCTGGAGGGGGCCCTGAGCATAGACTACCGAGCCACCACCGATAAAGCGACACCGGTCAATCTGACCAACCATTCCTATTTCAATTTGGAAGGCGCTGCCTCCGGCCCGGTGCTTGGCCACGTCCTCACCCTGCACGCCGACCGCTTTACCGAGCCAGACAGCACCCTTATACCCACCGGCCGTTTGCTGCCAGTCCAGGGCACACCGCTCGATTTTACCAGTCCAACCGCCATAGGGGCCCGCATTGACCAATTGGTCATTGGCGGCTACGACCACAATTACGTACTCAACGGCCAAGCCGGCCAACCGCCCCTGATCGCCGAAGTATTCGCCCCCGTCAGTGGCCGCCTGATGCAAGTCTCCACGACCGAGCCCGGCGTCCAACTCTACACCGCCAACCATCTCAACGGCGTCAAAGGCAAAGACGAAGCCGTATACGGCCGCTACCATGGATTTTGCCTGGAGACCCAGCACTTCCCCGATTCGGTGAACCAAGCCAATTTCCCGTCGGTCATCCTGCGCCCTGGGCAGACCTACCAGACGACGACGGTCTATCGCTTTTCGAGCCGGTGAGCAACTGTCCAGGTTTGGGCCTATCTAATAGGACGACTAGGAAGCTTTCTCCAAGCCTCCACGGGCAGAACTAGGTGAGACCTGGTCATAATTAGCGATCCATCTAATTTGTTGTTCTACCGATACTTGTGCCAAGGCTGGTCGAGGGTGATGAGGCTGAAAGCGGATTCCACAAGCCCGGGTGCCCGCGTAGCGGGCGCAGTGGCCTCGGAGCGCGTAGCGCGAGCACCCGAAGGGACGCCGGAGGCGAATGAGCGTCAGACTCGTCGCCCCCCAACGGCCGCCCTCGACCAGCCGTCCACCGACGAGCCACCCGAATTATGACCAGCCCTCAATTAGGTGTGTCTGAAAAAAGTACTTGGGCGGCGCACGGAGGTTCTGGGCCACAAGGCTGTTTTCCGGGCAAGCCTGGGAGTATCACCCCTGCGATCCCAGTGCCCGAGGCAGGGTATCTTCGGGGTGCACCAAGGCATGGCGCTGGTGCATCTGTTCGAGGTGGACTAGGCGCTGGGACGAAGCCGTATCACCCATGATCTCGGTGTACATGCCGCCTATTTTAAAGCCGTGGGCAACCGGGCAATGGTCGCGCAAATACTGATCGACCCGCTCTATATCATCGGCGGTATGGCCCCGCCGGGTCAGATTCATGGTGAACATGCGCCGGCGCTGACCGCCGCCAAAAGAAGCGTGGAAGGTATTGTGATCGAAAATGGCCAGATCTCCGGGGGCGGTTTCCAGAAACGTCTGCCCCGGCACCTGGTCTGGGGTCAGGCCCCATAATTCCTCGGCCTGGCCCGGGCTTATATCGCCGGCTCGCCATAGAGAGCCGGCTTTATGGCTGCCAGGCAAGACCCGCAGACACCCCGTAGTCGCTGTCAGAGAATCGAGGTAAAAGGCCATTTTAATGGCAAAGAGATCGGGGTAATTGCCATCTGGATGCCACCCCGTATCGCCGGAATAGTAATTGCCGTCACCTGAGGCGTAATTGAAATCGTCCCCCAGGATCGCGCCGGCAATGCCAACAATGCGCTCGTCATCGAGTAATGTGCAAAGCCGTTGACTGTGATCTATCGTCGGCACGATTAAGGTGCGCCGCGAGCCGTCGTGCGCCCGACCACCTCCTTTTCCATCGACCACTTGTTCAAATTCGCGACTGATCCAGGCCATTTCGCCGGCACTGAACAACGCTCGAAAAACGATATAGCCAAAGGTGTAAAAATGGTCGAGCTGTTGCTGAGTCGGTCGCATCGAACTTCCTTTCAATCGAGGCGCTGGCGCACCCACTGGTCGACGGTGTCGAGACAATCCGCCCCGACCTCGTGCCCCATATCGTATTCCCGGTAACTCAGCGCCACCGGTAATCCTGCGAGCAAATCACGCGACGAGCGCCCCTGGTGGATGGGAATAACCGGATCCTGGCGTCCATGGGTCAACAGGATCGGCAGACCCTGGACCTGGGTCCGATCAGCGGGCAGCATTTCCTCGACGCACAGACCGCTCATGCCCACTACCCCGGCCGCCAGCAACGGACGCCCCAGAGCCACGCCCAGCGCCATGCTGGCCCCCTGGCTGAACCCCAGAATAAAAACCCGTTCGGCCCCCTGCTTATTCCGGATCCGGTCGATCTCATCGCCCAGTAATTGGCAAATCTCCAATGCCTGGGAAAAATCGAGCTGCAAACCCGCCTCTGTCATTTCAATGGGAAACCAGGCATGCCCGCCCCAATCCAGTGGAAAAGGGGCACGGATGCCGACGCCCATTAAACGGGGATCGAGATGGGACATTAAGCCCAACAGATCTTCTTCATTGCTGCCGTAGCCGTGCAATAAAATCAATAGTGGCCCGCCGTCCTCTCCCTGACCTGCGGACCTTGTGACGCAGTGAAATTCCATTCTTTCCTCCGCCTCTTAGTCCAGCTCGACCACGTACTCGCCGCTCCCGTTCAGCATCAACCCGATATAATCGGCTGTGCTGATATAATCCTGGACGGCAAAATTGGGTTGGATTTTTTCGTTGCGCCACACGGTCTCGCCGTTGAGTACTACAGTGGGAAAGGAGCGGCCCAAGCGCGGCACATTGAGCTGGGTAGGCCCGGCCTTTTCCAGGCTCACTTTCAAATACAGCATAGACGAGCTGCGCCCCCAGACCACTTCCACCCGCCCCCGTCGAGTATTGATCCGGCCCTCGGCCCTTTCCAGACCGGCGCAAAAAGGCTGAATTTCCACTTGGGCAAAGCCCGGTGCGGCCGGTCGCACCCCCAGCAATTGCGAACCTATATAGAATTCAGGGCCGGGCAAAACACCTGCGGGAATGGCCTTTTCGCCCCAAGTCGAACCGGTCCGGTCGACAATGCGCCCCCACTGCCCCAGCATATAATCGAGCGCCCGCCCGCCGGCCCCGGCCTGCCACAATCCGCCAGCCAGAAAGAAAGCCTGGCGCAAATCCGCCACGGGCTTGCCCGCAGCGACGCGAATACGCGAGACCATTTTTTCGCGGCGTTCTCTGCTAGTCAAACCAAATAGTAGCACTAGCCCATTGCCCCACTGTCCGGGGCCCTCGCCCCCGACGCAGAACAAACCTTGGTCCGCCACCCACCACTGTTGCAGCGACGCTTCTACTTGGCGCTGCTGTTCCTTGTAAAGACGGGCCTCTTCTTTGTCGCCCAGATCGCGACACAAACGCGCCGCGGCACCCAGCGCCCCCCCGTACAGCGCATTAACCGACAGACCGGTTTCGCCCTCGTCCGGCTCATGGAGCAGCCCATTGGCCCCTTGCTGGGCCCTATAGGCCGCCAATATCTGAGCCCAGTTCGCCAGCAATTCTACCATCACAGGTCCGTCGCCGGCATGACGGAAATAGGCCTCGCCAAAGAGGATATAGGCCAAGCCCGCTACCCAATCTCCCGGTTTGGGCAGCGGTGGTCGGGCACTGGTCAAGGTCGCCTGAGCCGTCTGTGTCTCCCCACTCAAATAGTAGTCGTCCAGAGCCAGGGCCAGGGCGCCGAGCCAATCGTATTGCCCTGTTGCCGAGGGCAAAGCGTACAATTCCTGCCGGCAAGCCTCTAGCGTTTGCCGGCCGGTAGTCCAGAAAGAATCCAGCACTGACTCGCCGCTAAAACCGCTGACAGCCCTTTCCCCAACCGGCACCCAGCGCTCGACCAGCGAAACCGAATCGACTTCCAATTCCTCGGGACTATGGCTTATTCGCACGACCAAATAGCGCCCCCGCCACAATTGCTGGCCCGTCCATTCCTGCACACCGTCCCGACAGACGTAGCGCACCCCTTCAATCAATTTTCCCGCGCTTGTAGCAAGCCCCACATCGACTACGGCCCCAGCCCTAGCGACCAGACGCAAACGGGGGAAACCACTGGCCAGGCGGCCCAAATCCAGCACCAAATAGACGGCCCGTTCGGCGCCCCGAATCTGCACCAGGGCACGAGCCTTCCCCGGCTGCAGCAAAGCCTCCCGATGAACGCATTTTACCTGACGCAAAGGCCCTGGATCGGTTTCCCAGCCCAGCGACCCATTCGCGCCTGTTTCGCCAAAAACGACAACACGACGCGCGGCTATTTCCCTTTCCTCCACACCCAGAGGGTTCCACCACCGCGGCTCTTCGTCTTCTGCAGCGACAACCTTCGCATCTTCCCAACCACCGGCGCCTTCCCTGCCCATAGCCCAATCCGCGGCATCTTCAGTAGCCAAATACGCCGTGGTCAAAGGAGCCTGGTCCAACCGTTGCCAGGCGTCGGCCCGCTGCACCTGCCAAGGACGGCCGCTGGCCAATTCCACCTGCTGGCCGTCGGCATAGGTCACCGACAGGCGAAGCCGGAACCAGGAAGCCGGAAGCCCGTCGGCACGCTCGCGCGCCAGGACCAGCAAGATATTTTCCCCGCTCTGCAAAAAGTCCGTCGGATCCCATTCCGTCCAGACCGACGCCGAAACAAATTCCGGACCTGGGCCGCGCCCCACCAGCTGGCCATTGCAATAAAGTGCATACGGACCGCTGCAGGCGCTTTGTAAGCCGGCCTGGGCCACAGGTCCAGAGAGTATGAAATTCTGTTTCAGATACACGTACGGCGCCGCCTCGGAGCGCTGTCCGTGCCATATAGCTTGATCTTGCATAGTTTCCGTATCTGGCCAGGGGAATAGCGGCGGTTGCCCTTCCGCTCGTATAAGACAGACTTCTCAATATCGGAGGTTTCGGGCAAAAAATCTATAGGATCCCCACACCGCCCCCAAGTACAGTCAAAGCCCTACTCCCGCCGGGGAGTAGGGCTTTGGTCAGGAGCAGACGTAGGGGGCAAACGCCTCAGTCGCGCGGAATGGGTAAAACCACGAAAAAAGTGCTGTCGCCGCGCAGTATCACCAGAAGAATCCGATCGCGCCCCAATCCTTCTTCCAAAATGGAATCGAAGGTCTCCTTGTCGGGCACAGGGCGACGGTTCACTTCGATAATCAGGTCGCCTCGACGCAACCCCTTGCGGTAGGCGATACTGCCCCGCACGACCTCGGTGATGAGAATACCGCCATCCTCGTCAAAACCCAGTTGTTGGGCCAATTCGTCGGTGAGGGGCTGCACCGCAATGCCCAATTTCTCCAGGCGCTGCATACTCGGTTTGGGGTCCTGTTTCTGCTCGAGTTTGGCCTTGAGCGCCTTTTCTTTGCCCTCACGCCACACCAGCAATTCGACCCGGCTGCCCGGTTTTGTCTGGGCGATGCGGTTGCGCAGGGCGGTGGCATCGTGCACTTCCATATCGTCCACCTGCAAAATCACGTCGCCTCTTTTGAGCCCGGCTTTCTCCGCCGGGGTCCCTTCCATGACGCGATTGATCAATACGCCCTTGCGCCCATCCAGGCCAAAATACTGGGACGCATCGTCGTCGAGATCGCCGATACCCACCCCCAGCCAGCCGCGCCGCACTTCGCCGTGTTGGATTAACTGCTCCATGACATTGCGGACCAGATTAGCCGGGATGGCAAAGCCAATGCCGTCGGAACCGCCGCTGCGCGTGGCAATAGCCGTATTAATGCCGATCAATTCGCCCTCTATATTGACCAGGGCGCCGCCGCTATTGCCGGGATTGATATCGGCGCTGGTCTGGATAAACGAACCGTATTCGTCGTTGCCGAACCGATCGCGTCCCAAGGCGCTGATTATGCCCTGGTGGACCGAGTGCTGTAAACCCAGCGGATTGCCGACGGCCATTACGATCTCCCCAACCTGCAATTGCGCCGAATCGCCCAGCGGCAACGACGAGAGATCGTCGGCTTCGATCGACAGCACGGCCAAGTCGGTTTTGGGGTCGGTGCCCAATATCTCGACTTCAAAAGCCCGCTCATCGGTCAATTCCACGTTCACCTGGTCGGCTCCTTCGATAACGTGGTTATTGGTCAGGATATAGTGGGCCCCTTCGTATTGCACGATCACCCCCGATCCCAACCCGTACTGCGGCTCCCGCCGCGACGGCCCAGAGCGCCCAAAAAACTGTTCCCAAGGAGTCCCTTGAAAGGGATTGCGGCCCTGAGTAGGGAGCATCTTTTCAGTGGTAACGGATACCACGCCCGGCTTGACTTGCGCCGCCACGAAGGTATAGGCCTCGTTTAAACTGCGCAACAGCGCTTTGCCCTGTTCGAGATTGCCGTAATCCTGCGCTCCTGATGGGATGCTGCCTAGACAGGCCATCAATAATACCAGCCAAATATTCTGCATCGACACCTTCACCTCATAATTTGAAAAGGGACTTTTTCCGCCCCAATGGAAATTTTACCGACCCAGACGGCTCATGGTCTAACGGGCTAGTTGGCAGCTGCCGGGAAAAACAGATTCAACCTGGAATACAGCCGACGACTAGCCCCACTAAGCCTGGTTCGGTAATAAGAGACGTAGGGCGGGGATACAGGTTCCCCGCCCTGCCCTTTTAGGCCCCTACCGCTACGGTTTGCACCTCCGGTTCCTGTTCACTGCCCGGCGGGTTCTCCCAGCGCACGACCAGTCCCTCGTCGGCGGCCGAAACGTAGATCCGAGCGCCGTCCAACACCTGCCCGCCAACCAGGGCCCGACCGATACGGGTCTCCAGTTGGCGCTGCAAAAAGCGCTTGAGGGGCCGGGCCCCATATACTGGATCAAAGCCTTCGCGGGCAATAAAGTCGCGCGCCTCAGGCTCCACTTCCAACTCTATGCGCCGGTCGCCCAGACGCTCGCGCAATTCCTCGGTCAGCAGATCGACAATCTGGACGATCTCCCCAAGGGTGAGCGGCTTGAACAGGACAATATCGTCTACCCGGTTGAGAAATTCGGGCCGGAAATGCCCCCGTAATTCGGCCATCACCCGATCGCGGGCCTCTGCCCTTATTTCGCCGTCGCCCACCCCCTCCATCAAATGCAGTGAGCCGATATTGGAGGTCATGATAACCACTGTATTCTTGAAATCGACCGTGCGCCCTTGGGCGTCGGTCAAGCGGCCGTCGTCGAGCAATTGCAGCAAGACGTTGAAAACGTCCGGATGGGCTTTCTCTATTTCGTCAAAAAGGAGGACGGCATAGGGTTTGCGCCGCACGGCCTCGGTCAACTGGCCCCCCTCTTCATAGCCGACATATCCAGGCGGGGCTCCCAGCAGGCGCGAGACGGCGTGTTTTTCCATATACTCGCTCATATCGATCCGCACCATATTGTCTTCGCTGTCGAAGAGGGTGCGGGCCAAAGTCTTGGCCAATTCGGTCTTGCCCACGCCGGTGGGTCCCAGAAAGACGAACGAGCCGATTGGACGCCGCGGATCCTTGATACCGGCTCGGGCACGGATCACCGCGTCGGCTACCAGCCCCACAGCCTCGTTCTGGCCGATCACCTGCTGATGCAAAATCTGATCGAGGCGCAGCAATTTCTCGCGTTCCCCCTCTACCAAGCGACTCACCGGTATACCTGTCCAACGAGAGACAATTTCGGCCACTTCCTCTTCGGTGACCTCTTCGCGCAGCAGCCGCTCTTCGCCCTCGCCGGCTCCCAGTTCACTCTCGGCGGCGGCTAAACGCTGCTCGAGCTCGGGCAGGGTGCCGTGTTGCAGTTGGGCGGCCTGGTTTAAATCGTAACTCCGCTGGGCCTCTTCAATCTGCTGCCTGACCCCTTCAATCTCCTCGCGCATCTGGCGCACCGAGGCAATCGCCTCCTTCTCGGCTTCCCACTGCGCCCGCATGGAACCGGCCTGTCCTTGCAAATCGGCCAATTCGCGACGCAATTCAATTAGGCGCTCCTGGCTGGCCAGATCCTTTTCCTTGGTAAGAGCCGCCTCCTCAATTTCCAACTGCATGACACGGCGGGTCTCTTCGTCCAACTGGGCTGGCATGGAATCGATCTCCGTGCGGATCAAAGCACAGGCCTCATCGACCAAATCGATGGCTTTATCAGGCAGGAAGCGGTCGGCGATATAGCGGTTGGACAGCACCGCAGCCCCCACCAGGGCATTATCCTGGATGCGGACACCGTGGTGGACTTCAAAGCGCTCCCGCAGACCCCGCAAAATGGAGATGGCGTCCTCCACCGAAGGGGCATCTACCTGCACCGGCTGGAAGCGCCGTTCGAGAGCGGCGTCCTTCTCGACATGCTTGCGGTACTCGTCCAAAGTAGTGGCGCCAATGCAGTGCAATTCACCCCTCGCCAACATGGGTTTGAGCATATTGCCGGCATCGGTAGATCCTTCCGTACGCCCGGCCCCCACAATGGTGTGCAATTCGTCGATGAACAATAAGACGCGACCCTGGCTCTGTTCAATTTCGTGCAACACCGCCTTTAGCCGCTCCTCGAATTCACCACGGTATTTAGCCCCGGCCATTAGAGCCCCCAGATCGAGCGAAAATACGATCCGGTCTTTCATCCACTCGGGCACATCGCCGCGCACAATACGCTGGGCCAGCCCTTCCGCAATGGCCGTCTTGCCCACCCCCGGCTCGCCAATGAGCACCGGATTATTCTTGGTCTTGCGCGACAAAATGCGGATAACACGACGAATTTCGGCGTCGCGCCCAATCACCGGATCGAGTTTGCCAACCCGGGCTTGGGCCACCAAGTCGACGCCGTATTTCTCCAGCGCTTCGTAGCTGGCTTCGGGGGTGGCGCTGGTGATCCGCTGATTCCCACGCACTTCCCGCAGAGCGGCGAGAAGCCGTTGCCGGGTTATATCGGCTTGAGCCAGCAAACGGCCGCAGACACTGTCCTGGCCTTCGTCGACAAGGGCCAACAGCAAATGCTCCACCGAGACGAATTCATCCTTGAGCTGGCCGGCTTCGTCCTCACCCTTGACGAATAGTTCCTGCAGTCGGCGGGTGATATATACCTCGGCTCCAGGGCCCGATACCCGAGGTCGTTTGGTCAGTTCTTTTTCTACTTTTTCATGGAGTGCCTGCGGCGACAAGCCTATGCGCTGACACAGGCGCGGTACAATCCCCTGGTTCTGCTCCAACATAGCGGCCAGCAAATGCTCGCCGTCGACTTCACTATGGCTATAGCGCAGCGACTTGGCCTGAGCTCCTTGGAGTGCTTCCTGGGTCTTTTGGGTCAATTTATTCGTATCCATAGTCCGAACCTCTTTATCTTCTGACAGTTAAAAGCCCGTTGGTTTTCCAACCACGGCCTAGATTGAGCAAAATCGATACCACTCCACACGCCCCAAATTACCCAGAACAAAATCTATTCATTGCCAATTTGGCATATTTAGCTGAATTGGAAATGAAAAAATGTCAGCTATTAGTCGAATAGGTAGTAGTCAAAAAAAAGGAGCTGCCAATGAAGGCAGCCCCTTGTTACCGGTCGACCCCCAAAGGGCCAGAAATAGGCATTTTCCTTTACAGCATATTTAATTTGAAAACCGTCAGCGATATCGCAGCGCCTTTGGAGAGGCCTGGAAAAAAGCCACCCCTGGCGACCCAGGCAAAATCCATTAATTCAAGCTGAATATTAGAAAAATTAAACGGACCAAAGCCAAATCCCACTGACGAACTGTTGCCCCGCCCCCCCACAGATAGTCCGAGGCGCGCGGGAAACCAATCCACCAACCGGTATTCCATCCCGGCCGAAACCCGAGGTGTGGTGGAATAGCCAAAACCCGAGGTAAAGGCCTGGTCCCAATTGGCCACGGCCAAGACTTTGGGGTTCCATTGACGGGCCACCCCCACGCGCAACAGGGCGGGCATGGAGCGGGAAAAGCTATTCGATCCGACTTTCTTGTGAAAGTCCTTGTCGCCGTCGCCATCTACGTCTTCGTTGTCGAGCACTTCCTCAATGGCTGGTACCCCTTCGAGAAAGCGGGTCACACGCAAATCTTCGGCCGTTGCAAAAAGGGAATCCTGGCGCGATTCGCCGCTCCAGGAAATGGTGTCGAGTAGATTGAGTAGGCCCACGCTGAAAGTGGTACCGCCTTTGGTAACCCCAGCAACGCCCAGGTCCAATCCAAAGCCCAGACCGCCGATACCCGGTTGCTCAATCCCAGCGCTGTTAGCAATGGCATAAGCCTCCAGATCGGCCCCTTCGGCCCGGCTTATGAATCCGCCGTTTGAGCGCTCTATCTGTCCATAGGCCCCCATTATCATTTTGATATTGGCCCCGACAGTGAACTCGCTTAAATGGGGTTCAAGGGTGGCGGGCATCCAGGCTCGAGCCAGGGCACCATTGACAGTTCCAATCGCCCAACCGGATCCATCCCATTCGGCAATATCGTAAGGGCGATCAAATTCGTTGCCGAACAGGACCAGTTCGACCATATCCTTGGGCATTTCCCCTTCGGCACCGGCGGTGAGTCCCAGAGCCAAGGCGGCACGATATTGCTCGCCCACGGAGAAAGCCACACCGCCGTTGAGCGGCACGAAAAAAGAAAGTACCGGCTCAATATCGACGTTTACCCGCAGGCCGCCTCCCTCGATATCACCTACCAAATCCTTCTTGTCGCCGTCATCTATAAGACGGTCCCTTTTGGTGAAATTCTTGTTGTAGGTATCGACCGAAATGCTGTTGTTCTCGCCTACCACCGCCAGGCCCATACCGAGCAAATCCCAGGAAAAGGCGGGACTGCTCCTCAGGGCCAAGTTGGCCGGATTCCAGAACACGGCTTCGGGCCCCACGGCCAGTGCGGTATAGGATTGGGTCAACCCCATAGCGCGCGACCTCGTATCTCCCAAGCCGTCGCTGCGAAGGGTTGAAATGATCACCAGCAAGGCGATCAAACCGGCATATTTATCTATCGTCATAATCTCGGATCCTATTCCCAGGGCCAATCTGGGAGGCGCGCGGCAGCCCAAGCGCCTATTCCTTAGGCCCTAGCGATGAGAGCGGCCAAAGCATACCCTCTTAAAGCACTTACGAAAATTGCTTTACGGCCAAGGGCTGGTGACAAAGAGGCCGTCGCAAATCGCCCGCCGGCAGAATGCAAGCCCAGGCCAGCGGCGGCCTTTTCTATCGGCGTGACACCCAATTGGGCTTGTCCTTCACCACCTAGTCTTTATTCAGTAGATCTTCTATATCCCGGTCTATTTCCGCCGTAATCTCGGCACCGGCCTGCACGAGGACGAAATCCTCGCCATTGAGTTCCACATCGCCGTCTGTGGCATCGAATTGCACCAGGATTCCAGTGTACACCCCGCCTTCTTGCAGAAAGAACAGAATATCTTCGCTGGTTACAGCGACGGTCTCTTTGCTGGTATTAGTCTGGGTGGGCCGACCGTTTTCGTCGACGGCAGCGGCTACCACTTCAAAAGTGCCCGTTCGGGGTATGGCTAATACCGAGTCGGGATCTACCGGCCCCCCTTGGTCCACTAGATCGGCTCTATACACGTCTTCAAGCCGTCGCGCCGCCCGCAGACTGACTTTGACGCCGAGGGGTACGCGGTTTTCAATTGTCGTAATAACTGATGAACCCAGAATATTACCCTTTTCAGCCCAATCTCTCAACTCGGCGTTGGTATTCTCCCGGTGGATTGGGTCGGGCTCGACCTGGGTCGGTCCCGTTATCCTGAAACGGGCGGGCGCTTGAAATACCACGCTGTCCACTCGAACCCAGTGACTGGGCTCCACCGTTTCGGTGCCGACCCCATCGCCAATCCGCACCGTGGGTGTAACAACCAGTTGGCTGGGCAGTAAATTCAAAAAATTAGTAAGTGCGTCCGTCTGCGGACGCACCACTATATTTACTGGATTTTGGGGATCACCCCGAGCAAAAGTTTCCTCAACCACCAGGCGGGCCGTCTGGCCGGAATTACTGGTGCCCTCTATGTCCAGCGAAATCTGGCTGCGAAACCCAATGCCCGAAGTCAGGTAGACCTCCATAGACGTCCGGCTCAGACCGATATTGTCCAGGCCGTCGGGAAAATCAACTTCTGTTTCTTCGGGTTCGACCGGGAGGACTAAACCGTTCAAGACCCCCTGGACCCTGCTGAAAACCAGATCCTGGGTCACTGCCTCAATCGATATGACGCCGCCGGCCTCGAGTGTCACCGGTTCGTCCGAGGGAAATGTCCTGGCCTGGTAGGACAGACGCAATTCGAGCGGATTGACCGGGGTGAACTGGTTGTCCGTCAGGTCGAAAAGGACTTCTCGAGTCTCACCCGGGATCAAATTTTCTAGGGTAAATACATTGATCTCCGCCGCCGCGGTCGTCAGATCGTCGAGGCTGAGATCCAGGTCCATAATCAGGGGCAGGTCGTTGCGTACCTTCAGGGTGAGGCCCCCTTCGCGGATAATGGCCTCCTGCACCTGGATGCGATCATCGGGAAATTCCAGGGCCTGGTTGTCGGCTAGAGTCTGTTGGGGTATGACTGCCCTAGCAGCGCTGACCACCAGATCACTCAACCCCGCGTCGATATCCAACCCCGCCCCAGCCGCTACGGCCACGTCGTTCCCCTCGACAGTATTGCCGCTAACCTGGAAAGCCAGGTCGCCACTTATATCCCGCCCATCAAGGACAATAGCACCGGTTCCGAGCCCGCTCAACGCCGGCAAGGTACCTAAATCAACAGCGTCGACCACAGTCCCGCCCCGACCGTTGTCGATCAGGGTCAGGCGGACATTTTGCAGATCGACCGGAAGCCTATTGGCCACATTCAGTTCGAACCCCCCTTCTTCCACCATGATCGATTGTATATCATCCAATGGGGCCGCCACCACGACATCGACGGGAGTACTGGGAATAAGCGCGGCTTCCCCCTCGACAATATCCTGGCCGATCAGTTCATCCAAGGAAAGGGTAATGGTAGGAATTGACTGGCCAGGGATACTGATATTGCCGATAGGAGTTTCAAAAATGGCCTCCTGGGGCTTAATGCGCAGCCGTTCACCAACTTCTTCACGGTCCTCAGTAGAAGAACTGAAATTGATATTGAGCAATCCACTCTGGTCTATCTCGAGAAATTCAGAGCGATCTTCAGCCACTTCCCGAATTGTCGTGGTATCGTTGGCCACCGGAATACGCCAGGTAAAATTGAGCCGTGGCGCCTCGGGCTTTTTAATGCTGCATCCCGCCAAAAAGACACCGGCCAATGTCAGGACCGCCCACCATGCACCCAGGTAGCGACCACTTGCGGTGCATCCTTTGACAAAGGCAGTTCTCATAAACCTTCTTTCCTTTCCCCTATCCTGGAATCTTGCAGCTGTCTGACCTGACCGCGGCAATCAAGCGAGCCCGGCCGCCCGTTGCAAATCTTCGACACAATCGGTGGCTTCCCAAGTGAAGTCGCTGCCCCGGCGCCCAAAGTGCCCATAGGCCGCTGTCTGACGATAGATAGGACGACGCAGTTGAAGTGTATCGACAATGCCTTTAGGTGTCAAATCGAATTGCTCGGCCACCAGGCGGGCCAATTTTTCGTCGGCCACTTTGCCCGTTTCATAGGTATCGACCAGGACGGAGACTGGTTGGGCCACACCGATGGCGTAGGCCAATTGCACCTGGCAGCGTTGGGCCAGGCGGGCGGCGACCAGGTTCTTGGCCACGTAGCGCGCCATATAATGAGCGCTGCGGTCTACTTTGGTCGGATCCTTGCCCGAAAAGGCCCCGCCCCCGTGGGGACACATGCCCCCATAGGTATCGACGATAATCTTGCGCCCCGTCAAGCCACAATCTCCGTGCGGTCCGCCCACCACGAAGCGGCCGGTCGGGTTGATATGGTACAGAGTATCTACATCGAGATACTTGGCCGGTATGACCTTTTTGACGACCTGGCTGATCATATCCCTGGCAATGCGGGCATGCCCCACATTGTCGTCGTGTTGGGTAGAAATGACGACCGTATGCACCCGCTTGGGTTTGCCGTCGACATATTCGACAGTAACCTGAGATTTGGCGTCGGGCCGCAGGTATGGCAATTTTTTCTGGCGCCGCAAACGACTCAAATGCTCGAGCAATCGATGCGCCAGGACAATGGGAAGTGGCATCAGTTGCGCTGTCTCGCGGCAGGCGTAACCGAACATCATGCCCTGATCGCCGGCCCCCTGCTCGTCGTGGACCCCCTGATTCTCATCCACGCCCTGGGCGATATCGGGCGACTGTTTATCCAGCGCCACCATAATACCGCAGGAGCGATAGTCAAATCCGTATTCCGGATCTGTATAGCCGATATCTTTGATCACGCCGCGCACCAGATTCTGGATATCCACCTGCGCGGCCGAGGTCACCTCACCTGCAACTATCACCTGCCCGGTGGTAACCAGAGTCTCACAAGCCACTCGCGACTGCGGATCCTGTTCCAGCATGGCGTCTAAAACGGTGTCGGAAATCTGGTCCGCAACCTTGTCGGGGTGGCCTTCTGACACGGATTCGGAGGTAAACAAATAACTGCTCATAGTTCATGCCTTTCCCAAATATATGCCCCACGTCGTCGGAGATCTCATTTTTCTAATAGACGAACTGAGCTGTCGGTATTAGACCGACATTTGCTCCTTGATAAAATCGCGCACTTCCCGAGCCGTATCCAGCCCCAGACAGGTATCGGCTATCTGGCGCGCCCTAGCCGCGCTGATAGACCGGATGACAGCCTTTACTTCGGGGATCAGGCCCGGACTCAGGCTTAGACAGCGCAGTCCTAGCCCTACCAATAAGGGTGTCGCCAGGGGATCCCCACCCATTTCCCCGCATATACTGACCGGTACGCGGTGGGCATCGCCGCTGGCGGCTACCATCTGGATCAATTTCAGAACCGAGGGGTGAAAAGGATCGTACAAAGCAGATACCTGGGCAGTGCCACGATCGACAGCCAGAGTATACTGGGTCAGGTCATTGGTACCGATACTGAAAAAATCGACTTCGCGGGCAAACCGTTCCACCATTAGCGCTACGGAGGGCACTTCGACCATTATACCCACCGGGCAATTCTCCTCGAATTCCACCCTTTCTCGACACAGGTCGGCCTTGGTCTCGGCGATAATGGCCTGAGTCCGGTGCCATTCATCCAAGCTTGAAATCATCGGCAAGAGGATGCTTACAGGTCCTTTTCGAGCAGCCCGAAAAAGAGCCCGCAATTGCGTTTTAAACAGATCGGGCATGTCCAGACAGATGCGAATACCGCGCCATCCCAGGAAAGGGTTGGCCTCGGGCGGGCGATCCATGCCTTTGGACAATTTATCGCCCCCCATATCGACGGTGCGGATAACCACTGGTTTGGGTGCCAGTGCCTCGATGATCTGGGTATAGGCCTCGTACTGGGCTTGCTCGTCGGGCAAGCGGTAGTTCAAATAGAGAAATTCCGTCCGGTACATGCCCACCCCTCCCGCCCCGTATTCGAGCGCGCGTTGGACTTCGTCCGGGACGTCGACATTGGCCATCAATTCAATAGTCACACCGTCCTCGGTGACAGCGGGCAACTGGCGCTGCTGGTCCAGATCGTTGCGCCGGCGCGCCTGACGACGCAACCGACTCTTGTGGTGGCGCAGAGTCTCCAGACTAGGGCGCACGTGGACGACCCCGTCGTCGCCGTCAACGATAATCACGTCGCCCGACTGAATCGCCCGCGAAGCCCGTCCCGTCCCCACCACCGAGGGCAATCCCATAGACCGGGCGATAATACTGGTATGGGAAGTGGCCCCGCCGATATCCGTGACAATCCCTTTGACTCGACGTCCCCCCAACTGGATGGCCTCGGAGGGCAGCACATCGTGGCCGACGATGACGGTATTGGCGCGCAGCGAATGCAGCGCCTGTCCTTCACCTCCGGCTAGGCTGATCAATACCTGGTTTTCAATATCCATCACATCCGACAGCCGCATGCGCAAGTATTCGTTGTCGATGCTGGCGATGGCGAACATCCGCTTAGTCTCTTCCAGGGTCAGCGAAAAAGCGTATTCGGCGGCGTAGCGCCTCTGGCGGATGCGCGCCAGAGTGCGCTCGCGAATCTCGGGGTCCTCCAGCATAGTCAGTTGGGCGCCAAAAATCTGCCCCAGATCGATGCCGTGCTCCAATTCCACCAACCGCTGGGTGCGGCGGATCTCTTCGCCGGCCTGGTACACCGAACCGAGAAAACGCTCGACCTCGGCCTCGACGCGATTGGCGGGAATCCGCCGCTTGGTGAGAGGAGGGATTTCCTTGTTATATATAAACGCCCGGCCGATGGCCACCCCGGCAGAAGCGGGGACGCCGGAAAGCGTGAAAGAATCGCACTGCTGGCTCACGCTTTCTCCTCGAAATTACTTTGCAGCAGCCGCGCCAAAGCAGCGACCGCCTCCTCGGCCCCTACCCCTTCTGCCTCAATGGTAATTTCGGCACCCTGTTCGGCGGCCAGCATCATCACGCCCATTATGCTCTTACCGTTTATGCGCGCGACATCTTCTTTGGAAAAATAAATTTCGCCAGCAAATTTGGAGCTCTCCTGCACCAGCAGGGCAGCGGGACGGGCGTGGATGCCCAGCGGATTTTGTACGGTGACGGTCTGCGAGATCATGGCATCAAATCTTGCCGTGGACTGCGGCGCTCAGGGAACGGATCTGGTCTTCCAAACCGGCATTATCGCTTTCCAGCATTTTGCCGGTAACCACAAAACTGGCGCCGGCCTCGACCTTGCGGCGGGCAGTCTCGGGATCGCGAATTCCGCCCCCTACAATAATGGGCAAGGAGACGTAACCAGCCACGGCCCGCACCATTTCGTCGGCTACCGGCTGCAACGCACCGCTGCCACCTTCCAAATATACGGTTTTCATGCCGATATATTCGGCCGCCAAGGCATGGGCCATGGCAATATCGTTCTTGTCCCTGGGCATGGGTCGGGTATTGCTGATGAATTCCACCGAAGTCTGTCGCCCCGATTCTACGAGCATATAACCCGTCGAAATGACCTCCATGCCCATTTCCTTTAACACAGGTGCCGAACGCACCTGCTCGCCGATAAGCAATTCGGGGTTGCGGCCACTGATCACCGACAGGAATAACACCGCATCGGCCAGAGGTGAGACATGACTGCCGCTACCCGGGAAACTGAGTACCGGAATATCAACACTGCTCTTTAAGAATTCGAAAAAAGCCAGATGCTTGCTCGACAACATCAAGCTGGTGCCGACCAGCAGCGCATCGGCCCCGCACTTAGCCCCCAGCAGCGCCCTACGCTCCAGTTCCTCGCCAGAGAGCCGGTCCGGATCCAGCAGGATTAAATATCCGGCTCCCCGCCGCTGTTTGACTTCGAGCAAATAATCCCAGACTGTTGCCAAGCCGTTCTCCTCGCTCTAACTGGACATATCATGGAGCCGAACGGGTTCCGGCCCGGTGTGCCGGCTACTCCCCCAACTGATCGGCGATAATCTGGGGAACAGCGGCCAAAGCCCCATTGAGCTTCTCAGGGTCGCGCCCACCCGCTTGGGCCATATGCGCTTTGCCGCCACCCGACCCCCCGGTCAGTTGCGCCACCTGGCGGATTATCTGGCCGGCCTGCAAATTCCGTTCCTTGATCAGGTCATCGGTCACCACCGCGACAAGGGCAACTTTACCCTTGACCACAGCCCCCAATACCCCCACACCCGACCCCAGACTCTCGCGCACATTATCGGCTAGGGTGCGCAGAGCCCCCGCATTGTCGACTTCGACGCGCCGAGCCACCACTTTACAGCCGTCCACTTCTTGCGAATCTTCGGCCACTTCGCCCATTTCCAGGCGCGCCAGGCGCTGACGCGTTTGCTCAAGATCACGCTCCAAGGCGCGATTGTGCTGCAGGACGGCTTCGACCTTTTCGCCGAGTTGGTCGATGGGCGCATTGACCAACGCGCCCACCCGGTTTAACAAGGCAAATTGCCGGTGTACATTGGCCGCCGCCCCCGCCCCCGTAAGGGCTTCACCCCGGCGTGTGCCGGCGGCGATCCCGCTTTCGGCCAGCAACTGGAACAGCCCGCATTCGCCCGTGGCTTCGACGTGTGTTCCACCGCATAATTCCAGGCTAAAATCGCCGATCTTCACCACTCGGACGCGGTTTTCGTACTTTTCGCCGAATAACGCCTGGGCCCCCATTTCCCGGGCCTTTTCCAGCTCTTCTTCAAAAATTTCCACCGGGGTATTGGCCCGGATCTGCTCGTTTACCAGACCCTCTATGACCTGCAGCTGATCGGCCTCAATAGAGCTATAGTGCGAAAAATCAAAGCGCAATCGCTCGGGCGCTACCAAAGAGCCCATCTGACCGACGTGATCCCCCAGCACCTGGCGCAGGGCCTGATGGAAAAGATGGGTGGCCGTATGGTTGCGCGCCGCAGCCCGGCGGGCCTGCTCATCGACGCGCGCCGTGACCTCTCCTTCGAGACGGTCAGGGTTCCCTTCGACCAGCCGCCCCAAATGCATGAAGCCGCCTCGTTCTTTGCGGGTATCCTCGACAACCAGGACAAAACCGTCGCCCTCCACGCGGCCCCGATCGCCCACCTGGCCGCCGGATTCGGCGTAAAAAGGCGTGCGATCGAGAAAAAAACTCACCGCGCCCTCCGCATCGATTTCGGCATGGACGATGCGGGCCTGACTCTCCAGAGTCTGATAACCGACAAATTCGGAATGCTCTTCGGCCAACACATCCTCGACGCTAACCCCGGGAGCAAATCGATCCCGGGTGGCCCGACGCGACCTCTCCTGCTGTCCTTTGAGGGCCTGGCCAAACCCTTCCTCGTCCACTTCCAAGCCTTGTTCGCGGGCCATCAACTGGGTCAGATCGAGGGGAAACCCATAGGTATCGTAGAGCTGGAAGGCCTGCTCGCCGCTAATATTTCCTCCCTTGCTGAAACGGGCAAAAATATCCAGGCCTCGGTCCAGAGTGCGGCCAAAACTCTCCTCCTCGGAGCGCACCACCAGGGAAACGTGATCCTTTTTAGCCGCCACTTCGGGGAAAATATCGCCCATGGTATCGGCTACGGCCCCGACCAATTGGTAGATAAAGGGATCGTGCTGGTCCAGTTGGCGACCGTATCGGGCCGCCCGCCGGAGAATGCGACGCAGCACATAGCCGGCCCCTTCGTTGGAAGGCAAGGCGCCATCGGCAATAGCAAAAGTCAAGGCGCGGATATGATCGGCAATAACTTGCATGGGGACGATATGGTCACCACTGTAATCGCGCCCGCTCAATGCAGCGATACGGCCGACTAAAGGACGGAAAATATCGGTATCGTAATTGCTTTTGACACCCTGAAGAAGACTGGTTATACGCTCAAACCCCATACCGGTATCGACGTGCTGAGCCGGTAAGGGCGCCAAGGTCCCCGTTTCGTCGCGATTGAATTGGATAAAGACGAGATTCCAGATCTCCAGATAGTCGTCGGTCCCCTCGGCTAGATCGGTTGCATTCTGCTGGCTTAGATCGTCGCCCAGATAGTAGTGCAATTCGGAGGACGGACCGCAGGGCCCGGTAGCGCCCATCTCCCAGAATACATCCTTGGCCGGCAGCCGCACGATACGCTCGGGACGCTGGTCGGTGCACTGAGCCCACAGTCTTTCGGCCTCGCTGTCGGCTTCGAGGCCATCGGCCTGGTCGCCTTCAAATACGGTGCTCCACAAACGGTCTTTGTCTAGGCCCCAGTGCTGAGTGATCAGTTCCCAAGCCCAGGTAATGGCTTCTTGCTTGAAATAGTCCCCGAAGGACCAGTTGCCCAGCATTTCAAAGAAAGTGTGGTGGCGCGGGCTGATTCCTACTTCGTCGAGATCGTTGTGCTTGCCCGATACCCGGATGCACTTTTGGGTATCTACCGCCCGCGTATAATCCCGTCGGCCCAGTCCCAGGAATACGTCCTTGAACTGATTCATGCCGGCATTGGTAAAATAGAGCGTCGGATCGTCTTTGGGCACGACGGAAGCACTGGGCACGCGTTGGTGGCCGCGCTCTTCAAAAAATTGGAGGAATCCTTCTCTAACTTCCTTCGAGGTCATCTTGCTCCATCTCCTCCCAGACCGTTTTGACCGCTTTGTACACTATTTCGAGTTGATAGCCGCGCCGGGCCAGATAACCGGCCATACGCCGCTGCGCCCGGGTCTTTTCCAAGCCGGCATAGCGCCACTGTTGACCGCGCAACAAAGCGGTCGCTTCTGCCTCGGTGCCGAGGACTCCCTTAAACTCCTCCAGGATTTCCTCGACGATAGTCCGCTCGACTCCCCGGCGCTGCAGATCCAGGCAGATGCGGGCCGGTCCCGAAGGCCGGTTGCGCATTTTAGATTCGATCCAGCGCCGGGCAAAATTCCGGTCGTCGAGCAAAGCGGCTTTTTGTAGACCTTCCACCACTTGCTCGACAACCGTTTCGGGAAATTCTTTACTCAACAGTTTTTCCCTGACTTCGTCGACAGAACGGTCGCGCCGGGCCAGGTAATCCAAGGCCAAGTGGCGCGCCCTCTGCAAGGCTTTCTGCCCGGGGACTTCCATGCGGCCTTGCTACTCCTCGGCCCCCTCCTCGGGCAGGGCCGCTTCGGTCACTTCCTCTTCACCCTGCACTTTGCGGGCGATTTCAGAAGCCAATTCGGGGTGTTCAGCCAGATAGTTTTTAGAATTGTCCCGGCCCTGCCCCAGGCGCTCGCCTTCATAGGAGAACCAGGTGCCGCTTTTCTCGACGATCTTTTTATCGACCCCTAGATCCAATAGATCGCCCTCCCAGGAAATGCCGACCTGCTCACCCTCGAAAATGAAGTCAAATTCCGCTTCCCGAAAAGGCGGCGCCATTTTGTTCTTCACCACTTTGACGCGCGTGCGGTTGCCAATATCGATATCGCCATCCTTGATCCGGGCGATACGCCGAATATCGAGCCGCACGGACGAATAAAAGGGCAGGGCGCGACCGCCGGTGGTCGTTTCGGGGTTGCCGAACATCACCCCAATCTTCATGCGCAATTGGTTGAGAAAAATAAGGCAAGCATGCGAGCGGTTGATTGAACCGGTCAACTTGCGCAAAGCCTGCGACATGAGACGGGCGTGGAGCCCCATATGCGAATCGCCCATATCCCCTTCCAATTCGGCCTGGGGCACCAACGCCGCCACCGAGTCGACGACGATGATATCAAAAGCGCCGCTGCGCACCAAGGTATCGACGATCTCCAAAGCCTGCTCGCCGCTGTCGGGCTGAGAGATGATCAAATTCTCCACATCGACGCCTATCCGCCGGGCAAAATTGACATCGAGCGCATGCTCGGCGTCGATAAAGGCGGCGACCCCACCCGCTTTTTGCGATTCGCGGATGGCGTGGAGCGAAACCATGGTTTTACCGGCCCCTTCCGGCCCGTAGATTTCCACGATTCGTCCCTTGGGTAAACCACCGATGCCCAAAGCCATATCCAAAGCCAGCGAGCCCGTGGGAATATGCTCGACCTCGACGAGCCCCCCTTCGTCCCCCAAACGCATGATCGATCCTTTGCCGTACTGTTTTTCGATCTGGGCCATGGCCAATTCAAGCGCCTTGTCCTTACCCTGGTCCTGATTCTTCATCTTAGTGCGTCCATTGGTCTCTTTAGCCATGGTTCCTCCCTCATAAGTGAAATAGTGTGGGCATTCCGTCCACGGGAATCACACCAACGCCGCCTCAGCGTTCTAGGTGATATCCCAGGGCGCCAGCGCCAGCCCCACCCGCATGATCAGGTTGCCATAGACACCGGCGACAACATCATCGACGACAATACCCCAGCCGCCCGGCAGGCGCTCGAATTGGCGAGCCGGCGGCGGTTTGGTAATATCCAGCACTCTGAAAAGCAGGAAAGCAAGACAGGCAACCCAAAAAGAGTTGGGTAAAAAGGCCACCGTCACCAGATAACCCACCCATTCGTCTACGACCACACGGCCCGGATCCTTGCCCCATTCCCGCTCCATGGCCGAGGCGGCCCATACGGCGATAAAGAAAATCGCCACCAGGACGGCAACCCATCCCCAGCCGCTCAGCAGATCGCCCCAGAAAAAGAACGCCACCATCATTACGGCACTGCCGGCCGTTCCGGGGGCTACAGGGGCGTATCCCGAGAACAGGCCCGTAGCTATCGCCTTTTGCAGATAACGCAATACCACCCCCTACTCACCCTCGAGAAATCAGCTCAGTCAAGGCTTGTTGACCTCGAATGAAGTGCGAAAAACGTAATGGATTCCCGACAGTAAGGTGAGCAAAAGTACGCTCGCCATCAGTCCGTTGGCCAGTAGTTTGAATTCGGGCCCACCCAGGGGCAATCCGATATCCCAACTAAAATGCTCCAGCACCTCCTGCAACCCCATACCGAACAGGATTACAACCACGCTGAACAGCTGCAGTGCCGTTTTCCATTTGGCCAGTTTCGAGGTAGCCATCTGTCGACCGCGGTAAATACTATGCATACGCATGATAGTAATTAGGACGTCGCGGACAATAATTGGCACCACCAGCCAGAAATAAACCAAGCGCCCCCAAACCAAGGCCACCAGCGCCGCTGTAACCAGAATTTTATCGGCCAGCGGGTCCAAAAAACGCCCCAAGGCCGTGACCTGATTGCCCGAACGGGCCAAACGACCGTCGTAGAAATCCGTAAGAGAAGCCAGGCCGAAAACGACCACCGACAGGCTTTTCCAGTACCAGGTCTCGGCAAATAGCATGGTGAGAAAAAGCGGCGTCAGGACGATGCGCGAAATCGTCAGCAAATTGGGCCAGTTGACTATATCGGAACGTCCCATATACCAAACCCCGCAAACACGATTAGAAGGATCGACGCCCGTCTAAAGCATGGGCAAGCGTCATTCGGTCAGCCAAGCTCAAATCGGAACCGGCGGGCAACCCGCGGGCAAGGCGAGTCACTTCGACCGAAGGTTGCAGCAGCCGGTAGATATAACCGGCGGTAGCTTCTCCTTCGGGACTAGCATTGAGGGCGATAATCACTTCGCGCACCTGGTTCTTTTCGACCCGTGCGACCAACTCGTCAATGCGCAGATCTTCCGGCTTGATATTGTCCAGGGGCGAGAGCAGCCCGCCCAATACGTGATACTCTCCGCGAATGAGCCGATCGCGCTCAAAAACCACCACTTCGCTGGCCTCGGCCACCACGCAGATAACCTGCCGGTCGCGTTTGGGATCGGTGCAGACATCGCACAAGGGCCGGTCGCGCTGGGTAAAATTGAAGCACTCAGAACAATGCTGGATATTTTCCTTGGCCTGGAGAATGGCCCGCGGCAAAATTTCGGCCTCTTCAGCTGATTGTTTGAGAACGAAATAGGCATAGCGCTCAGCCGTCGTCTTGCCCACGCCGGGAAATTTTTGAAAAGCCGCAATCAATTCTTCTATAAATACAGGTCCCATTCCAGCTGGCAGCTCCCTAAAAAAATAAGGCCCAAGAACAACCCCCTATCCCCAGACGCCTATTAGACCAACTCCCCGTCGAACATATCGAGAATGGATTTCACCGTCGGATCGCCTTGGATGGATTCCGCCGTTTTCTCGGGGGCGACTTCTTCCTCCTCACCCTGGCGCACGACGCACTGCAGACGCAGACTCTGTCCCCATTTCTCGCGACAGAAATTTTCCACAGTCTCGCGATTTTTCACCACCTGGTTCATGGGGAATCGGTCCAGGCCCGAAAAACTCAGGGTCAATACCGGCCCCTCCAAACCGTCCAGTTGTGCTCCATTGAGAAAAATGGCCAGTGTCGGCTGTACTTTGCGCACCGTCTCTATCAGGCTGTTCCAATCAGTGCGAATTTGCTCTAGCTTGAGAGGCCCATCCGTCGCTTGGGGAACAGTGTCTGCCACGACCGCTTCTTCGACCCGTTCAGGAGAAGGCGCAGCCGCTTCCTCCGCTTGGGGAGCGCTACCCGTCGCCCCTACGTCTTCGGCTCGATCGGAAGGGGACGGCGCAGCAGTTTCCTCGATAGGAGGAGGCGTTATATCTGCACTGGGTTCCGGTGGCTTGGGGACTGCGGCTTTGGCTTGGGGACTTTTGGCCCCGGCCCCATCTGGTAAACGCCCGGACGAAGGACGCACAGCCGCCGCTGTCCCAGTGCCGGCTCCCGACCGGGCCCCGGTTGGGGCTGTCCCATCCCATTCCTTGAGCCTGACCAACAGCTGGGCGATATCGACAGCACGGCCCATCGTAGCCAGGCGCACAAAGGCCATTTCCAAGCGAAAACGGGGTTGAACCGAATGTCTCAGATCTTGCTCCAGATCGAGAACGAGTTGCAACATCCGCACTAGATCTTCGGCGGCGAAAGCGGCTGCAGCTGCGACATAGCGCTGACTTTCGGCCTCGCCTAACTCCAGGCGATTGGCCTGGCCCTGCACCTGAGCCAAAAGCAAATGCCGTACGTGTTCGGCAAAACCCCGCGCCAGTTCCTCTACATCCGTGCCGCTGTCGATTACTTCACCGACAATATCCAGAACTCGGCCCGAATCGGCTTCGACCACAGCCTGACTAAGCTCGAAAAAGACGCCCTGATCGACCAAGCCCAGTACCTGCTGCACGGTTTCCACAGTAATCGCCACGGCATCGAAAGAGGCGACCTGGTCGAACAAGCTCTCGGCATCCCGCAAGGCCCCGTCGCTGCGGTTGGCCAGGGCGAAAAGAGCCTCCTCTTCGGCGCCGATGCCTTCGGCAGCGGCAATAGTCTGCAGATGCTGGGCGATCTGTGAGGCGGGCACCCGACGGAAATTAAACCGCTGACAGCGCGATAAGATCGTCTGCGGGACGTCCTGAACCTCGGTAGTGGCGAAAAGGAATACTACGTGCGGGGGCGGCTCTTCAAGGGTTTTGAGCAGAGCATTAAAGGCCGGAGTGGAAAGCATGTGGACTTCGTCGATAATATAGATTTTATATGTGCCTTCAGTCGACACATAGCGCACCACTTCGCGCAATTCACGAATATCATCGACGCTATTATTGGAAGCCCCGTCAATTTCCAGCACGTTCATGCTGGAGCCGTCGGCAATGCTGCGACAGGAAGAGCATTGGTCGCAGGGATCGGCACCGTTGCGATCGGTGCAATTGAGAGCTTTGGCGAGAATGCGGGCGGTGGTGGTCTTACCCACCCCACGAGGTCCACAAAAGAGATAGGCCTGGCTGATGCGCTCGGCCAGCAGACCATTTTTCAAGGTAGCGGTGATATGTTCCTGGGCGACCACCTCATCAAATTTGCGAGGACGCCATTTACGCGCTGTAACCTGATAGGCCATGGCCTCTGTCCTCTGCTAAGACGGGTCCGCACGCCATCCACCGAAAACCGGATTGACTGCAAGTTGTCCGGATGTTTCGCCCCGTCCCGCAGAGCAACACATCAAACATCAGGACATCAATGCTTCATACTGGTATAGAGCCTCCGCCCAACGGGCGGAACGGCTCTGGCTCCGGACCAGCCTACCGTGAAGGAAATTCCAAAACTATCCGGAGACCTAAGAAAATAAGGCCGTGCACCCCTGGTCGATCCTGATTTTCAATAAGACCGATAAAAAGCCGACTCCAATTAGATATTTCTACGGCACACGGGAGGACATTCCTACCGCTGCTACCTTCCGGTCCTGACGGGGTTCAGAAGCCGCCCGTTGCGTAGAATCTAATCTTCAATGCCTGCTCTGTCGGCCGCCTCGAAAACGCTGAGACCTCTGAGGGGAATTCGACCCCGCTATAGCGGATTGCGGGTGCAGGGCACCGCTATCTCCCCATCTAGCACGACCTCAAAAACAAACTACGACATAAAATGGTGGAGCAGATGGGGATCGAACCCACGACCTCCAGATTGCGAACCTAGCGCTCTCCCAACTGAGCTACTGCCCCACAAAAAATAAATGGCGGAGAGAGAGGGATTCGAACCCTCGGTAGGGGGTTACCCTACACACGCTTTCCAGGCGTGCACCTTCAGCCACTCGGTCATCTCTCCCCAAGCTCTAACGCCTGTGGAAACGGCGGAGAGGGTGGGATTCGAACCCACGGTGACCCGGAAGAGCCACAACGGTTTTCGAGACCGCCTCCTTCGACCACTCGGACACCTCTCCATTACCGCCCAACTGGACCCTGGGCCTCGCAGACCGAAGCACCATGCCCCAAAAATCTATTTTTCCGCTCTGAGTCGGATGAAAAACCGCTGCAGCAAATCTATGCACTTGTCTTCTATGACCCCCCCAAGCACCTGGCAACGATGGTTGAGGCGTTGATCCTGCACCACGTTTCGCAACGACCCACAAGCGCCGGTCTTGGGATCTGCGGCCCCGAAAACCAACCGCGGGATACGGGCCAGTACAATAGCTCCGGCACACATGGCGCAGGGTTCCAGTGTCACGTAAATCGTCGTTGCCAACAAGCGGCGAGACCCCAGACAAGCAGCGGCTTGTCGGATGGCCCCCATTTCAGCGTGGGCCAAGGGATCCTGGTCGCATTCGGTGCGGTTACCGCCCTGTCCCAGGACGATACCGTCCCAGACTATCAAGGCGCCAACAGGTACCTCGCCCAGCCTCTCAGCCTGCTGCGCCACCGCCAAGGCTCTTTCCATCCAATATGTATCGACGGATTCCGAAGGTGGTTTTCCCACGCCGACACGGGCCCTTTCTCCGACATAGAAAACCGCCCGAAAAAAACGATGTTGACCCCGGATACGAGGCACCAAAGACGGCTCCCAACAGTCGGCTAAATATAACGGCTGGGTCTTACTAGATCAAGGCTTAAACGAGGTTAGTTGCCCGCCCGACCGCCCAGACGGCAAGTCGTTATTTGCCTGAGCCGATGCCCCCCAGCCGCAGGGGTAAAAACCAGACGCTAAAATTGCCGTTCGTAGTGGTCCGCCTCCAGCAGAGTCTGTTGCCGCGGCGCCCAATAACTAGAACGGTCCGGCTCCCATTGGCGTTCTAGGCTGTCGCCGCTTACCAATCTCTTGACCAGACCAATTCCGACGAACAGCGTATAGAACACCAATGCTAACAAAATATGCGTATTGACGAAGCTGAGAACCCGCGCCAACAGCATCCAAACGGTATAGATCGGCCGCAACAGCACCGGCCCAACCAACCCCAGGCAACCGAACAGCCCGGCCACCACAGCGACGATCCGGGTCGCAGCACCCATTTCTTTGTACCACAGCAAAGCGGCTATAATCGCCAGTACGGCAGCCATCACCAGCCCAAAACTGCGCAATTGGGAACGGTCGGGGGCGGGTATGCGCCAGAAACTTTCCACAGGTGCCTTCATCGCCTATTCCTTGCGGCTTGCCGGGTTCAATCCAATTCGAATTCTTCCTGCCAGCCCTCGGCTTCGACCCATTCGGGCTGCTGCCTTTTATCGAGGACAAAATTACCCAGCACCAAGTAGTCCATTTCCGTGCGCATAAAACAGCGGTAGGCATCTTCCGGTGATTCGACAATGGGCTCGCCCCGCACATTGAACGAGGTATTGACAATGGCAGCGCAGCCTGTCAGACTGTAAAAAGCCTGAATCAGATCGTAATAAGGCGGATTTTCCTCGCGCCTGACGGTCTGGACGCGGGCCGAATAATCGACGTGGGTGACTGCGGGCAGATCGGACCGCGGGACGTTCAATTTGTCGATGCCGAAAAGGGCTTCTTCCGCAGAATTCATGGGAATTCGCCGCTCTTGTTTGACCGGAGCCACCAACAGCATGTAGGGCGAGTCGGCATCCAGGTCGAAAAACTCGTGCACCCGCTCCCGCAAAACACTGGGGGCAAAGGGCCGAAAACTCTCGCGGTATTTAATCTTCAAATTCATCACCGCCTGCATCCGCGGCGAACGCGGATCGCCAATAATGCTGCGCCCTCCCAAAGCACGCGGCCCAAATTCCATACGCCCCTGGAACCAACCGACGATTTTTTCCTCGGCCAGCAAGCCGGCCACCCGCACGGACAATTCTCCCCCGTCCAATTCGTCGCCCGGCCAACCTTTCTCCTGTAGGAAGGCGCGAACCTCGTCAGTCCCATAGCTGGGGCCCAAAAGAGCGCCGCGCATCGCGTCCGGCTCCTGAGGGCTGCGCGGGTTATCCAGGTAACGGTACCACAGAGCCAGAGCCACCCCCAGGGCCCCACCGGCGTCTCCGGCCGCCGGTTGAATCCACAATTTTTCGAAGGGCCCTTCCCCCAAAATACGACCGTTGCCCACGCAATTGAGGGCAACACCACCGGCCATACACAGGTTGGTCAGGCTAGTTTCACGGTGGGCTGTGCGAGCCATGCGCAGCATGACCTCCTCGGTCACTTCCTGACAAGATCGGGCGATATCCATCTCGCGTTGGGTCAGGGGCGATTCGGCCGGACGCGGCGGCCCATCCAACAATTCGCTCATATGCTCGTTGGTCATGGTAAGCCCGGCTAGATAGTTGAAATAGCGCATATCCAACCGAAACGAACCGTCCTCTTTAAGATCCATCACCTTATCGAGCAAGCGATCGACGTATTTGGGCTGCCCGTAAGGGGCCAGGCCCATGAGCTTGTATTCGCCTGAATTAGGCTTGAAACCGGTAAAATAGGTCAGGGCCGTATAGAACAGTCCAAGAGAATGGGGAAATTTCATTTCCGCTAGCGTATGGATCTGGGCGCCGCGTCCGTACCCATAGCTGGTAGTCGTCCACTCGCCCACCCCATCAAGGGTCAAGATGGCGGCCTCCTCGAAAGGCGAAGGATAAAAAGCACTGGCCGCGTGCGATTCGTGATGATCGCCGAACAGCACTTTTACGCCGCAGTCCAATTCCTTCTGGATCAACTGCGGAATCCACAACTTCTTTTTCAGCCAGACCATCATGGTCTTCCAGAACAGCTGAATGCCCTTGGGCGCGGTACCCAGATGGGTTTCCAACAAGCGCTCAAAAGTGAGCAAAGGCTTGTCGTAGAAGCCGACACAGTGGAGATCGCCCGGTCCAATGCCCGCCTCGCGCAGGCAGTACTGAACGGCCTGACGGGGAAAAGCAGGATCGTGCTTAATACGGCTAAAACGCTCCTCCTGAGCAGCGGCGACGATTTCTCCATCCCGCACCAAACAGGCCGCGCTATCGTGGTAAAAAGCCGAAATGCCTAGTATGCAGGTAGACATAGTCCATCCCTAGACGGTTATCTTGACAGCATGAGCTTGGTTTTCGATACTCTTTTTTCTTTTGTAGAGGGCCAATAGAGGTATCAGGAAATAAAAAATTTAAATGAAAATAGCAAGATAGGCCATTTTATGGAACAATTGTCTTTTCTTACAGAAGACCAAGTGCTGGCCATTCAGAAGCAATTCGGCACCCCTTGTTTTGTCTACGATCAGAATACGCTTGAAAACCAAGCCCGGGCAGTGTTGGATTTTCCCAATGCGTACGGTCTTACCGCCCGCTACGCCATGAAAGCCTGTTCCAACGCCGCTCTGCTCCGCATCCTCCACCGCATGGGCGTCCATATAGACGCCAGCAGTGGACATGAAGTCGAACGGGCCCTGCAGGCGGGCATACCCGCTTCCCATATTCAGCTGACCGCCCAGCAAATGCCCAATAACCTGAAGGACCTGGCCGAACAGGGCGTGCGTTTCAACGCCTGCTCATTGCGCCAACTAGATCAATTCGGCCGCCTCTTCAAAGGGAGCCAACTGTCCATTCGCCTCAACCCCGGTCTGGGTTCGGGCCACAGCAACCGGACCAATGTCGGGGGGCCGTCGGCCAGTTTTGGCATCTGGCACGAACAACTGGCGCAAGTACTAGAGCTCCAGAGCCGCTACGCACTCTCTATCACCGGTCTACACACCCATATTGGCTCGGGCAGCGATCCGGCTGTCTGGCAGCACTGTGCCCGCCTCACCTTGGGCCTGGCTGCTCAGCTTGGGGAGGTGCATACAGTCAGTCTGGGAGGCGGTTTCAAAGTGGGCCGAATGGCTGGTGCAACCTCGACCGACCTGCAAATCGCCGGGCGTCCCATTATAAGCGAATTCGAGCGTTTTGCCGCCGAACATGGACGCCAATTGCATCTGGAAGTGGAACCAGGCACTTTTTTCGTCGCCCAGACCGGAGCTCTGATCTGTACCGCCGTGGATATTGTCGATACCGGCACCGAAGGCTACCACTTTATCAAAGTAGATACAGGCATGACCGAAATTCTGCGGCCCAGCCTGTACGGAGCCCAGCATCCTATTGTCCTGGTTGCCGCCGACGCCGAAAAACGGGGTCAAAAGGATTATCTGGTAGTGGGACACTGCTGTGAAAGCGGCGATATCCTCACCCCCGAACCCGATAACCCCGAAGGCCTGGCCCCCCGTCACCTGACCGAGGCCCGCATTGGCGACGCATTGTTCATTGGCGGCAGTGGAGCCTATTGCGCGGCCATGTCGGCGAAAAATTACAATTCCTTCCCCGAAGCCCCCGAAGTGCTACTAGCCAGCGACGGCTCATTGCACCTGATCCGCCGCCAACAGCAATTGCAGCAAATTCTGGCCAACGAAGTAATGCCCGCTTTTCTCTCCGATTAGACCGGCGTCATCCAGCCGTGGCGGTCTTCCGTCTCGGCGTTGACCAGCGAGAAAAAAGCGTCCTGTAATTGGCGTGTGATCGGGCCCCGTTCGCCGCTGCCCACGGGAATCTGGTCAATGGCCCTGACGGGCGTGATTTCAGCGGCCGTACCGGTAAAGAAAACCTCATCGGCAATATAGAGACTCTCCCGGGGAATGGCGCGCTGTTCGATGCGCACGCCTAGATCGCGTGCCAGGGTTATGGCGGTATGTCGCGTAATTCCCGGCAGAATGGAAAAACTAGAAGAGGCGGTGTACAACGTGCCGTTTTTAACCATGAACAGATTTTCGCCGCTGCCCTCGCTTACGAGGCCATTGACATCGAGCACAATGCCCTCGTCATAGCCGTTGATTTTAGCCTCCATCTTCACCAGTTGGGAATTGAGGTAGTTGCCCCCGGCCTTGGCCAGAGAGGGCATGCTATTGGGCGCCATTCTGTTCCAGGACGAAGTACAAACCGAAACCCCTTTCTCAACGGCTTCCGGTCCCAAATACTGACCCCACTCCCACACAGCTATCACCGATTCTACCGGACAGCTGAAGGGAATGATTCCCAATTCGTCGAAACCGCGAAAAACCACCGGACGAATATAGCACGCCTGTAGCTTGTTCACTCTGATGGTCTCTAGCACGGCGGCCTGGAAATTCTCCTGGCTGTAGGGGATTTCCATGCGGTATATCTTGGCCGAATCGTAAAGCCGTGTTATATGGTCCTGGAGGCGGAAAACGGCCGGTCCTTTAGATGTTTTATAACAGCGTATTCCCTCAAATACGCTAGAGCCGTAGTGGACGACGTGGGACAACACGTGAATCTTGGCTTCGTCCCACCCAATCAATTCCCCGTTGAACCAGATTTTGTCAGATGATGGCATGGCCATGGTTGGCTAATCTCCTCAGAAAACGGCGACTCCTCAGAGCCGGCCGGCCGGCCGTCAAATGGCTCGACCGTACGTAATACTGAAACTATTGAAAGTACCACTGAGCTGGCGCGAACTGCTCGCCCGGGCAGTTAAACTGGTGACCCACTTGCTCTTGGGGTTATAACTGATATTGGCCCCTAAATTGCGCCGTGCATTGCGGCGCCGCAAAAAACGCAACTCCTGCTGGTTGGCGTATTCATGTCCCCATTCTCGATCCAGACTGTAGCCGTAGCTGCTTCCCAGTGACAACTGGCCGCTGACTGTATAGGAAAGCCCCAGCCGGAAGGAGTGATCGCTATTGTCTTCCTGCACCAGTTGCGAACCGCTCTCGACGATTAGGCGGCCGAAATCGTCGGCCCGGTACGAATAACTGGTATTGAGCTGGAGATGCCGGAAGAATTTGCGCTGCAGAGTATTGCTCATACTCCATCCACGGCGAATATTGCTCTTGCGGTCCCGTTTGTTGCGGTTGACGTTGCGATCAAAATCAAAGATAGTCCGCTTGGCCGATAGCGAAAATTTGTGGGAGATGCTAACACCTAGACGCTCGTAGCGGGTACCTACATCGAGGCCAATATCCCGATTGCGCGAGTTTTCGCTCGAACGCGTGGCGTCGAGACTCACTCTGTGGGTGAAAGTCGTACTCAATCCCATGTCCAATTTGGTGCCATTGGCCGTCGTGCTGCGAAAAGACAGCCGCACGCTAGAATTGAAGGTATCTCGATTTTGCTCGGGTGTTCCGGGGTTATCGTCGGCGATGGACTGCATATGGCCCGCCAAAGTAAACGACTGCTTGTCGCCAATCTTCCAATCAAGCGAGCCTCGGGTGAACAGGTCGCGGTCGCGACGGTCATCCGCCAGGTCGCGGCAACGGCCGTTGCTCAGCTTAAACAAAGATCCCGGACAGGCTTGACCCTCGGCCAGTTCCAATTTTACCGGCAACCGGCGCTCACTGCTCCTATTAGTAGTAACGCTGAATGAGCTGACCAGCGATTCTGACAATTTACCCGATACAGCAGAACTGAATTTCCACCGGTCGCTCTGGCGATCCCGACCAAAAAAACGATTGCGCTCAAAATCTACCGTATCGGCATTGGCCGAACTATTGCGCAAATTTTCCGAGAAGGAGAAGCTCTGTTTAAAATCGAATCCCTTGAGTTTAAAGCTCAGGCTCGACGAGGCACTGGTACTGCGCGTCTTGTCGATTTCGGCCAACACCTCTTCGGCCCGCGATCGGGTAACCCCGCGCTGACTACGGGATTCGGACACGGAGAAACTTGTGCGGACATCGCGGGGCCAGGTATACCCCATACTCATATTCACACTCTCGCTCAGGTCCTTATTGTTTTTGAGCGTATTATCTCGTTTGGTAAAACTGAAAGAGGGGTTGAGCTTCTGGTCCCCAACTTTAAAATCGGGCGAGACACGCATCGAAGCATTATACTGAATGCCCTGCTCTTCAATGGTGCTGTCTACCGCCGCCCTGCTGGCCCGGGTGGCGGTGATCAAGCCCGGTGTCAGGCCGACACTCAAGGTGCGAAAGGGGCCTTCCCGCAAAGGCTTGTATTGAAAGCTGAAATTAAACGATTGACTGCGTATTTTTTGCCTTTGTAAGGTCGAATTGCGCGTCGACATGCTGGCGGAGATACCAATAGAGGCTTTGGGCCCCAAAATGGGATAATTGACCGAAGAGCGCGCCGAAGCATTGTCCTGCCAAGTATCCCCGTCCTGCCGTTGGTCAAGTGTATAACCCAGCGATGCCGACCCCGAAATACGCAGCATGGAGGAAGAATCGCCAGCGGCGGAAAACTGCACTGGCACCGCGTAATTCCAACTAGGTAATGTATGAGCCCAGCGCATTCGGGTACTGGACTTGTTAAAAGAAAGCTTGTATTGCTGTGCTGCAGCGGCACCAGCCACCAACAACAGAGCCGCCACCAACCAGACTAGCCCCCAAGCCGTTTCCCGGGACCGCCTGCAGGCAATCTGATTAGATCGGCCGCAACGCTGCCGGAGATGCGCCACCACAACCTGTTCAAAGGACTGTCTGCCCTGTTTGCTTGCTGCCTGGCCCATAGTCTAATCTGCTGCTAACCGTGCAATATCTGGCCTGACTTCCGGCCCCTGACTGAAAGCATCACTGAGACGGCTGAATTCCTCTAATGTCAGAGTCTCGGGCCGCCGCTTTAAGTCGATACCTGAACGCTCGGCGATAGGTCCTAGTTCCTCTTGTCCTCCCGGTCCAGTCAGAGCCCGAAGCGAATTGCGCAGCATTTTACGACGCTGGCCAAAAACGGTGCGCACCAGACGTTTGAAGATTCGTTCGTCCTGCACAGGATATTTGAACGTCTGGCGAAATTGAAGCTCGACGACAGTAGACTGCACCTGGGGGACAGGCCTGAAGGCTTTATTGCTCACATCAAAACAATGACGTGCCTCTACCTGCTGCCCCAGCAGAACCGATAAAATGCCGTAGTTCTTGGTACCCGGCCGGGCCAACAAGCGCTGAGCCACCTCGCGCTGCAACATCAACAAAGCCGTATGAATGATAGCTTTTTGCTCGAGGAGTAGAAATAGCAGAGGGGCTGAGATATTATAGGGCAAATTGCCGACCACCCACCATTTTTCTTTTTCCTCTTGCCGCAGCAATTCGGTCAGATCGAGGCGCAGAATATCACCCTCCACGACCGCTAACTTTTCACCGTCGAATTGCTGGTGCAATAGAGCGACCAGGTCGCGGTCGATCTCCACGGCTACCAAATATTCCAAGGCCGCCACCAACGGGCGGGTGAGGGCACCTCTTCCCGGCCCAATTTCGAGCACTCGACAGGTCCCGTCGGGCCGGACAAGCTCGACTATGCGCTTGACGACGGCAGCATCGACCAGAAAATGTTGGCCGAAACGCTTGCGCGGACGGCCCGCCTGTCTTTCCCGGCCCATCATGTCAACTGCGCAGGCGGCGCCATAGGGCTACCAGGATCAGGTTGGTATTGACATTGTGGTCTAGACGAGCGAAGGCGCCGTCCACTGCTTCTGCTGCCGCCTCTATCCGCGCACTAGTAAAATGGCCCTCTAACTCCTGCAAAAAAGGACGCCGGTCAACATTGGCCACTTCGTCTCCACGACCGTGGTCCATTAGGTACAGGTCGCGTAAATAGACCCCGCACATATGCAAAAAATCTTCTAAAAGCCCACGCTCAGAACGCTTGCCCACCTGGTCCAAAATGCTCCAGTAAGCTTCTTCCTGGCCCGTAGCACCTCCTTGCAAAAAAGCCTCCACATGCTGGCGAATCTCGTCAAAAGAGCCTTCTGCTACCTGTCTGGCCCGATACAGATTGCCTTCCCCCAAACGCACGGCCACTTCCAGACTTTGGGGACCAACCCCCCAAGCGGTTAGCTGACCGCGCATATGATCGGGGCTTAAGGGTTGCACCGGAACGCGTTGGCAACGCGATAGTACCGTGGGCAACATGCGCTCTTCTGCACTGGTGACCAGGATAAAAATAGCATAGGCGGGCGGCTCTTCGAGCATTTTGAGCAGAGCATTGGCACCGGCCGGATGCATGCGCTCGGCGTCAAAAATCAAGGCAATTTTGTAGTTGGCTTCCACCGGCGCATAGACCATTTCCCGCTGCAAAAGCCTAATCTGTAAACGCGCTATATTGACATTGCTGCGCGGCGGCACGTAATCCCGCTTTATATATTCGAGAGCAGCGGTATGGGCTTCGCTGGTCAGACGGGCCTCACTCCGCTCGCCCGCCCGCGACGGCAATGGCACCAGAATATGGATATCCGGGTGTCCCACTGCTTCTATTTTTTGACAGGAAGAACACTGACCGCAGGCATCCCCGGAAACGCAATTGAGAGCCTGAGCAAGCTCCAGAGCCAGACGCCGTTTGCCCGTCCCCACCGGCCCGCTCACCAGAACAGCATGGGGCATCCGCTTGCTTTCCAGCCACGCCGTCAACAAGGCTTTGGCGCGTTCTTGGCCTATAACACCCGCAAATGGCACTTAAGGTCTCTGTCTCTCCACCCAAGTGGTTGTTGATTAACGACATTTATAAATCCAGCTGACGACCATTAGAATTCCCGGTTTCATCGCCCCTCCGTATCCTAGCCAGAGATCCTTTCAAGGAGGTCTGGATGGTTACGGATCAACAAGTGAGACGACTGATGAAACAACTGAGCCAGCAGCGGCCCTTGGGTGTGGCGGCCGCGCAAGCCGGGATGGACGAGAAAACCGCCCGTAAGTATCGAGATAGTGGCCAAGTACCCAGCCAAGCCCGACGCCCGCACACCTGGCGGACCCGGCCCGACCCGTTTGCCCAGGTATGGGATGAGGTGGCCGCCGCTCTGGCGGTCAATCCCGGGCTGCAGGCCAAAACCCTCTTTACCCAGCTGCAACGGCAGTATCCTGGACACTTTAGCGAGGGGCAACTGCGCACGCTGCAGCGCCGGATCAAAGTCTGGCGCGCCACCCAGGGCCCGCCCAAAGAGGTATTTTTCCCCCAGGTCCATAGGCCGGGTCAATTGGCTCAGTCGGATTTCACCCATATGAGCTCGTTGAGCATTACCTTGGCCGGTCAGCCCTTTGAGCATCTGCTGTATCATTTTGTGCTGCCCTATTCCAATTGGGAAACAGGCATGATCTGTTTTTCGGAGAGCTTCGAGAGTCTCAGCACGGGGTTGCAGCAGGCCTTATGGGCGTTGGGTGGGGTGCCACACCAGCATCAGACGGACCGACTGACCGCGGCTACGCCGCCCCAACCGCGCCAGCGGATCTTTACCGCCCGCTATGCGGCCCTGTTGCGGCACTATGGCCTGGAGGGCCGGTTGATCCAGGCAGCCAGTCCGCATGAAAATGGCGATGTCGAGCAGCGGCATTATCGCTTGAAACAAGCCCTTGAGCAGTCGTTGTTGCTGAGGGGCCACCGCGATTTTGAGGATCGGGCCGCCTATGCCACGTTTCTACGCCAAGTATTTGCCCAGCTCAATGCGCCCCGGCAGGCGCGCCTGACCGAAGAGCGGGCGCAGTTGCGCCCCTTGCCGGCCCAGCGCTTGGACTCCAGCAAACGCTGGCAGGTCAAGGTCGGCCCCTCCTCGACCATCCGGGTCAGCCGCAATGTCTACTCGGTGGACAGTCGCCTCATCGGCGAAACCGTCGAGGTCCACCTCCATGCTGAGCACGTGGAAATCTGGTATACCCGTCGGCGGATCGAGACGATGCCTCGGCTGCGGGGGCAGGGCCAAGCGCTGATCCAATACCGGCATCTGATTGACGGGCTGGTGCGCAAACCGGGCGCCTTCGAAAACTATCGTTACCGGGCCGCCTTGTTTCCCTCCAGTCGATTTCGCATGGCCTACGATGCCTTGCGCCGCGACCATCCTCCTCGCCAGGCCGATCAGGCGTATCTATCGATCCTCCACCTGGCCGTGCACCACGGGGAAACCCCGGTCGAGCAAGCCCTCGAAGCCGTATTGGGGCATGCTCAGCGGTTTACCGAGGCCACCATTGAGGCCCAACTCACCGCTTCGGTCCCATCCTTAACGCCCCCTCCGATCGTGATTGCCCCCGTGGATCTGACCGTTTATGACGGTCTGCTGGAGGTGGAGGCATGAGCCTATCGACGCCGTTGAAAACCGAATTGACCGACCTGCTCAAAACCTTGCGGCTGCCCACCGTGCGGGCCTGCTACGGGGAGACGGCCGACCAGGCTCGACAGGAAGACTTGGCCTACGAAAGCTACCTGTTGGAAGTGATCCGGCGCGAAAGCGAGACCCGACGCCACCATCGCATCCAGCGTTACCTGCGGCAATCCAAACTACCGCTGGAAAAAAACTTGCAGACCTTGGAGCGGACTCGACTGCCCAAAAAACTCAAGGCCCAGCTGACCACCTTGCTGGAGGGCTCGTTTTTGGACCGGGGCGAAAACGTATTGGCCTTTGGCAATCCGGGCTCGGGCAAAACCCATGTCCTCTGTGCCCTGGCCCAAGAATTGATCCACCAGGGTCGACAGATCCTCTTCATGCCCTGTAACCTGTTGGTGCAAGAATTACTGCTGGCCAAGCGTGAGCTAACCCTGCCGCGGCTGTTGAAACGCTGGAGCAAATATGACGGCCTCATCCTCGACGATATCGGCTACGTCCAACACAGCCGCGAGGAAATGGAGGTCCTGTTTGCTTTGCTGGCCCATCGCTACGAGCGGGGCAGTGTCCTGATCACCAGCAATTTACCCTTTTCGCAATGGGACACCATCTTCAAAGATCCCATGACTACGGCCGCCGCCATCGACCGACTGATCCATCATTGCGTCATTTTGGAGATGAACCTACCCAGTTATCGGCTCGAACAATCCCAACAGAAAAAAACCGCGTCGATGAAAACAACCTCCTCAACCAAACAAACCCCTTAATCCGGGCATTTTAATTGTCGCTATCCGGGAAAAATACTTGACGTTTATCATCCAGGGCTTCGATGCGCCCTTCCAAGTCCCCCGCTTCCAAGCAGCTCTTGAGGATATTGCACATGTAGGCCAGTTTGCCGGCTTTGACCGGATCGATCTCGTCGCGGTCCAGCCGGTTGATGAGCTTGGCCACATAGCGGCACACATCTCGGACGTCCTGCAACTTGGCCGCGCGCTTGCCAGCCATATAGACACCTCCTGCGGTAATTCGTTGTGGTAGAGGCCGTTATGTTACTCAGCATAGACGTGATAAGGCCTAGTGTAAAATAAAATCGATCTTGGCAATCCCCCCTCAACCTTCCTCCAGCCGAATTCTCTCGCCGGTCTTTTCTCCTATTTCCGTTGAAACAGAAAGGGGCCGCGATTCTATTCCTGCTTTACCAGTAGACATAGAGCCCACGATTGTGTTTTTGTGGTCGTGCACGGCGTGGATATTTTGGCCGACGGAGATTGGGCCTTCGGCCGATCGTTGGGCGGTGGGTGGCAAATAGCACAGACCCGTTGGCCGCACGGTTTGATCCATCTAGCCGTTTGGCCACAGCAGTAGCAGGCATCCTTCTCCGTAGCTTCCGTACGCTCTTCAGCTACTGGCAAGTTGACATAGCCTGCCCGCAACAAGCGCCCCATATAGACCAACAGATTTGTGAGTACGTCCTGCTGGTTATCGGCGATATGTCCTTGCTGGTAGGCCGCTTGCACCATATGGATCCAGGCATCTAAATAGGCTTCCTCCGGGCACTCGAAAATACCACGCCACAAGGCCTCCCCATCGGTGACAAAAGCGCGGAGAACCGGTTTGTGGGCGCGTAAAACAGCCTGCAAATGGGCCGTGATGGTGCTAGTGCGGCCGTTCAACAGCAAACCAGCCCCCACCGGTTCGATCCAGCAGCCCAAAGCGACAAGACGCTGCAGTAAATGATGCGCTCCGTCCATGTGACTTTTCACCCTTTTTCGGACTTTCTGGACTTTTCGGACCTGATTTCCGTAAAGTCTCTCACAAGGCTTATTAGTTCCATTTTTCCTGAAATTAGGTCCAAGAAGTCCAGAAAGTCCGAAGCCTCTTCTAAGTAATTGATTATACACACTCTTTAGTTCGGGCCTTTGGCCCGAGACCGGCGGACTTTTCGGACTTCTTACAACGGGATTGAAGGGTCATTGGCCTCTACAAAGCCCAAATCATCCATTAATGCGGCATCCCGCCGGTCCCGGTTCAGCTCAATCCCCCGCCACGCTTTTTCCCGGCCTTTGCCCGTTAATCGGTGATCTCCATCCAAGCCCCGCTCCACCAACCGCTCGCCAAACTTGATCTTGCCCAGCGGTCTTTCGTTGGTTTTGCTGCAAAACCAGATATAGTCGTTGTAGAGTTCGGTTTTACTCCCCTCGGAAGTTGGGGTCAAGATGCATCGGGCGTCTATAAAATCGGCTAGCACATCCTGGTCTTCCCGATATCCTTGCGTTGCGCGTGTTACCGCTTCAGGGGGCTCTAAGCCTTCTTCCTGCCATTTTTGGCACCCTTCCAAAGACCAATTCAAGATTCCCGACAACTCCGTCGCCAACGTGGCCCGCAGCGTATTATCCCGCTTATCCTTGCTAAAAGTTTGGGTAAACGGAATTAACCGGATTCGCCGCCAAATGGCGTGGTCGGTGCCCTTGATCGTGGGCTTGTGGTTGGTAGCCAGCCAAATCTTGAATTGGGGCACGTATTCGAACTCCTTGCCGTAGAGAAATCGGCAGCGAATGGGGTCGTTACCGGTGAGGCGCTTAACCAAGCCCTCGTCGAAGAATTGGCCGCTTCCCGTCTCCGAGGTGGAGACCAAACGGGCGGCGCGCAAATGGGCCAAATCGTCACGTACCCGCACGACTTTGCTCTCCATAAAGGTGTTGGGATCGGCCGTAATGGCGTAGTCGCCCAAGACCGCCGTTATCGTATCGATCAAGGTGCCTTTGCCATTTTCGCCCGTGCCGTGTAAAATGAAAAATACTTGCTCATCAGTGGCGCCGGTCAGGGAGTAGCCAACGGCCTTTTGGAGGAAATCGACCAAGCCAGTATCCCCACCCATGATCTCGTCGAGGAACTGGATCCAGCGGGGGCAACGGGCCGCCGGATCGTACGACACCCCGCCCACTTGGGTGAGATAGTCATCGCGTTGGGCTTCCTGAAATTGGCCCGTGCGCAGGTTTAATACGCCATTACCACAACCAAATAGCCAGGAATCGCGGTCGAACTGACTCGCTTGGGCGGGTATCCCTGGCTCTGATTCGGCCAGAGACACCATGCCTTTGACGGCATGAGCTCTTTGGCTCTGGGCCGCCCACTGCCCGATACGAGCGGCTAAATGTTCATCGCCTTGGATTTCCCCCGCCTGGGTAAACAACTCGCGCCCCACATCCTTGGCCCAGTTTATGACTTGCTGATGCCCGTCGGGCGCCCACCGTTGCCCGTCCCATACCAACCAACTCCCCAGAGCCGGACAATGGCGCAAATCCTCTCCGTGAGCCGCCACCAGGCGTTCAGCGTTGCCCACGTCGGTTAAATGCGGCATCCTATTCGGCGCCGATTTTTCAACCGACGCCCCGCCATTGACCAGCCTCAAGGGAGGTCGATCCTCGCCCGGTGGGTAGTGCATATACGATTGGGCGATAGACCGAACTTCATCCTCATCAAGAGGCGGTAGACACTGCGTGCGATTTACTTCAAGCAACGCCACCGCCATAGCTTCCTCCCCCATGCCCCGGTGGCGCATACTACCGGCCAACGACGCCAGGGTTGCATTGCGCTGATGCTCGGGAATTACCGCTCCGATCGGGTCTGCACGCCCCTTATTGACTGCTTGCTTCTTGACCAAAGTGATTAGCCAAGTTGGAGCCGGCTGGAGGTTGGTTCCATCTTCATCGACCCAAGTATAAGTCGGCCCATCCGGATGTTGGGACGGCGGCAGGACCGTATAACCGCCGTCACCGCGCCCATCGATCTTAGGCGCCACTTGGCCGACCGAGTTGCGCACGGCCTGCTCGTAGGCAAAGAAATATTGGTACCCCTTGCCCGTCTTCTGCTGGACTGTCGCTGGCAGGCGCCTATAGTGATCCTCTAGAGCCGCCAGGGCCTCGGCGCCTTCGCGCCCATCGACGTCCAGCACCCAAAAGCCATTGCACGCGCCGGTGGGACAACCGATGTTGGCGTTGGGGTTTTTGTTCCACCACGCCTCAATCTGTGCAAGGTCCGCGGTGGCGGCTTGGGGCCAATTGGAAATGAGTGGGCGCTTATCGCGGGGGCGTAGAGGGAAAACGGCCCAGCCCGCCTGCGCATAAGACCGGGCCGCTTCGCCTAACGCGGAAAAGTTAGAAAGGGATTTCGCCATCTGCTTCCCGCTTCGGTTCTGGGAGGTCGCCGGTGAATGGGGCCACCGACCCTTTTTTGATGCGAGCTCGGGTACTGCCCGTCTGCCCTTCGTAGTGCTCGATGCGACACTCCAAAGACTTGTCGATCAACTCTCCGGGAACGAACTCAGCGATCTCGGCCTCGTTGAGGGGCCGGTCCAGGGCATCCTGCCGAAAAGCGGTCAGCGTCGCGTTTTCGTGATTCGACAGGGTGAACCACTGGCGAATGGTAAACGGCTTCCCGTCCTCCATCAGGTGGGTCAGGCTCTCGAAGAGGATCGAGATTTTCGGTACCTGCTTCGCTTCTTGCCCCGGATATTCCTGGGTCTGCAGGCCTTCGTCTTTGATTTCGACGGCCTTGAGGAGAGCTTTTCCCGCGGGGTGTGGGACGAACTCGGTGCGCGGTGCGAAAGTAAATCTCGTCATGATTGTATCCTTATTAGTGGTCGGTGGCATGATAGCCGATGGCACGCGAAGGTGGCTCGAACTATCCGAGCCTGCCCCAGGCGCCTAGGGCAAAGAGTTTCGTCCTTTCAGGACTCGTCGGTGCGGCGAAAGGCGATTTCCTGGCCTCTAACGAATGAGGTTTTTGACTGGCGACCGCTTACGATAGGCGGCGGAGTGGGCTTAACTCGGACGGAGGAGGCGTCTCTGGCGACCAGCGATGGAGCGCTCTCCATCCTTCTATCCTAAGGTTCATACCGACCGTGCCTCCTGTTCTAGTCCCAGAACTTGGGACAGATGCTTGAGCTCGTAGTCCCGAGGAGTAGTCCGGCCATTAAGAATCCGCGACAAGCGCGATTCGCTGATCCCAACGGCCTGGGCCACGTCCGCTTGGAGCAGGCCTCGTCGGACAATTTCCATTTTCAAAGGGGATGTATGTCGCATCGTTTCCTCCACAAGTTGTTGCAACTGACGCATAAAAAAAGAGGACAGAGTCAAAAGACTCTATCCCCATATACGCAATTTACATGCCTCAATAAATAAATTATTATAAAACAGATACTTACACGATTATTGAATTTCACTATATAAAAATTCAATAGTTCTGAGCAATAATTCAATAAAATAACTCAACAACTCAATTAATCTTCCTTTTTACTCAATCTTTCTGTACGCTCCTACCTGGCTTTATTATTTTTTCTCTAATCATATTTTGGACTTCGCCTTTCCATAGGTTTTTATGCAGGTTAGAAGGGTCTAGGCCACATTTGCCCCTCCATTTGACCTTGCGTGCGAGTTCCGCCTTGGTGAGGGGAAGAGTTTCTCCTTCCTTGAGGGCATCCTCAACAGCCGCATCAAGCGCCTGGCGTATCAATGATTTACCCGTACAGGAAGGCGCAGAAAGTCGAACCCATAGCTCCACGGTGCCTTCTAGCCAGCGCACGTTGCCCTCAGCCATCTTTAAATCTGCGAAGCAACCTGATGCAAGTCCCACGCGTCCGTTGTCGATGACTGTTTCACCGTATTTGAGTAGGATCTTATTGATCAGCAGTGGGATATCATCTGAGCGCTTTCTCAGGGTTGGCACTCGAATTATGTGCTCGATCAGGCGGTAATATAAATCTTCCCTGAAGTCCCCCTTTTGTTGTCGCTCTGAAAGATCCTGGTTCGTGGCCGCAATGAAGAGCACGTTCGTGAGTTTTCGTATTTTTTCTTGTTCACCCACTCGGCAGTATTCTTTCTCTTGTAAAACCCGAAGTAGATGTCCCTGATTGTCCCGGGATAAGCTATTGATCTCATCAAGAAAAACAGTCCCTCCCCTATTGCAGTGGTGCAAAGCCCCCTCACTCTCACCAACCGCCCCCGTAAAAGCCCCTTTGACATGACCAAAGAGTTCCGAACGGAACAGCTCCGAATTCTGGCTAGCGCAATTGATCGTACTAAGTTTTCTTTCCACTCGTCCACACAATTTATGGATAGCCCGGGCGATCCCTTCCTTGCCCGTACCGCTCTCGCCCGAAATCAAAATATTGGGAAGGATCGTCGGATAAGCGCAAATACCTCGGCACAACTGATCGACATGCCGGAAGAGTTCCAGCATCACCGGAGTGCGACCCCAAATCCCGAGCTCTCCGAAGCGTGCACCCCGATCGAATTTGGCCATTTCGTGCGGCGATAGCTCCAGATACTCTATCAGGCTACGCGCGTCTTCATATAACCCCGATGCGCATAGCAATAGGAATGCTCGCTGGTACGCTTCCTTTTCTCGGGCAAATTCCAGGATCATCGGTACGTTCTCAGCTCGAATCATACGCTCGGCCGAAAAAATAACCCCGCTGGGATCGGGCATTCTGGGGTATTGCAAAATCTCCGCAAGGCGCTTGTCAAAGCGATAGTCTGCGTTCCATTGTTCCACAAGCTTGGGCGCATTTTCCAAGATCCACTTCGGTGTGAACTGTTCTATTCGTTTCTCCATTTATCCTTTTCTCCGTAGCACAGTCCGTCCCGTATGGCGACCATGAACCCATGACCATACCGGCTAAAGCCCACCACATTCAACAAAAAGACCTTCAAAGACACGCCCAGCACTGCAGGGTCGGCAGCTTCGTCTGTGATCCGGGAACTATCCGGATTATGACGGGGGTGGTTCAGTGCCCCTTGAGCCCCTGTTCCCGCCGGAAATAGGCCTTGTGCCGCGCCAGTACATATCCCACGCATCCCCGTCAACCACCTGCAAAGCGACGATCTGCGAGCAACCCGTATCTCGAGCTACCTGTTGGGCCAGGACTCGCTTTGTCGTGGTGACTGAGCGCGTGGACGCGACGGGGGACGCCATTTAGGACCAGACAGCCGTCAGCAACGGCACCAACACGGCATACCACAGCCAGGTCGTTAGAGCCGCTAACAAGAGCGTTGCCCGGGAGAACGAAGGGTATTTCATGAGGGTACCTCCACAAAGCGCCGGGGCGAGGGGGGGGAGTATCCCGACGGGAGGTCAACTACGATGCTAGAAAGGTACCCTTGGAGGGGGACCAATTCAAGAGAATTCGGACTGGGAAGGCGCTTACGGGCTGATCAGTGGGGAGTCTGCGGAGACGTTATTGGGCGAGAAAAGACAAAAATTCAGGGTTTGTGGACGGCCCTGGATTCTGGGTGGCGGGTACTGGTATCTGACTCTATCCGGATTCCGGTAGGCGTTAAACGGCCCGGATTTCGACCAGCGTTTCCCCCGCGTCCAGTAAGTCCAACGCCGGGGGCAGCGCTCTGGCCAGGAGCTGCTTGAGGTTTGCATTGGAAGTATTACCACAGGTCAACCAGATGACCGACGGGGGTGGGCCATGTACCTGGAGCAAGTGCAAGAAATCGGCATCCTTGCTCATTACAACAGCGCCCGCCTCCCGGGCTGCCTGAAAGATGGCCGAATCGGTCGCATCCCGCAGGCCTACATCTCGAACCGCCTGGACGGTCAGGCCAAAATGGTCGGCAAGCCAAGGCGCTAAGATCGGCGACAAGTGCGCATCCAGCCAGATCTTCATGCTGCGATGACGGGATGATCCATCTGCTGGCGAGCATAGCGTAGGGCCGCCTCAATATCAGCCGCTTCCAAATCAGGCAATTCCGCCAAGATTTGGCCGCGATCCAGTCCGGCCACAAATAGGTCGATTACATCGACGACCCGGATCCGCATGCCGCGGATACAGGGCCGGCCGCCGCATTGCTCCGGGTTGAGCGTGATTCGGCCTAACAAATCACTCATGCTAAGACGCCTCCTTGATATTATGGACCGTTCCTGATTGGACCGACAATCCCGGGTGTAGGACGCCCTGGATTCTGAAGATTACATAATTAAATTTATAGGCTACTGCACATCGTGATGCTCGGCCAGGGATGCCTTAATTTTGGCCAAACCTTGTTCAATCTCCTTTACAACGTCACTCAACAGCCGCGCCTCCCCCTTGTTGAGCGCCGGCACATCTTTCTCCTGCATACGCAGGACATACTTTTCGGCTTGCTTGGCTCGAACTAGGAGAGGATGGTCCTTGTCGACAGTATTTACCGCAGGCTTTTTGGTATGCCGCACTCGTTGTCGCAACTGGGTACGCGTCCAGTTCTCCTTTTCCGCTTTTTCTAAAAAGCGATCCTGCTGCTTTGGGGAGAGAGACGCTACTTCAGCATGGTGGGATGGCGTGAGATTGTCCCGCCGGCGGGACAATTCAAATTTTCCCGCCACCGATACCATATTGCGCAGCGTCTTATAGCTGAATCCCGTTTGCTCAAGCGCTTCCTTATACATCTCGCCGTATTTTCGCTCTCCAAAGCGCACCCAATCGGCCACAACCCACTGGTATGATTGGCCGACTTGATGGAGCTTTCGGCCAAAGCTTACCCACTCCTCAATGGGCAAATCTTCAGGAAATTCAGCGCCATTCGGAGATACATGAACCCCTTGTGGCGTTGGGACGACTAAGGGGTTGGAGACGTCAACGGGCTCTTGGATCATCTCATCCAAGACATCAAACCGACGATCCCGTTTCAGTTGCTTCGACATTGCAGTAGGATCTCCTCAGCTAAACTTAAATAGTCTTTTGCACCGTTTGATCTAGGATAGAGAGTAACGACAGGTTCTCCTGCGTATTCGGCCTTGGAAATATCCACATTCTTTCGAATCTTAGTGGTGAACAAAAACCCTTCAAAAAGCTTAAGGAGCTGTTGTTCAATCTCTCTGTGGAGAGAAGTCCGCTCCCACATAGTGATTAAAATCCCCAGAATATCTAAGGGATGGCCAGCTCTCTGGATACGAGCCAGTGTTGTTCGTAAATCTGTCAAGCCATCCAATGAGAAAGGTTTCGCTTCCATCGGGATAATTAGATGTTGGGAGGCAAACAAAGCATTGAGGACTAGTACATTTAGGCTCGGGGGACAATCGATAAGGCAGAAGTCATAAGGCTGCTTGTGATCCAAGGTATTTCTTAAACGAAAATTTACCCTTTCCTTACCTACCTGACGCTCTAACAGCGATAACCCCTGACTGCCGGGAGCAACATAAATCTCAGGCATTCCAGTCTCTTGAATTACCTCTTGTATCGAAACAGATTCATCGGCCACCAAAACATCATATAGAGTCCATAAGCTCTCATCCTCAACATCAATCTTAAAACCCTTTGATGTATGACATTGAGGATCCATATCGACGAGAAGGACTTTCTTTTGACGCTGTGCTAAAGCAGCTGCCAGATTGATCGTCGTCGTTGTTTTACCGACTCCTCCCTTCTGGTTGACAATTGCTATAGTCCTCATGGCCTCTTGGTCATTCCTTCATTGTCCTATACAAAAGCCGGGCCTCGTAAAAGACCCGGCTATCTGTGCTCTCGGATTCCATCCAGCACGGTAGGGGGCATCTACCCCATATTCTCCCTAAAAAAACACAAGAACGACCAAAGCCGCCCCGGCGACGAGGCGGCTCAGGTAGACTATAGAGGGGCGCATGGTTGGGTTTCCTCGATGGGACGAGGAATTTAGGCGACGGCTTCGGCGGGTTCGGCCTTCAGCTCGGCCGGATCGCAGTCAAGCGCAGAGGCCAGTTTCTCAATGGTCCCTTCATAGGCGCCCATCTTTCCCATCAAAATCCTGTTTACGGCTTGTTTTGTCAGGCCAGCCTTATGGGCCAATTCCTTTTGGCTGTACAATTCTCGCTCTACCATCAAGCGTCGAATCTGTTTTACGTCCAGCCTCATTGCATCCCCCTTATTCTGGTTTCTGATGATAATGTAAACAAAAGAGAGGAACTTCGCAATAAAGTTGTTGACCGGGTAAGCAATTTATGGTATATTCTTAGTTGTGAGGGCAATAAGGCTCCCACAAAAAAAGATCGAACCCAAATCTTGGCGGATGCAGGGTTCGATCTTAAAGACATAAACCAATGAGGTTTATTATGTACCAGACTAATGTAGCCCGGCCACAGGCCGATGTCAAGTCCAACCGCAGAACCGGTACGAAGTTAGACGGTTCTGGCCCCTCCGAGCAGCACCCCATCCTTTCGCTCTTTTTCGGCGCCGATCTCCAGGGCGCCGACGCCCCCGAAGGCACCTTGGCCGAACTACGCCAACGCCGCGCCGTATCCCGCCCGGCCATGCAAGCCCAGGTGGCCGCCGACAAGGCCGCCGCGCAGGAAAGGGGGGTCTAGTGTCATTTTTCATCGATATTGTACCGGGTAGTTTTCGCCTATAGTGTACCACCCCGCCGTTGTGAGTAGGTGTTTCTTCTGCATCATTCCTATCCTTCCCAGGCCCCTTTCACTCCCCGTGGAGATTGGCCGATGGAGGGATGTCATGCCAGGCAGGAGGAAAGCCCCGATGGAGATTCACCGTTTAGTGCAGCACCTACGCGCCGGCGACAGCGACCGGCATATCCAGCGCGCGCTGGGGGTGCACCGCAATACCGTCAAAAAGTATCGGCTCTGGGCGCAAGCCCAGGGTCTGTTGGAGGGCCCCATGCTATCGCCGGCCCAAATCCATACTCGGTTGGATACTACGCTGGAGCAGACGGCCCCGGCGCAAAATGTCTCGCTGGTGGCGCCCTTTGCCCCTCAGGTCCACCAGTGGCGGAAAGCCGGGGTCGAGATGGCGGCCATTTACCAGCGCTTGCAGGCCCAAGGGTATACCGGCAGCTACTCGTCGGTGTACCGGTTTGTACGGCAGCAGGAGCCGGTCGCTCCGGACGTGCCGGTGCGGATTGAGACGGCCCCCGGCCAGGAGGCCCAGGTCGATTTTGGCTATGCCGGCCGCTTGCTCGATCCTCTCACCGACCAACTGCGCAAGAGCTGGGCCTTTGTCATGACCTTGTCCTGGAGTCGGCACCAGTATGTCGAGTTGGTGTTTGACCAACAGATTGCCACCTGGATTTATCTGCATCGGCAGGCCTTTGCCTTTTTAGGTGGGGTGCCCCACCGGGTGGTGGTCGATAATCTCAAAGCCGCCGTGCTGCGGGCCCATGCCACCGAGCCGCAGTTGCACCCCGCCTATGCCGAGTGCGCCGCCCATTACGGCTTTTTAGTGGCCCCGTGCCGGCCGCGTACCCCCCAGCACAAGGGCAAAGTGGAAAAAGGCGGCGTCCATTACGTCAAACGCAACTTTCTGGCCGGTCGGGCGCCCACCTCGTTGGCCCAGGCCAATAAAGACGTACTCCGCTGGTGTGAGCAGGTAGCGGGCCAGCGGGTGCACGGGACGACCCAGGAAAAGCCGGGGAGTCGTTTCCAGCAGACCGAAAAAGCGGTCCTGCAGCCCCTGCCGACCAGCCCCTATGAGCTGGCCGCCTGGAAACAAGCCAAGGTCCACCGCGATGGCTACGTCGTCTTTAATCGAGCCTACTACTCGGTGCCTTTTCGGCTGGTCCATCAGCCGGTCTACCTGCGGGACACGGGGCAGCAGCTGCGCATCTATACCTCGGACCATCAGTTAGTCACCACCCATCCCCGGGCCCACCAACCGGGTCAGCGGCAGACCCATCCGGACCATATACCCGACCACAAACGGGCCGGGGTCTTGTGGCAACGCCCCGAGTGCCGGCACTTAGCCCAGCAGATTGGGCCGGCCACCCAGCACGTGGTCGAGGGCTGGCTGACCGATCCGGTGTTGGAGCGCTTGCCCACGGCCCGGCGCCTGTTGCGCCTGGAAAGTCAGGTGGGCGCCGACCGCTTGGAAGCGGCCTGTGCTCGGGCCGTGCGCTTTGACGATCCGGCCTATTCCACCATCCGGCGCATCCTCACCCAGGGCCTGGAAAACCAAGGCGATCCGACCCCTGACGCAGCCCCGCCGGCCCACCGTTTCGTCCGTACGGCCGAGGAATTACTCGGCCATTTGAGAGGCGGGCTGACATGGACCTAATGCACCAATTGGCCGCCCCGCTCAAGCAACTGCGCCTGTCGGGCATCCTCGATACGCTGGAAAGCCGCAATCAACAGGCCATTAAAGAAAAGGCCTCCTACGTCGATTTCCTAGCGCATCTGCTCGAAGATGAGGTCGAGCGCCGGGCGCAAAAACAGTTGGCTCTACGGCTGCGGCGCGCCACGGTCAATACCACCAAGACCCTGGAAGCCTTTGATTTTAGTTTTAATCCCAAGCTTAATCGCCAGGAAATCTTGGAGCTGGCCACGGGCAACTACATCCGCCAAAAAAAGAATGTGCTGCTGTGTGGCCCCACCGGGACGGGTAAAACGCATCTGGCCCAAGCCCTGGCGCACGAGGCCTGTCGGCAGGGCTTTGATGTGGTTTTCGGCAATACCCACAAGGTCCTCCAACACCTCCACGCGGGACGAGCCGACCACTCCTTTGAGCGGAGACTGCAGGGCTATCTGCGGCCGGATTTGCTCATCCTGGATGATTTTGGCCTCAAACCCTTGGCCCCGCCCGGCCCCGAAGATCTGTATGACCTGATCAACGAGCGCTACGAAAAGGGCTCCATCATGCTCACCAGCAATCGGGCCCCCACCGAATGGCCGGCGCTGTTTGGCGATCCGCTGCTGGCCTCGGCCGGCATGGATCGCTTGGCTCATCATGCCGAAATCCTCGTCTTGGACGGGACCAGTTTCCGGGCCCAAGGCCGAAAACGACTGGAAAAGGAGGTCCAGATGAAAACCGACTAAGCCCTCAGAATCGCTTCTTTTTTTCGCAGAAGGGACCCCACAAAAGGCTACCTAGTGGTACACCTTGGGTGAAAAAGGGGTGGTACACTATCACTGAAAATTGACAACTGTCCACCGAGTAGACATTGCGGCTGACCCGGATGGTCGAGGAGGGGCCGACCTTGACCTGCCAGCGTTTGCTGGAGTCCAAGCGCTGGGCCGGCAAGGGGCGCAACTGCGCCCGCTCTTCGGTCAGGCGCGCCTGCCGGGGCGCATTGAGCTGGGCAAATACTTGGCGTAGAAACGTGGCATAGGCGGCCCGATCCTCAAAATCGCGGTGGCCCCTCAGCAACAACGACTGCTCAAGGGCTTGTTTCAAGCGATAATGCCGCTGCTCGACATCGCCATTTTCATGCGGACTGGCTGCCTGGATCAACCGGCCCTCCAGGCCATAGTGCCGCAACAGGGCCGCATAGCGGGCGGTAAAGATCCGCTGGCGCGGTTGGGGCGGCGTAGCCGCGGTCAGTCGGTCCGTCTGATGCTGGTGTGGCACCCCACCCAACGCCCATAAGGCCTGCTGCAACCCCGTGCTGAGACTCTCGAAGCTCTCCGAAAAACAGATCATGCCTGTTTCCCAATTGGAATAGGGCAGCACAAAATGATACAGCAGATGCTCAAAGGGCTGACCGGCCAAGGTAATGCTCAACGAGCTCATATGGGTGAAATCCGACTGAGCCAATTGACCCGGCCTATGGACCTGGGGGAAAAATACCTCTTTGGGCGGGCCCTGGGTGGCGCGCCAGACTTTGATCCGGCGCTGCAGCGTGCGCAGTTGCCCCTCGCTAAAGTGTCCAGGATACTGCCGTTGCAGCTGGGTAAAGAGGGTTTTGGCCTGCAGCCCGGGATTGACCGCCAGAGCGGCGGCCACCTCATCCCATACCTGGGCAAACGGGTCGGGCCGGGTCCGCCAGGTGTGCGGGCGTCGGGCTTGGCTGGGTACTTGGCCACTATCTCGATACTTACGGGCGGTTTTCTCGTCCATCCCGGCTTGCGCGGCCGCCACACCCAAGGGCCGCTGCTGGCTCAGTTGTTTCATCAGTCGTCTCACTTGTTGATCCGTAACCATCCAGACCTCCTTGAAAGGATCTCTGGCTAGGATACGGAGGGGCGATGAAACCGGGAATTCTAATGGTCGTCAGCTGGATTTATAAATGTCGTTAATCATTGGCCCTCTGCATCGTGGCACCAGCATAGTTTTTTATCACCTTGGGATTGACCACCATCACTTCAATTTTAGCATGGCGATGCAGCGCCAACGCTATGCCTAAACTGTAGGTGCCGGTCGCTTCTAAACACACCCGAGCCCGCCGACCCCCTTTGGTCGCCCACTTGATTAATTGGCCGTGGCCCTTGCCCGCATTGGCAAAGGTGGCTACGCTGATCCCACCTCGACTCCGCTGAATAGCGGCCGACAACAACTGGGCACTTACATCGATTCCAACGACATTGATGGTATGCATCTCAGGCTCCAACGGTTAAGGGCTACTCTGACCCCGCCTCCAAATGCGTTGCTTACCAACCTCGTAAATACAGCCTCAAGGGGCTCAGATACTCCTCGACATTGGCAACGCGAAGACGGGGGGCCATCTTTTCGGCAAGGTCTAAGCCTTCGGTATATTCGCGGCCTACCCAGAGTGTGCTACAGCTTCGTAGTTGTAAGACCGTTGGACAAGACAGAGAAGGTAAATAACAGAATACGAGGTATATTCCAGCGTTTAGGTACTCTTCTCCGGGTCGCTGAGATACCGATACACACTCGCTTTCGAGAGCCCGTAGTCCTTCATTAACCTCTTTATGAGCACGCCTTGTTCTCGCCGCTCCCGCAATTGGGCGATCTGGGGGGGCGTTAAGGCCCTTTTTCGCCCGAAGGGTACGCCCCGCTCCTTGGCTTTGGCAATGCCATCCATCTGCCGCTCCGCCCGGATCTCGGTCTCAAATTGGCCAATGGCCCCCAGCATATTGAAGAGCAAGCGGCCCGTAGCATCCTGGGTATCGATCTGCTGATCCACGACATGCAGATTCACTTGCTTGTGAGTTAGCGTCTCGGCGATCTGACACAGATGCAGGGTCGAGCGGGCCAGCCGGTCCAGGCGGGTGACGACCAGGGTATCGCCTTCTCGCACGTAATCCAGGCCCGCTTTCAGTTGCGGCCGTTGATTCGAGGCGCCGCTTTTTTTCTCTTGATAGATTCGGTCGCAGTGTTTCAGCTTATCGAGCTGGACTTCGAGACTCTGTCCCACCGAGCTGACCCGTGCGTAGCCCACTCTCGCCATGCCCTTTCCTCCTGTCTCATTATTCTTTAGACTCTTTGAGAATTTAATAATGAGCCATAAAAAGAGACCCGTCAAGCCGCGGTCTCACAAAGTAGACTTTGTGAGACAACCCCAAACTGACCACGACTCCTCTGCGCTCTTCCCTTCTTGGCGGTATCTGGGTCATTTCTCAGATCTCCTTGCCTGGGATGTCCACTCTCTAATTCCAGCTTACGACTGGAAAAGATTACTTGAGCTTAAAAGTAAAGGGTATAGACGCCCATACGCGCACCGGTTCGTCGTTCTGAATAGCTGGGTTGAATAGCGTCTGCTGGACGGCCTCTCTTGCCGCTTCGTGGAATACTTCGGAGCCAGTTACTTCGCCTACTTGCTCGACGCGGCCGTCTCTGCCTATGAGTACTAAGGCGTTTCCAGAAAAATAAGCACTCCGCATCAAGTCGGCGTGGGTTCCATGTGGACAAACCACTTGGGTAAGGCCGGACACCGGACCCATCGCCGTTCCAACGCCGCCATAGCTTTGTGGGTTAAACGTTGGCCGGTCTGATAGGTTTTCTCGACCCACTGGACGATCGGATGCTGGCCGTTCCAGGTCATGGTTTGCGCCCAGTTGAGGACCGTATCGATTCGATCCAGCAGTTGCCCATTCCAGTGCTGTTCCAGGATTCCCCAGACCCGTTCGATCGGATTGTATTTACTGTGATAGGGCGGGTAATAGGCCAACTTAATCGTCATCTCAAAGGCATCCACCAAGTCGATGAGCCGCTTCATGAATTGGGTGCGCCGACTGTGATTCTCCGGTCCATTGTCCAGGTTGATCAGTAAGGTTTCGACCTGGGGGAAGCGCGCCCGATTTTTCCGCCAGAAGTCCTCCAGGCAATCCACGATGAAGTCACTGGTCACCCGAGAGGGGGTGAAATACAGACTCAGCTCATCCTTATCAGGCAGGAAGATCCCAAAGGGCGTTAGCTTCTCCTCTGGGTGAAAATCGTGATCGGCGGCCGCCACCTCGAAGCGTGCTTTTCCGCCTCTCGAAAAGGGGCCAATCAACACGGTGGCTTTGGCATCCAATGACAGGCGTAATACCGTCTCATCCTGGGCCGCTTCGGCATGGATCTGGGCTAACTGATCGAAGATGGCATCGGTTTGGGGGATCTTTTTTTCGGCTGGCTCTTGCGCACCTTGCGTAAGTGGTAGCCCAAGTGATTGAGTTTCACCCGGATCGTTTCTTCCGTCGGCAAGCTCTCCTCCCGGTAGCCTTTCTGCTCGATAAGTTGCTGGCGGACCTGGGCCGCACTCAAGCGCGTATACAGCCGGGTGGTCTCAAAGGTCGGATCGGTTTGGCTTTGCCCCCCCGCAATCGCTTGAATATCTTCCAGCAGGTGGGGCAGATGGGCTTCGGCCGGTTTGCGTCCTCGGGCCCAATAGGCGTCCACGCACCGAAGGCCGCTCTCCAATTCGTGCATCCCTTTGCGGATGGTCTGGCGATTCCAACCCAGCACCGCTTCGGCCCGACGCTGCCCTCCCGGACCCAGACTCTTGACCACCCGGGCCATAAACTGCCGACGGTCGCTGCCTTTGAGCACCTGTGCCGTTTCGATATAGGTAACTTTCTCGGCTTCACTCAGTCCCATGGGCGATTCTCCTGGTTGGGGGAACCCAAGATAACCCAACCGCCCCTATGGAACGACTTTTTTATTGGAAACGCCTAAGACGAAGACGCGACCTTCGATATTGGCTTTACGGGCATCTTCGGGATAGATGGGTTTGACTTGTTTCTTGACCGTGGGTTGCTGCTCCACCTTCCACAGTTCGACTAACTCCTCTTCTTCCGCTTCAAACTCCAGAGCCGGATCTTCGGCCTTTGCTCTAAGCCAGGTATAATGGAAAGGTAATTTAAACCAGGTTTTTACTTTCTTTTGGTGAAAAATTCCTGGGATAAATTGCCATTGCAACGCCGCCTCCTTCGCGGCTTCGTGAAATTGAGGCGGACCAATAATTTCACCTACTTGTTCAACAATTCCCTTTTGCCCTATTAGTATTAAGACTAACAGGGTCTCAATGTCATCAGAGTCTCGAATTCCCCGGGAAAAGGGTGGCTCAACAGTCTTTATGGCAAAAGGGTGTTCTTCTAACCTTGAAAAATCTATAACAGCATCTAACTCAGTTAGTTTAACTAAATTAGGAAATGGAGGAATCTCATCCAGGGGGTTGTTTTCTACTCTTAACTTTTCCAGGTGGACTAAATTGGACAAGGGAGATAGGTCTTTAATCTGGTTATTTCGAAGATCAAGCTCTTTCAAGTGTACTAAATTCGCCAAAGCGGTATGTGTCAAGCAAAATGAGACACATCGGTGGTAGAGTTTAGTGAAGATTTTTCCGGCTTATCGCCTGGTTTTTTAGGCGGGTTAATCCATACCGCCTCCGGGAGGGGTTGAGGGGTAGGGCGGCCTCGGACGAAGCGCTTGGGTTGAGCGGCATAGGCCGCATCGAGGACCTTTTGGCGCTGGGCTTGGACCGAGGAATGGTCTCCTGCATGGACGGTAGCCGGGGTCAACAAGCCCAAGCCACTGTGATAATGGTCTTCGTTATACCCGTAAAAAAACGATTGGCTCCAGGCCCGGGCATCGACCAAGGATCCAAACCGATTGGGAAAATTGGGTCGATACTTGAGGGTTTTGAAATGGGCTTCCGAATAGGGATTGTCATCACACACTTGGGGCCTGGAATGGCTCTTATTCACCCCTAAATCGTTTAGCAACTCGACCATCGACTTGGCCGTCATGGGCGCCCCCCGGTCGGCATGGAGGGTGAGTTGCTCGGGCGCAATGCCCTGCCGTTGGCAGGTGGTGTCGACCAGATGTTGCGCCAACTTGGCCGTTTCGCGGGGGGCCACCATCCAGCCTACGACAGAGCGGCTAAACAGATCGAGGATGACGTAGAGATAGAAATATACCCCCTTGGTCGGCCCTCGCAGCTTGGTGATGTCCCAGGTCCAGACTTGATTGGGCTCGGTGGCCAGCAATTCGGGTTTGGTATAGGCGGGATGGCGGCGCTGGTGGCGCCGCTCTTTGACCTGGTCAAAGGCATCGAGGATGCGATACATGGTGCGCCAAGAGCATACATAGCGGCCTTCATCCAACAAGCGCGCCCACACCTGACGGGGCGCCAAATCCTGGAAGCGGACACTGTTGAGCAGGTCGCGCACCCGGAGACGCTCGGTGGGCGTCAACGCCCAGGGGGGGGCTGGCCGCGGCCCCGCGCTCGGAGGTAGGCCTCCAGTCGGCGTCGGCGGACGATAAAAACTGCTCCGGGGCACCCTCAACACCCGACAGGCCTGGGTGACGCCCACGTGCGGGGCCAACTGGCGGGCTTGGGCGATCATGGTTTGTCGGCCTTGGGG
>WLWD01000970.1_pt1 | contig 78572 bp, 50 predicted proteins | sample 6712731 | NCBI WGS metagenome assembly WLWD01 (sample SAMN12718690, study PRJNA576275) | sponge metagenome | isolation source: marine sponge | host: Mycale hentscheli | place: New Zealand: South Island, Marlborough, Capsize Point | collected 2014-11-01 | reverse complement strand
TTTTAAAGTTAGCCAATCATAATTTAACCCAACATTTCTACTTCTTGCCAAAGTCCTAATTGATCCCTGAAAAGGACTCGAGTGAAAGTTGAATTGGTGGATAAAACTTTAATTAACATAATTATTTTAGTTGTTGGAACTGAGAAATGTTGCCATTACTTTGTTTTTAAAGCTAGCTATAAATGTTTGACACTATGTAAATTTATCAAAGTCAAGAGGCGTAATAATCAATACTCCATTTGGATTAGCTAATCTCAATAACAGATTCTCAATGTTCAGTTAAGCACTATATGTGGGGTAATCTTCTTGTGTAGAGTTGGCCAACTTTAGGTCTGGATAAAAATGCCAACTATTATTTCCAAGAGAAAGTGGGCCCGAGTCTATGGTGACAACTTGATTCCTTTTACTCCTGCATTTTTGGTTAAATTCTTAAATGTAAATAAACTATATGGCTAATATTTTGCTTAATTAGCCTAATAAAAATTATGGTCATTCATTATACACAAATCTGAGTTAGAGATAGTCACTTCCTTGATTTCCCGAGAAAATGTGGAATCTTTTAGTGGTGGTTATTGTTATATTTGTCATACTACTATGGGATGGTCTAGGAAGTTTTATGTTATTATTATTGAAATAAAATGTTCCAACATAGAGTCCGTGAATTTATAGAATGTGCAGCACAATTTATAGATTGTGCAAATTCATAAAAAAAAGAGCAGAACATGTACACTTAAAAATTTGCACATAAATTACTTCAAGCCTACAAACTTATTTGTTACTTCTCTATAATTTCCCAGAATTATATATTTTTTGTACTGCTACACCTGATAGTGACCTAATCAAAGTGATGATGAGAGTGTTGTTTTCCATATTATTCACTTTTGAACAATAATGGAGTCAATTAACAATTAATAATTTAAACACTCAGAAATAATTTCAATACATTTAAAAGTACCAAATATTGGAGCCAGGAACTATTATTTCAAGTGCATTATTGGGTGCAAGGCAATATAGTGCATACACGTGTTGATGAAATTACATTGTATATAAATAAGCTTATATAAATGTGTCTATTGCAGTACCATGTTAGATAGACTGCTTTGGAATAATGTAAATATGCTAAGTTCTGTTATAGATTTACACTAATTGTTGGCTTGGAAGATAAAACATCTTTCAGATTTAGGCTGCTGCTCAAGACTGCAAGCTAATGCCAGCGGTTGTGGGTTGTACGAGCCAGCGTCAGATCAAGTAGGCAAACTGGTCCTTCTAATTATAGATAGATCACCTGTGAGGGACACTCCCCCACAGGCCTAAAGAATGTTGAGGTTGTGACGCCAGAGACGCTGACTTTGCAATATTAGACGTCCTGCGGTGCTCGTTACCCACCAGATTTACTTCATGGTGCAGTGCTATGCAGACATGGAATTGCTAGCTTAAGTAAATTCTCGTGTTAGGGGAATTACCAGTAACTCTTGAACAAGCTCTCAGCTACAAAAACAAATAGGCCAGCATTGTAATTTTAATCAACAAATAAGGAAATACTACTTACCTCATTTTCCTGAGTATTGCTAACTTCTTTAGTTACCAATTTAAGCTATTTTGACGATCTGAATTACCAGTAATTCTTGACAACAAGCTCTCAGCTGCAAAAACAAAAGACCATTAATTTTAACAAGCAAATACAAAATTATTACCTCATTTTCTTGAGTAGTGATACTTCTGTAGTATCAAATTTAAGCCATTCTGAATATCTGAATTACCACTCTCTTGACAACAAGCTCTCAGCTACAAAACAGAAAGGCCAGAGTTATTATTTAATTGTAACTAACCAGTATGGAATTAAGTACTTACCTCAGTTTCTCCCAAATAGTGGTAGCTTCCTTAGCATTAATATTGATGCATTCTGACAACCAGTGGCTCTTGACAACCACAAAACGGCGACGTTTTGAAAATTACATCTGGTAAAGGGTCTTCAATGTCATAGTAGCCGGTCGCAGCAAGTTTTGTGACTTGAAAAATAACTGTTTTCGCTGGAATTCTCTCACAATTGTGAGCCCAAGTTTAAAGTAAGAATAGTTTAATGCAGTAGTATCCAAAGAAACTGGGGTCAAGACTAAAAAGCCGTGTTTTTAGAAGAAAAAAAATTCCCTGCTCGTGAGATGGGCATACGTATCATCCATACATATATATAGCACTAGTGGTGTGCTTGAGCACAAATGGCGAGCGAGCCTGATAGTTAGGTAACATAAAATTACAGTATTGCTACTGTTTTAGCTTAGTTCATGCAAACACTATAATAGCAATTATTTCAGCAAACAAATACAAAATCAATCTCTTACCTGATTAATGGTAACTTCTGTAGTATCAAACATCTGCCACTCTGATAACCTCAATTACCAGTAACTCTTGAACAAGCTCGCATAGCTACGATAAAAATATAAACCAGTGTTATTATTTGTAATTTTAGCTAACACATATGGAATTACTACTTACCTCAATTTCCTGAGTATTGATAACTTCTGTAGTATCAAATTTAAGTTACTTTGACTATCTGAATTACCTCGAATTCTTGACAACAAGCTCTCAGCTACAAAAACAAGACAATCAATTTTAGCACACAAATACCAAATTACTTTGTTGCGTCATTTTCTTGAGCAGTGGTAACTTCAATAGTATCAAATTTAAGCCATTCTGACTATTTGAATTTACCAGTCACTGTCTCCTAGCTACAAAAAAGAAAGGCCAGAGTTATTTTTGTATATTTAGCTAACAAATATGGAATTACGTACTTACCTCAGCTTCCCTGGAGTAGTAGTAGCTTCCTTAGCATTAATATTACGGCATTCTGACTCCCAATGGCTCTTGACAACCAACAATCGGCACTCTGTATCCCCCCTAAAACGGCAATTAAGTCTGGAAAAGGGTCTTCAATGCCACAGTAACCTGTCGAAGCAACTTATTGTGTCTTAAAAAAACAAGCGTTTTCGCGGGAATTTTCTAACACTGCGGAGCTTAAGTTTAAAGTAAGGCTAGCTTAATGCTGTAGTTTCAGAATAAACTGGGGTTAAGCCTAAAAAGCCGTGTTTTTTGGAGAAAAAAGGGAACCCACGCCTCGTTTAAAGGGCATACCTACCATCCATACACACATATATACCCGATTTGCATTATCCACCCCTAATATTGTCTCCCTCTCTTCCTCCCTGATAGCAAGCAAATATTCCTGATTTTCAACTGTGTCACCCCTGAGAGTGTCTCCCTCGCTTAGCTGGCTCGCCAATTACTCTAAATTATCTTATAATAGGTATTTGATTGTTCATCAGCACATTCTCAGAAAACTTTTGTTCCAGCTGCACCACCCATTAAGGCCATTTACTTCCACCTTGTGGGGCTGAAGTTTAGGTATTTTACCCTTTTATAGCTCGATCTGGGCTACTCTAGCTGTTGCCTTTGCAGAAAAAGGTACTACATGTGCCATAAGCAATGTTGCTTTCAACACAAGAGCACAAACAGAAGCTTACTACTCTAGACACTAGTTATGGAGGTAAAACTTGTTGAAAATAACTGTATGCATCTGTAATAAACTTTATTATACAATGCTATGCATACTATTTTTTGAATAATTCAATATAATAAAGAATAATATTTAATAATCTTAACTTTTCACTAATCTGAGTACCATTTGGTTCTTTAGTGTTCAGACTACTGAGGTTCTGCTGTACATCATGTGCAGTCTAAAGTTATAGATTCTGGATGTTCTAGTATGTCATGTGCTCAATTAATTTTTCCGAGATAATAATGGCATGACGAGTGTATATGAGACCACTAGTCAGCCTTACTCAGATAAGTAAGGTTCAAGTTAGGTAGTTTTTTATGAGCATGAAAATACAATATATTGTGCACATGATTTCCCCATAGACACCTATCCCTGTGGTCATATCAATACTGATGTGTCAGATTGAGGAAACTGGACTTTTATCAGCAGTGGTTGCAGTGTGGTGTGATCAACAAATATTTATGCAAAAAAGCTGATATTTTTTTAAATCATGCAGATTGCATTACCGTTTAGGTACAGATGCTGCCAAATTGACATAAAATGCATGGCTATATAGAAAGAGTTTTTTTAATTTATTTAAACATGAAATCATATAGTGATTGAAAATATTTTCCCATTGATTTTTTATATTCACATATTTTAGGATTACAAAACACTCTGATATAAATTATCCATTAAGTTTAGCATTATGTTTAATCATAACTTTTTTAATTTTGACAAGCATGAGCAGATAAGAAGCAAGTCAGTGCTATTTTTTCCTATGCAACTAAACCATAAAATTAAAATTTGAGGTTTGATCAGTTAGTCTATGCAACAGAGCAAATATGAACACTTTTTTCCTATGCAACTAAACCATAAAATTAAAATTTGAGGTTTGATCAGTTAGTCTATGCAGCAACAGAGGAAATAGGAACACTTTTCCTTAAATTTTATTTACTATAATTGTATTTTCTCATTTATATCGATCATTGAGCAACATTTTTATTTAATATGGGTCAACCTTTGTGAGCTCTAATTAAAGGATGCTAATACAAGTTTTTTTGGAATAGAATTCTGCACCAATTATCTTACAATGCTTTGATAATAATATTACATGGATATTATATATTGCATTCTTAATTTATAAATTATAATCAATTGATCATCTAGCAATGCAGAAGTCTACATCATCTAGTAATGGGAATAAACAAGATATCATTAATTGAAATAGCAGCAACTAAACCTAATGATATATATATTTAAGAGCAAACACATTACAGTGTAAGGAGAATTATTTAACATTGAGAAGGAGCTATTATTGACTTAGCCTTCCTAACAGGGATAAAAATTAAATTTTAGGAATTCAGTTTCCTTGTAAGCCACCTTTTAATAATCATGAATGCTAATGTGTACATACATGTGTGCGTAATTCAGATTTATTCTATAAAAGAACGAAGCTAACAAAGCGAATACATGTAGCTATGAGTTGGATTTGGCCACAGCAAGGATAATTTTAAGTACATAGATAGCTCTTACGACTGCGTTTGTAGTTCTACTAGCAAGCAAGACTAGAAAATTTAAATGGCAGAAAATGCAGAAAGAAAACCAATTGATACTACTGAACTAACGAAGCATTCTCATTTACATCATGTAAGTGTTTACTTTAATGCCGTATCTTAGCTAAGTTAAGTATGATTGTCTCACATACTGGATCAAGTGCTTATGACTTACAATATAAGTAGTGGTTTTATTACTGTTTTTACTTGAGTATGTATGTTCTATAGGCAGTTTGTGTGAGAAAGAAAGGAGTGCTTAAACAAATTCAGGACCGTCAGGGCATGGATGAGTTAAATGAACGAGACTATTATGGGTATACTCTTCTTCATTACGCTGCAAAATACGGTCATTATGATATTGTAGATTGTTTACTGAAAAATGGAGCTGGTGAGTATTTATTTAGCATGATGATAACATGAGCACATATTTTTTATTTATTTAAACCTTCTATAATTAGTTCATTCTACTAAAGTAAATTGCAGTTGAAACATTTAGTGACAAGAGAAAAGTTCTAACACATGCTAAATTTCAATAATATAAAATTTTGCTAGATATTTGTTAGTAAACATAATGAGCTAATATTAAAAAACCATACTGGTTTATATTATGCAGATTTCTAAAAATAATTAATGTAATTCACGGAAGAGTATCAAATAAGTATTTGCAACATTGTTTTTCCCAATACACAATAATTATTGTAGCTATTGATATTAAATTTGAGCAAAATAAATTGTGATTGATCCTTTATGTATGCTTTATTAGAAAAAAAAATTAAAACTTTTGCATAAAAATCGAAAGAAGTTATCTTGTGTCATTATTTTAAACATTGTCATGATTTTAGCACCCGAAATTAAAACCAGTAACGAGCAATTCACTGTCCTACATATTATGGCTCTCCAAGGAAGTGATGCTGATGACCGAATTATGCAAAATCTTAGTCCAGATAGTCAAAAGACCATATCAATCAATGTAAGTCATCACTACATTCATGCCAGATTCAAATAGTCATGTGATGCAAGTGTGCTAATAAATTAACTCAAATTCAGTTAGTATATATAATAATTAGACTGTATTTTCTATAGAAGGATTTGGTGCACAATATAAAATTTGGGCAAAGTGACATCCAGGTGTACATTAAAAAGGGGGTGGGAAACGTAATTTGAGCAATACAGGAAACGTCACTGCAATGAACAAAACTAAATACACAAAGCATTACAACTAAAACAATGACAATGATAAGTTTACTGTAATACTCAGTCTCTTCTACCCTACACTATTTCATCCATCTCATATTCTCCACTCACATCTTATCTTAGCCTTGCTTGGTACTGGCACCACACCGGATAATTGATATGAGGACATTTTTATTTGATAGCAAAACCTAACTTAGTAAATAATTTAGTTACAGTTATCCCTAATAATAGTTATTTACAGTTTCATAGGGATGGAAAGTAAATGCATCATTGTTTTTTATAATTTCATAACTAACTTGAATAAATTGTATGGAGTAATTTGAACATGTTGATTTTTACAGTTCAATCGTATTGACAATATGAAGTGCAACCCACTGCATTTGGCATGCAGAAGTGGAAGCATTTCAGTATTAGATATTGTCCTAAATAATTGCAACCTTGAATTCATCTTGGAGACTCTGGAAAGTTTGAATGAAGCCAACAAAACTCCTCTTCATGAGGCTTGCCTATATGGAGATTGGGCAGTTATGAAGAGAATTGTCAATGCATATCAAGACCAAAGCACATTGGGAACCTTCTTGGAAGCACTGATGGATATCAAGGAAGGTGCGAAAAAAGCTCCATTTCATGAAGCTTGTCGTGGGGGCGGTACTGAAATGGTTAAGATGCTTTTTGAAAAACTAAAGCTTGAACCTGATTTTGCAGAACTAGTTAACATTGGGGATGCATTTATGCGTACGCCTCTGCACTATGCATGCGAACTTAGAAGTGTTGATATGACTGGGCTTTTGCTGAATGAAAAGGCTAAATTTTTAAAGGATAAATTTGGAAGAAATCCTTTGCATATTGCTGCTCGCATGGGAAGAAAGGATGTTGTTTTTGAACTTTTGAGGATTGGACAAGATGAAATCATTGATACTGAAGATCAATTTTATGAAACGCCTTTATTTCATGCTGCTAAATATCACAGATTAGAAGTAGTGGAGATGTTAGTAGACAAGTAAGTTAGTAGACAAGTAAGTTAGTAATTGGGTAACTGCTATCCTAAGAGCTTACATTAGATATACACTAGCCATTTTAGAATAAATGTATAGCTATGCAAACAAACATGGTGAGTTATTGATTTGTGATACATCGATACATCTAGGCATAAATGATGTGTAAGGTTTTACTACATTAATGAAGTAACAGATAAAAATGATCTATAAAAAGTATTTCCTTTAGTATATCAAAATATTTTATTTTTCTCTATAGGAAAGCAAACTTGAATTTGGTAAATAAAGATTTATACACACCATTTCTGTGTGCTGCAATACGAGGATACACTGAAGTTTGTGAAGCTCTAATTGCTGGAGGGGCTTCCGTGACTGATGTGGATTCAAATGATAGGAATTTTATTCACATAGCTGCTGAAAAAAATTATGCAAATTTTTTGAAGGTATGACTATTTTTCACGTATGTTTTATTTTTCTTTATGCTAAAATGTGACCATAAAAACAAAATAATTAATATTAACATTTAAAACAATTGGGCTGTTTATTGTTATGGATAGTTCCAATTGTTATGCTTGTGTATTTATTTGTTAAATAGAAAATATTGAGCTGCCAAGACTCTGCTCGAGTAAGTTATCTTACTGTAGGTTAAGGAGTTATACAATACTGTAAATCATAACAATGCTCATTACAGTAAAAATTAAAATGTTTCAATTGACATGTTTGTAGCTTCTAAATTTCATAATTTTTTTCAATATTAGTTTGCCTAATGTCTTCTCTATAGAGTAAAACTGATGTAATATTTTAGACTATAAAATATTTAGAGCAGTTTGTGTTAAGTTAGACATATAGATACCTCATTTGTTAATCTTCATTATTTAAAACATAAAATCAATTCATGTTTTGTACTGCTTAATTGCTGTTAAGTAGCATGTATTTTCTTAGTTTCAGAAATTTAAATCAATTTTGAATTCTACGGACAAAGACTTTCATGCTCCATTACACTTAGCTGTTGCCAAAGGAAACAGCATTTGTGTAGAAGTTCTTCTAAATACTCCTTCGGTTAATCAGGAGGTTAGAAGCATCAACAGGTGGACACCAATGCATTATGCAGCAGCAAATGGTCATACGAAGTAAGTGCTTTAATTGGAATACAAGATCTTAAAATCGTAAATACACTGTGGTGTCTTTTTATTTTCATCTAACTTTTCTTTTTTGCAGCTCCAGATCTAATGTATCATGATATCTATAATAGCAAGCAATTTAGAGCTTCAAAATTATTTGTAGCCTTCTTATAATATCAGATGTATTGTTTCTTTCACTAGCTAATTTTAACAATACAGAATTTAGCTAATATGTTAGTCTGTCACTTGTAATTGAACCCACCAACACTTGCTTAATGCAAGTTCAAACCACGTGAGCGATGGGCTACCAATTTTTCCAAGTTTGTATTTATATTCTAATGTTACAGTTTCACTCTCAACAGACACACAGAAATTCTTAATTTTTTAATATACAATTTTATCTGTGGATTGTTTGTTATGAATTACAAACTTTGGTTTCTCTTTGGTTGTCATGGCTTATGGATAGATCACTTGTGTATTAAGCAAGTAGTCATGAGTTCAATTCTTGCTGACAGCCAAACATTATAAATTCCATTTTGTTAAAAAAAATCCTTTAAGAGAGAGAGTACATGTAATTTAGGAATTCCATTAGATTTCACAATTAAACTGAACTATTATTCTTTTCAAATACTTGCAAGTGGGAATTCAATTCATTGCTAATACTTACTTAAGTCTTAGCATAAGTCATTAAATAAATTTTGAATAGAAATCACAAATTATGAAATAAAAATAATCTGTTTTATCAAGAGTTATGGAGAGACTGCTGGAGAAGTCATGCAGACACCAAGTGAGGGATGAGAATAATGATACTCCACTTCACTTGTGCTGTAGACATGGTCATTATCAGGCTGCCAAGTTACTCATGATGTACCAAACTGGGTTTGATTCAAGGTAAAAATAATTTTGTCTTCTGTGGTAAAGTAATTGTGGTATTACTCTAAATTATAATCAGGATATAAAAAAATCTTAGCTGTTGGAGAATTGTAGTGTTCATAGTATAGTTAGCGTGTAGCTATTAGATAAAAAAAATTACCATGAAAATAATTAAAACAAATATATAGTATGAATGCTGTGTCAGCTATATTAAACCAATAAAAACAAATTGTTGTTATGGTCTTTAAACAAGGCTACATTCCGAGTAATTATGTTCTTAGTCATGGCTATCTGAGACGTACAAGACAGAAAAAAGATATTATCTTAATAAAAGTGGGAAACTATTTAGTTCTTTTTGGTAATCAAATCTCAGAGGCCAGAGATGTGATTATTAATTCTGGGTATATATAGCGACTTCATTTATTCAGTTACAACTGAACAATACTTTATCCCCATAAATTTTACAGAATTCATTCGGTATAACTTAACCCTTCTGAAATGAAGAGAAATTTTTTTTATTCCAAATATTTTTCTTCTAAACTTAATATGAATCTGTAAGAGTATGCCTGTTTATTGTGCATTTTTTTGTATTTTTAGGAATGATCAATTTAAATCACCATTAGATTTAGCAGCTGAGAATGGGCATTCAAATATTGTGAGGTTGCTGTTTGAAGCCATATCTGAAATAAGTCCAGAGAAGTTGGATTTGTTAGTGAATCCTACAAAAGCATTTGTTCCACTACTTCATCTTGCAATTAGTGGTGGAGATCTCTCAGTAGTTGAATTTCTGTTAAACAATAGCACCAAAAAGGCTCGGCTGGACATACCACATCCAATATCACAGCAAACTCCAATTGAAACAGCTGTAAAGCTGAAACATGAGTAAGTTTTTCTTATTATAGTGTATACATGTGGATATAAAATGGCACAGAAAATTGTTGTATTTGGAATTAATAGAACTCACGTGACACAAAAATGTACTCAGCCATCATTACTAGCCTGCAATGAATGATATGAAATGAGAGAAGTTGAGATTACTAGTAAGTCCTAACCCTACATCCTACACCCCGGCCTATCAGGCATAGGAAAGTAATTTTGATTGCAGTCAGGCCATTACTATGCATACATTCAAGAATCTGCTTAATTTGTTGTCCTAATATTTCACTATGTTTTCCTAAGCATGCGGAATGAAATACACTAAGGTTCCAGTTGCATCTTGATAATAAAAAAAACCACAAACAATTCATACCAAGACTTTCGGGGTATACCTGATTTAATGGCCAGTAGACTGGAATACCAGAAGACAAACATACTACATCCTTAACTATTTCTCATTGCTGAAACTCTAAAAAGATATTATGAGTACAGATTTTTGTCTTACTTACTGTATCTCCTGCTCAGACAAAGCACGGATTAGCCAAGTTGACGATGCTTATCAACTTTACAATCAGTAAAATTGGTGAAGGCATAGCCTGACTGGTCTGAACAGTTCCTAGACCCCTGCATATATTCCTGACTGAGTTTATACGTTTTATTATTCAGATCTATTGCTATGGCAATCATCAAGTGCTCCTGCTGGGAAGAAGCTTTAAAATGTGACTGGGTGAGTCAACATGGAACAACAGTTTTCAAGGAACTTATAAGGAAAATGCCATGTAAGTTTTTGCAAAAGCTATTACATTATGTTACAATAAAGCAATTAATCATTCATACCTATATGTAAATTCCTGTTATATTAGTTAAAAGTTGAATGTACCACCACCGGAAAATAACTAGTACAGACATTCTTTCAAAACTAGTCTAATTCTCCATAATATTGGGCTCCACATATTTTAAAGTCTATTACCAACAACAGCTATTAATCCGAACATGATTCCGACTGAATTGCATACTTAAGTGTGTAATTAGTAAACTTGGCTGTGGGTATATACAACCTATTAATTTTCTTACATTCTTGTTTCAAATACAGTATGTTCAGCTTAGAAAGTGCGAATATAAATTAGGCTTACAACATTGAGCTTTAGTATACATGTACCATTCTTTCAAGACTCTTTCCATAAAAGCACAAGACAATTTATATAGCAGAAGTATGAGAACCATGCTATGTTGTTTTAATTTCCATACATTGAACACAATTATTTTATGTCACAGCAGACTTAGCCTTACCCGAGGCCTTACCTCCATATCGCAACTGAACACTTCGAGGATCCTTGGTGTTCAACAGATTTGCTTTAGTGATAGGAACTCTCTATAACTCTTAAATCATAGTGTGTGTGAACTACATTCAAGTTGAACTTACGCTTGGAAGCAATAATAAAAACATTAGTAATCTCTATGATTAAATTAAGCAATTATAGATTTATTAATTATAGGGAGAGATTGCAGTTTAAAATTTATTGACATTTTTGTTATTAGGAAATTATTTATTATAATTCAATTACTTAACATCTTAATATTTATAACTAGTGGTGTGCTTGAGCACAAATGGCGAGCGAGCCTTAAACTATACTATTGTTAAATGATTGATTTTAACAACTAACACTCAAGCTACTAAAATAAAGTCGAGTTTTTTAATTACGTATGCAGTAAAGGGGATTCAATGCCATAGTAATCGCTCCCCGCAACTGTTTGAATTGAAAAAGAAGCAACAAAATCAATTAAGTCACGTTATTTAAAGTTTTCTTTGTGACATTCTTAATAGTAGTTGTAACGCACAATACTTTCACACAACTGAACATACCTACGCAAGACTTACGTTCGTGGTTCGTCTAGTGGACAATGAATTTACAAGTTAATGCTGTTGAGTAGGGCTTATAACTGTGACAAATAGCGACTAACTCGAATAGAAATGGAGCTACCATAAGTTTTTGCGTTTTAACTGCACCCGCAAAAGAATTCAAAGCGGTAAACAATTCAATTTCTATGGTGATACGGGTAATGGTCGCTAACCGGAGGATTCTGTTTAGTGAAGTTTGGGACGGGGTCGAACACCGAGCGAACACAAAAATATGGAGGGTCAAAGTACAAAATGACATACATACGTCCAAACATATATATAAACTAGTGGTGTGCTTGAGCACAAATGGCGAGCGAGCCTGATAGTTAGGTAACATAAAATGTTACTAAGTTTTAGCTTACTTCATGCAAACACTATAATAGCAGTTATGACATTTGATTTCAGCAAACAAATACAAAATCACTCTCTAACCTGATTAATGGTAACTTTGTAGTATCAAACATCAACCATTCTGATAATCTCAATCACCAGTAACTCTTGAACAAGCTCTCAGCTACGATAAAAAATAAACCAGTGTTATTATTTGTAATTTTAGCCAACAAATATGGAATTATTACTTACCTCATTCTTGAGTATCGATAACTTCTGTAGTATCAAATTGAAGTTACTTTGACCATCTGAATTACCTTGAATTCTTGACAACAAGCTCTCACCTACAAAAACAAAAGACAATCAATTTTAGCACACAAATACAAAATTACTTTTCTTACCTCATTTTCTTGAGCAGTGGTAACTTTTGTAGTACCAAATTTGAGCCAATCTGACTATTTGAATTTACCAGTGACTGTTGACAACAAGCTCTTAGCTACAAAAAAGAAAGGCCAGAGTTAATTTTGCATATTTAGCTAACAAATATGGAATTGCGTACTTATCTCAGCTTCCCTCGAGAAGTAGTAGCTTACTTAGCATTAATACTACGACATTCTGACTACCAACGGCTCTTGACAACCAAACCGGCACTCCGTATCCCCCCATAAAACGGCGAAGTTTTGAAATTAAGTCTGGAAAAGGGTCTTCAATGCCATAGTAACCTGTCGAATCAACTTTTTATGTCTTGAAAACAAGCATTTTAGCAGGAATTTTCTCATACTTTGGAGCTTAAGTATAAAGTAAGGTTTGCTTAATGCTGTAGTTTCAGAATAAACTGCAGTCAAGCCTAAATAGCCGTGTTTTGAGGAGAAAAAAGTCCCCCCGCGCGCGCGTTTAAAGAGCATACGTACCATCCATACATACATACATATATATATATATATAACATATACCCGATTTTGCATTATCCACCCCTAATACTGTCTCGCTCGCTACGCTCGCTCGCCAATAAACAAACCTCCCCGATTTTCAATTGTGTTAACCCTGTAAATGTCTCGCTTGCTACGCTCGCTCGCCAATTATCAATAAAGTGGTGTTTTTTTTAAATTGATCATAATTATTATGTTAACTCTTAGTGGTTGCTCTCCATGTATTAAACCAGTGCACTAAAGTGGAAAGAAGCCAGGATCATTACAGTAGTGATATGAAAGTGTCTTTCAATTTTGAGTATGTAGTAGAACACAATACCACTTCACCACCGATTTTGCAAACAAAGTAAGTATACTCAGTAACACAGCATTGTGGCTAAATTATCGGGAATGTTTTAGGAGAAAACATGTTGAAGTGGATGAAGTTGATGGTGATGAAACAGATGGCAAAACAGCTAGTCAATGGCGTTCTCTAAAGCGAAACCATCCACTTGAAATTATGGTATATAAATATTACTTTGACGCTTTTAATAGTGATTTATCTGAGGCTTAGTTCAAAACTAATCCTCTTAGTTCTAATATTTTCTTATAATTTCAAATACTTTTTGCCTTATTGAATGTTGATTTGTGCACATCCTTTATAGAATTCAAATTATTAACTGTTCTAGGTCGATGAAAAGCAAAAGATACTTCTTGACCATCCAGTAACAGTGGCTTTATTAAACTCCAAATGGAAGATATTTGGCATTCATACCTACTTTTTGGGTCTATTTTTCTATCTTCTATTTCTGGCTTTATTGACATCATTTGTTTTAATATCTCCAAATCCACAAGAAAAAACATGTAATGCTTCAGTATATATTTTATGGACTATTATTATGGCAATACATATTATCTCCACAGGTCAGGCCATTGTGGGTGGGCATTTTGGAACCTTAAAACATCAGAATAATATTTCGTTTTCCAAAAATGATTGTTGTAAGAAAATAATTGTAGAATGAGAACTATTAAATTTAACTTTACCTTTTTAGCATCAATACCTCATGCTACTCCTGGACACAGACTTTCAATTAATGTGTGGACTGTACATGATGTCTGTTCAAATTTTTCCAAAACAGCTGAGTGTGGATTATTTGGAGAGTGTGGAACATGTAGTAAGTAATTCATCTTTAGTGTGTCATTTGAAAAAAAATTATAGCATTTTTATAGCAAAATAATTTATGGCTTATCTAACTCAAAGAAGTCTTTTACATGCAGCTCATTATGATCAATATTCTGCTGGCTGAAATTTGTCGGTTCAATTATCCTCTTGTATGATTTTTTACATTGAAATAGAGATTGTATATAATATAAATACAGCCATTATATAGTTGCCCATCATGTACATGTCAAAGACCAGCAATAAACATGAATTATTTGTCGCCTCTAAAAAGGGCCAAAAACTGCCGTGTGAAATAATAGCACTTCCTTTACTGAGCTGCAATAGATAATGTCTGCAAATTGATGAATTGTTTATGATTGTTATTTGTTGTTTGTTTGTTGTTGTTTTTGCTTTGCAGGACAAGCGTACCATACCAGAGCATTTAGTAAAATTGCTGCTTTATTGATATTTATTATGAGCTTGCTCCACCTACTTCTAGAACTCATCCAGTTATACACTCAAGGTTTATCGTATTGGCAGGATTATGCAAACTATATAGATTTGTCTTTATTCATCTGCACTGGGATATTCTCTAGCTCTGCATTACTACAATGTGTGTGTCCAAGATCTTGGCAGTGGCAAATAGGCAGTGTTGGAGTGTTCCTTGCTTGGATTAATCTACTAATTTATTTACGCATACTGCCTATAGGTATGGTTTTTTAAAGTGATACATTCTTAATATTATTAGTAGGTTCTATCTATTGTGCATAGGACATCATTGCCAAAATTAGAGCACAATTTTGGAGGATTTCTAGAATGTGTATAAGAGTAACCTACTAACCCCTATTTTAATTTGCTCATCCTTTTAAACCAAGAATTATTTAAAATCCCCATGTAATTTTTCTGAAATTTTATGTTCTTTATAATATAGTGAATAAGGCTTTTTAACTGTTAATTATACATTTGTTAAACTTCTTTGTTTTATTTCATTTTCTAGGAATACATATTTTGATGTTTGAGCAGATTTTTAAAACATTTTGGAAAGCTATTGTTCTCACAGTAACATTAGTGGTGGCTTTCTCTATAACCTTCTACATGATATTTCATGTTCCTAGTTCAGAGTACAAAGTGAGTTAAATTAATTTTAAATCAACAATGCTTATTAGCTGGGTAGGATATTATAAATTTCATTGTGTATTTCTTTATGTACTACAAGACGACTATAAAGTTTAATGAATGGTAACACACAGAAGTTGCATTTCCCCACATTATAAATCTATGAATCTAGTACATGTACAAGTGTTAAATGCTTCAATTTAGCTTCATTTAATAGAAAAATTCGTTTACATGAAATTCTTTTTTCCAATGACAGAAAATAAAAATTCATGACTTTTAAATGCTTTAATTATATTGCAATTCTATTATTTTTTTCACTGTAGCGCTCACCCTTTTCTACGCCAGGTCGTGCCCATATGAAGCTAATGGCCATGACTACTGGTGGTCTGAATTTTAATAGCCTGTTTCGGTTATCCACTGACCGTGAAAAATCAGACGAAGTACCACCAGAGTTGCCATTTGTTGGAGCTACTCATTTCTTATGGATAATATTCTTGGTGCTGATGCCAATTCTTCTGTCAAATTTACTTGTAAGTTAATACATTTATTGTTATCAGCTTACTCTATCTGAAAAGTGTCAATTTGTTAAATAAAATTTTTGTAAACTTGTGTTGATAACTAGTTAGAATTCATGTCAATTCTTTATCAACTCAAATTATCACCACATTTTTTGTCATAATTGTTAATGGATGCTTTTCAGGCTGTGAAAGTTGATTAAAAATATGTATTAACAGTTACATGATAACTATTGATATTAAAATGTTTACTTAAATGGAAATGCATAGTGTTTTTAGTAACATTCAGCTGAATTTTGTTGTCAGACTGCTCTAGCCATTGATGATGTCAAACAAATATATGAAGAATGTGAAATAATGGGATTGAGGCTGAAGGTAAGTGAACTATTTCTGTACAATTATAGAGAAAAGAATCAAGTTATTATGCTAGGATAGAATACAATTTATTTTATTTACTCTAGATCAGTCTAGCAATTTGCTAGCTGTGATTAGTTGACATAATCGATAGCTATGTCTGTGCATCTTTACAATAGTACCAGTTTACTTAGATTGCAAGTTTACTGGTATAAATTAGTTTGTCAACAAATATTTTTTTTTGTATTTATGTATTTACTTTTGTGAAAACTAAATATAAAAAATAAAAATTCCTATAATTGTTTTAATTGATTTTTTTCAGATAGATTTTCTTTTGCACATGGAAGGAATATTGCCTTGTATGAGAAACTACTTCAAGAAAATGCTGAACCAAACTGTGCTAGATAAGAAACCCTCTCTCTTCAGAAGAATTATGTCAATGACATTTGGCATTGCAATAAACTGCTACAATGATGCAGATGACTTTCAACAGAATTTAAAACCAAAAGTAATAGATAATTATGCTTAAAATAAGATAGTTTAAATAAGATAGTTATCTTTGGTATCAAACAAATAGCTATTCATTTTTAAAAATACAACTATTCATTATTGAGAAGACTTTATAATAATAAGTAAAGATTAATGTATTTCAAATATTATAAATATTTCTTGCCTTTTTTAGGAAATAAAAGGCAGAAGCAGCCAACGTGATTTGGTTAAAAGGGTAAATGCAATTAGCTCTTCCAATGCGGAAATTAAGAATACAATGACCAAAATGATGGAAACCATGGCTTCATTGGAGAATACTATGAAATCCTTGCAGTCAATGATGAAAGACAAACAGTGAACAAGTAATTGCAGCTGAAAGAATAGCTTAGTGTATAAAGTAGTGCATTTTGATACATTTTAATTATTAAATTGTGAGTAATTTGGAGCAATAATAAAAAAATAAATTGTAGTCAGTCATTTGACTTGGATGTCTATCATTGTTTATAATAAAAATATCCAAACTTTATAGTTTTACTTATAAATATACTCGTTTGCTAGTCATGTGCAATATTGCAAACACGAGTGAGATAGCTATATTATGCTATAATTCGTAATAATGCAAGATTTGAATAATTATGTATGTTAGTGTAGCTATATGCATAATTCCAAGAATGAATGTGGGCATTTCAACACATGGAAAAAGTTGTAGCATGTGAAAAGTGATAACTAAAATATATTTTCTATTTTGTATGGACTTAGCTATAGCAGATATTAAATTTATGCACAGTTTGATATCTCGAAATACACAAGTAAGTGATAAAGATGAAAAGTTAGAAATGATGCAAAACTAAAATGTCATAATGACTGAAAGTTTGTGGAATACAAATAACTTGTTATGAAGGCTCAGGGAATGCATGTGAAGACTGAAGCCTGAAATAAGTGAGACTACCAAATGGATCAGGTGTGACATTAAAATTCTTACTTATTTTTCATGCAGTCTAAAAATCTTACATGTTGCAACTATTATTGCAAAAAGCTTTAGTCATGTATCTAATACCTACACTTTAGATGTCTTTAATAGATCAGCTATGATATTTTTCAAAGTTGTAGTTAGATATCATTGTTTTCTCCAACATGGTCACTTATAACCTAGGTATTGAAGAATAATTTTGTAATGTGTTCTAAATGTTCTCTAAATCATGTCTTATTAATTTAACCTTGATCATATATAACACATAATTTTTTCATAGCAGCTGCTACGTCGGTAACATACCTGTTACACATGTGACTTTTCGTATAGGGTATGCCCCTCAAACTAACTTGCCGGATTTTTTTTGTCCAAAAAAGGAGGCTTTTCTGGCTTACCCCCATTTTCTTCTGGTACCACAGCGGTAAGCAAGCCTTATTTTAGGGTTAGGCTCAAAACTGTACGTAGGTTCTCTAGAAGTGCTTTCATTTTCAAGTCACAAACTTTAGTTGGGAGTGGTTATTATAACCCTTTACCAGACCTTATTTAAGAAACTTCAGGGATAACATAATAAATAGTTTGTATGTAGGTGTTTTATTATTGTTTCCCTAGATAACCTAAACATTTTAAGTCTGTTCAATTGCTCCACTCATTTTGTTACAATGCTGAAATATCCGTAATTATTTAATAGGATATAAAAATTCATAAAATGAGGCCTAGTAAATCAAGCATAATATTATATATATAATATATATATATAATATAATATATATAATATGTATACATTATATTATATATATATATTAATGAAATATCAAAAGTAGAAACTACCACCAATAGCCCGTTTATAATCGAAAAACTATTTGATAAGTGATAATATTTCTCTTGATTTTATTATTTCGTTGTTACTACTATTCATTCTCTCCCAAATTCTCCTGTCTCCACAAATTCCTCATTGTTCAGCACTTAAATTCACGTAATTCACAATAACAAAGCTTAGTATCCTCTTCCCTAATGTATGCAATTCATTCCAAATATTCAAATTTTTACATTCCTATCTAGCAAAAACTGATAAAAAAATGCGAGCATTTTGAATGGTGGATATACTTGGCATACAGATTTTAATGGGAGACACATGTAAACTGCAATTAGCTAAGTAATACCATAGTAATGATCTGTTATTTAGATGAAAATCACATACACACAAGACCTGTATACATATGTGAACAGCAATCTGCAAAAGAAACAGCTAAATGACATTTTAATGAACATTTGTGTACCAAAGATTAAACATATTCAGTGCCGAAAGTTACAGTAGAATGATAAATATGACTTTCTGGGAAAAATGGCTTTAACACAGGTTCTGTAACTAGCTAATCTGACAATATTTTTGATAATCAACTATGTGGGTGTGATATGTTTACCTTTAATAAGGAATCGTTTCAGAAATTGTGGCAGATTTTGGGACCTAACATTCATGAAGATAATCCTATTCATCATGTTTGTGGGAATGGTCACCTTATGCTGTGTAGTTTTTGCAGCAGTAACACTACACACTGTCTTTTGATATACTTATCAAATTAGGAACAACATTGATCTATAATGTCATAAAAAAGAGAAACTTATAATCTCACCAGTAAATGCAAAAGTGAAAAAAATAATTAGAGCAGCTTTATTCCATATCACATTCTGTTCAGTTCTCTGCTATGCATCGAAAGTGTTTGTAAAAATAGTGAGGAATACACTGACGCAATGAAAAAGCTGGTCTCTCTGATGGTTATTTTTTGCTGATGTCCACCATTCGTGAGAAGTCCGACATCGGATATTACACTGTCAATAATGTAAGGCACTGTGCTCTTGCAGTAAAAAGAAATAATGTATTGAAATCAGCAAAAGAATGTGGCCTGCAAATTATAAGAGAAGAGAATTTCCAACATGTATTTCCTCTCACTAACCTGGATCATTTTACATTCCTTATTTTCAAAAAAAAAGAAGTGATGTGAGATGCTTTATATATTATTATTTGTGATAGTTTATTAGTGGACTAGTAAATTAGAAACTGTCCTTCTGTAAAAATTATAGTGTGAAAACCCACCAAATCCATATGAACCAAACTGGTGGTGTGAATGTCGACCATCAATGCATAGTTTGTCCTTCACCTAGTGTGAAAGAACAATTAGCATGAAATTCGCACTCAAGGGTATAGCATAGACCCTATACCAAAAAGTAATTATATTCATGTTCAAGCAAAAACCAAGGCTATTGTCATTGTAATCTACTTTATAAATGTGTTGTACGCTTATGTGCTATAGGTAAGAGAGTTGGCAAAGATTTGGTCCTTTGATTAATGAGATCTGGGGTTCAGGCCCGGAACTTACACCAATCTCTGTTTGGAAAATAATATTGATTACATTAATATAATTTAGAATCAACCCAACTTAAAATGATTGAGCATTAATGTAAATATAAGTTCACACTGTTTATGGTGTGAATTCACATTCAATTTGGCGTGTACTTCACACCAAAACGATGAGGTGTGCACATTACACCATATTTTGGTGTGACTATTGTTACAAGTGATTCATGCTTGATTTGGTGTGAACTACACACCTTTTGGTTTACGGTGTGATCACTAATGCGATGTAACAATGAAACTGTGTTTAAATAACTATAATTTTGTAGAATAGCATATATTTTGGGATCAATTTAGGCTGTATGATTTCATTTCTAGTGGTTACAAACTCCGGGGGGAAAAAAATCAAAGTAGTCTCCTGTAGTATGCCACTGTAAAAATTATAGTGTGAAGACCCACCAAATTCCCACCAAACTGGTGGTGTGAATACCCACCATCAACGCATAGTGTGTACTTTACACTATCCGCTTAGTGTGAATGCACACTTAGCATGAAATTCACACTGAAGGGAATAGCATGAACTCTTTATCAAACATTCATCATATTAACGTGCAGGCAAAAACCAATGGTATTATCACTGTAATCTAACTTATAAATGTGTTGTACACTCATGCGAGGTGAGAGAGTTGACAAAGATTTTGGTCCTCTGATTAATGAGATCTGGGATTCAGGCACAGATTATTTTTCAAAAAGAGATTGGTGTACACCAATTTCTTTTTGAAAAATAATGTTGATATATAAATATAACTCAACTTAAAATTATTCAGCATTAATGTAAGTATGAGTTCACATTGTTTGTGGTGTGAATTTACACTCAATTTGGTGTGAATTCACACTGAATTTGGCGCGTACTTCACACTAAAATGATGAGGTGTACACATCACACAATATTTTGGTGTGAACATTGTTACAAGTGATTCACACTTAATTTGGTGTAAAATACAACCTTTTGGTTTACAGTGTGCTAGCTACTTCAAACTGTGGATTGTATAAATGGTGTGTCAAATTAATGAGAGGATAGTCATAAGTGATGGATTTAGTAGTTTAAAGTATTTAGAAACAAAAACAGTATGGTAATTAAAATAAGAGACATTATAGCTATACCACATCATCCAGCCATTGGTTTTTAGTGTGTCCTTGGCCTCCATCCCCAGAGATTTTCCAAAAAGCTTCTCTATTAACTAGAACGTTTTTAAGGCCACTAAAGTTATCAGGGGTTGTATTAATTTCAGTCACCACTTCAGGGAGAAGAAAGAAGCCATAGACAGCTACGACCAGGTGTGGAGTTTTCTGCAGCAATTTCAGCTCCACCTACAACATTTTCTGCCTAGATATAGCCCCGCCTCCTATAGCAGCATTTGCGGTTAAACTGATCGAGTTCAAAGATGAAACAGTCGGCTGGAAAAATTTCTAAGTCGAAACTCGTCCAAAAAAAAATTCGCCTTGGTCCGGCCAAATTTTAGTCTCATCACCCCCCTCTCGCACCGCAAAAACAACTGTGGGGTGCCCGCCACCAGTCTACCTCATCCAGCAGTTTTACGTCAATTGCCAAGGGGACATTTAGTCACACACCCCAAATTTTTTTCCCTGTGTCAATATCCCTAACTACCACAATAGCAACCAAAAACCATAGGAATGCTATCCCATTTTACACTGATTACGTAAGCTAACTGTTGAATGGAATAGGGAAACCACCTCAGTAATATTTTGGAAGGGGCTTTTTTAACAAAGTAAAAAATTCTGACGCAAGGTTTAGTTGCCACGCTCTGGGTACTAGTACAGTCAGTTTCGTGTATAGAAGAAATATAGAAGTGGTTTAGATGATATGATTTAGGTGAGTTAACATTTCAGAGAATTTAAATGGTTTTTAAATTGGTTCAAAGGTGCAATTATTTTTTTAGGCCGAAAAACTGATCAATAAGTGGCTTGTCAGCTAGGCTTATGCAATGGTATGGTAGGGCAACAAAGGAATACAAACTAAAATCATTCAAGAATCAGTGTCACTGCCACTACTATCATCTTCTGAGGAGTCATCAGTCTTTCTTTTCCGCTTCTTTGGTGCTGGTAGTGAAGGATCTGACTCTAGCATATGTTCTTGCATAATGTATCTAAGTCTTTCAACATCATCAGGTATCCCTTGGTGGATTCACTCCAACTTCATGATGTGAGCATGAATGGATTCAGCACCTTGCTCTCCCATTAATGCTGAACCAAGCCGCCATCTCCTAACCCAGGGCACAACGTGGTCCTCAAGAATGTGTATCTTTGGGAGCACTGTAGCTTTGGGAAATGAACGTCTGTAAAACTTCAAGAAGTTGATGATACTAGTCTATTACAATGAAGTAAGTATAAATTAAATATAAAAAAAACAGCTTATATTTATCTACCTAGTTTGTCTATTTCCCTATCAGACATGCAATGGGAGGAATTGTACCCTCTGTGGCACTTGCCAAACAGAGTAAAGGCAGTGGTGAATTTGTCCACAGCCTGGTTGATATCTGCAGCAATGGTTGGATGAGTGGATGCCACTTCCCTTAGTTTGCTGGAGATAAAGGAGATGCTCTTTTTCTAGAGGGGGTTAAAAAAACAATCAAGCTCAGAATTCCAATCTATACTAGTCTACCTTAAGTAATTTGTGGACATGATTGCCGATAAAGGTACCTCCTTGGTACGCCTGACGTTTTACCCTCAGTGCCTGGAGGCTCCTGTCCAACAAGCTATAGAGGGTCCCCTTGGCATAATCAAACTCCTTTTTGAGGGGTATGTTCGTACTCAGATATTTCTCTTGACTATTTTATGATGAGCATTAGTAAATATTTGGGTATTACATGTACTATGGTACCTTCTCACTGATGAACAGTTGTGAAGTAGCCAGATCTGCCTTCAACTGGTCACAGAGATTATCTGCACTGTGCACAGTCAGCGTGTGAAAAGTAATCATCTGTGTAAGCAAATAGTTGCGTTCAGTTTGCAACTCCACCCTCATATCACCCAGTTTCTTGAAGGATGGGACACACTATCTGTTCGCAGGAAAGCTCTACCGGCCGGAACGCTACCTTGTGATAGAGTGAGCACAGCAATTTCTCCTGCACAGGGTGAAGGGAAGAAGTGAGCAGTGACCTGTAGTGGGCTTGGAGGAGCTGTACACCGGATGTGTTCAATTACAGCCCTTGGTGTTTCTCCTGCAGGCCTTCCTCTACTTTTGGCAGACTTTGCATTACGTCCACCACCCTTAGACACTTGTCGAAAATGTGAGCATACCTGTTATAATTAATTATTTTTTTTTAAATGTCTAACTTATTATCTATTTTTGTTTTTTTTCTTTAGTTGTTTTATTTTTCGGAGTGTGTTGTTGTTTTTTTTTGCCAGTACATTAATTAATTTCCACCTACTTTGCAGTCCTCCTCCTGGTGTGGTAACCATTCCATTGCAATGATGGGAGGGAAAGGAAGACCATCACTTGCCGCAAGATCGGCCCTCCTCAATTTAGAATGGCAGAGGTTGCAATAGCACTGTGGGAAGACTTCACTGTCTTCTGTGGCTACATTCCCCACTCCAGCAACACACAAAAGATCAGAAGAGTGCTTTTTGCAAGGCTGTGTTCTCCCTTTGGCCATATTGAGGCGATTCCTACAGATTCTGCAATGTTTCTGCAGCTGTTCTTGGTGGTACTCCATTGAACTAGTTATTATTTGAATTCACATTATGTGAACAAAAAAAAAATTGCATGTTCTAAATACAATGTTGCTGTTGATTGCTATTGCCTCACCTCAGCCTAGATGTCTGAAGCACTTCCAGTTACTGATAAGAAACCCACAAAACCAGCCTTGTCTAACCAGTGGAGCCCTTGTTAATTGACCTTTCTTGTAGTGGTTACTGCCAATAGCGTGTGGAATGGTTTGAATTGCGCCATGGAATGGGAATGGCCCTTTAAAGGTCAATATGTATCTGTACCTAAACAGGATGTGTCTAGGAGGCTTAATCAGATTTGAAATTATAGGTCAATAAAGAACAGATATTTTGCTGACGAGAATGTACATCTCATGAATATATTCATGAGAATACCGGAAGTACCCTCGAGGTAACAATTAACCGTAAATGTTTCTATTAGTGAAACAACAGTCTACCTCACCACTCACGGGCTAGACATATGGACATAGTATAGGGTCACGTCCTATTTACAATTAGAGTCGGTCGTCCCTGGTCCCATAATATTTTCCTTGACGCCAGTTGGTGGTGTGATTTAATAGTTCTCCTTGTTTCGGTTAAGTCTATTATGGAACGGCTTTCTGAACAGAAGCGGGTGTTGCTTTGGACTGCTCCTAGGTGTGCCTCAAGTGTTTTTGAAAGGTCTATAAGAGAACTCAAGGGAGTGAAGGTTATTTACGAACCACACCAGCGTGCGTTTTTGAACGGAACGAGCGAAACTAAGCATATCTCTCACACTGATCTATCCTACGAGCATGCTGACAGTATTTTATTAGAAGACTACAGGACCTTCCAAGCAGTTTTCTGTAAAAATATGGCGTTTTTTATTCCAAGTGATCGTATGGAGTTGTATTTAAAAGGAAAATTTTCCAACTATCAGCATACATTCCTGATTAGAAATCCTCATTTATCAATACCTTCCCGCTGGAAGATTTGTGCTGAACATGGATATAAATTTTCGTATGTGGCATCCATTGGCTATGCTAATCTTCACAAAATGTTTGAGCATGTTAGAAGTTTATGTTCAGATGTTATTGTAGTTGATGCTTCAGATTTGTTGAATAATCCAGAAAAAATGATGCAGCAGTACTGCATGAAAACAGGTTTGCCCTATGATAAATCAATGTTGACATGGACACCAGGTGTTGTTCAAGATTGGACTATAAATAAGATGCATCAGATTTGGCATGGTAATGTTATTAATAGTTCTGGCTTCAATGTTCCCAAATCTCAGTCTAGTGAAATTAGCCAGAGTGTTCATCTGCCTCTTGAAGTACAAGAAAGCATAAAGGAGTCCATGCCATTTTATGAAGATATTTATAAGTACAGAATTCAAATTTGACTGTACATTTGTTAATAGCTGTCTTTGTACTGACTTAGCTGTTCCATGTTCCAAGTATTGTAAAACTTTTCTTACACATGAACACTTCATAGAATCAGATAAAATAACAAAAAGGGCATAACAAATAGTCCCTCTTACCCCAGGGGGACATTGAGGGGGGGAGGGGGAGAATTAGCTTAGGTTGCCAGTGTGGAAACAGGATAGGCGGAGTGTTCTGTTGTCGCAGAGAGTACAGAACCACCTGATAGGTTGCTGGTAAGATTATTTTGTCTACCTGTTCAATAACAAATGCCGTATAGCCAATATATTTCAGTGATATAGTTATCTTTAGCTAGCAACTTGTAATACAGCCACACTTAAGCTGTTTCCGTTAAATTGTGTACTTGTCAAAGCCGTATGTTTATGCCAATTCCTTTTCTTCACTACTATAGATGCCGTTTATTGTAAGGATTAGCTAGGACCAACTCAGGCAGCACTCCACCTTCAACTCGGATCACAACTATATTTTGTATATGTGCACTACTTAAATTCTATTATTTCAACAATTTTCATAGCTATACATATTATAAATAAATAAGAAAGTCTAGTAACTTTAGCTACAAGTTAACAAGTCTGGCTCTCGATCAGGTGTTGCAACATGTATTGTGCGAGAGGAACCGAAAGCTATAGACCCACTGTTACGGCCATTCCTTAAATCTTGCCTGTTGAGATACCATAAAAATTGTACTGTAATGTAACTTAGAGTCAATTTAACAACAACTGGATTCTGATGGCCCAGGATTACGCATTTTATGTCCGACTAGATGGACTGTGTATGCTAATACATTACAGAGTATATTAGCTAACTATGAGGCACTTTTGAAGCTGTGGGAAGAATCTCTGGAGCATGTCAAAGAAACTGAAATGAGAGCACGTATAATAGGAGTACAGTCATGTATGAGAACATTTGAGGTTTTTTTGGTGTCCTCTTGGGTGAGTTAATTATAAGGCATTGTGATAACTTAAGTAAAACTTTACAGTCGCCAAAGGTTTCAGCAGCAGAGGCTCAAACAGTTATAGTAATGACTGTGAAGACATTACAATATCTCAGAAATGAAGACCACTTCAAGATGTTTGGACCTCTGTACTCAAATAAGGGAATGATTTGTCTGTTACTGATCCTGAGCTACCAACAAGAAGTAAAGCTCCTAGAAGACTTGAAGTTGGTGATTCTGAAGGTGTTGTGATTACAGACATGGAAAGTTATTATACACTTATTATATTATGAATACAATTATACTAGCATAATTAAAAATTATTATTATGTTTCTTTTTTAATTGCATAATTTCCTTACTTTGTTTTCTTGCAATAATGGGCATAATATTATAATAATAATAATAATAATAATAATAATAATGTGTGTCAGTAACGACGACGGTGTCATGAACAACTGACAATTGCTTTGTTAGGATTGGGTCCAAGAGCTCCCTTGACAACCTTTCCACCAATACCTCCAAGGGTTCCACCAACACCTCTCAAGTTATCACCAGCAGCTACGAAATGATCGTGTTGTTGTAACCAGCCTTCTTATAAACTCAATATATTTACCTGAATGTCGACTCTACAAAGCTAGCATCTGTACTGAACAGTGGCCAACTGTCCAGATTGAAACAATGGAGACATGGGAAGTCAAGCAGTTCCTCTAAATAGAGCTCCTACATTATCCAACCAACATAATTTTATGATAGAAAATTGCACCAATGAGATGATAGTTCATTTCAAAGCTAATCATTTTATGTGCTAGTCTATAATCTCTATATTAAAGAAACTGGCTGTTGATATATCATTGTAGGATCATCTGTCTTCCATTACTCTGTTGCTATGACAGCTGTATCACTCTCAAAATATGCACAATTCCTTATTATCTGCTAGTATAGCTATAGGGGAAAAACATGTGTCATATATCTGTGGTTACTTCAGTTGGTAGGCATGATTTAGAAAGTTGTGAATGCAACACAATTTCCCATCAAAGATACTAACAGGCACACAGCACATGATTGAATGTGCAGTATATCTATAAATATGCATTCTTTTAATAACTTCATATTCTTGTTTACTTAGCTACTCATTTCACACATTTTGTAAAACTTAACTACAGTAATTATTTTTGAGTTTTGATTACAATAATTCTGATGAGAAGTCTGATACCATTCTTAACAAAGTCTGTTGTATCACAGGTAGTCGATTGTATCACACATAGTCTATTGTATCACAGATAGTCTATTGTATCACTATTGTATCACACATAGTCTATTGTATCACAGATTGTATCACACATAGTCTATTGTATCATAGATAGTCTATTGTATCACAGATAGTCTATTGTATCACTATTGTATCACACATAGTCTATTGTATCACAGATAGTCTATTGTATCACAGTCTATTGTATCACACATAGCCTATTGTATCACAGATAGTCTATTGTATCACACATAGTCTATTGTATCATAGATAGTCTATTGTATCACACATAGTCTATTGTATCACAGATAGTCTATTGTATCACACATAGTCTATTGTATCATAGATAGTCTATTGTATCACTATTGTATCACACATAGTCTATTGTATCACAGATAGCCTATTGTATCACACATAGTCTATTGTATCATAGATAGTCTATTGTATCACAGATAGTCTATTGTATCACTATTGTATCACACATAGTCTATTGTATCACAGATAGTCTATTGTATCACAGTCTATTGTATCACACATAGCCTATTGTATCACAGATAGTCTATTGTATCACACATAGTCTATTGTATCATAGATAGTCTATTGTATCACACATAGTCTATTGTATCACAGATAGTCTATTGTATCACACATAGTCTATTGTATCATAGATAGTCTATTGTATCACACATAGTCTATTGTATCACACATAGTCTATTGTATCACAGATAGTCTATTGTATCACACATAGTCCATTGTATCATAGATAGTCTATTGTATCACACATAGTCTATTGTATCACACATAGTCTATTGTATCATAAATAGTCTATTGTATCACACATAGTCTATTGTATCACAGATAGTCTAGCTATATTAGCTATCAAAAATGAATATAATTGCCCACATGATATTTAGCTATATAGAAAAATAAAGTATAGCTATATCAACATTTCTATACATCTACCTGTTGTCATAGGTTCACAGTATTTTGCTTGCAAGTGAAATCATCTCTTAACTCATAGTGCAACAAAGCATTATTTGGTACAGGAGAATATCACGAGTCCGTTGGCTTAGTATTTTACACCAGTGCCTCTGACGGGAGTGTAAATAAGGCCAATCAGACGAGTGATACTCTCTGGTATCAAATGAATAATGAATTTATTGTGTATTATGACTAATGACTCATACAGATTCTTATATCTGAATATGTCTACTCTACAAAGCTAGCATCCGTCTGAACAATGGCTAACTCCCAGATTGAAACAATGGAGTCACATGGCAAGTCAAGCAGTTCCTCCAAAGAGCTCCTACATTATCCAACCAACATAATTTCCTGATAGCAAATTGTACCAATGAGATGATAGTTGATAAGTTCAAAGCCAATCATCGTATGTTGCTAGTCTATAAATACCCTCTATACTAAAGAAGCTGGCTATAGATGTATCATTGTGGGATCATGTCTTCCATAAATCAGTTGCTATTTACTCTCAAATACAGAATTCTTATCTGCTGGTATAGCTATAGGGAAGGAAAAAAAAGCATGTGTCATATATCTGTAGCTACTTCAGTTGGTAGGCATGATTTAGAATGTAATGAAAGCAACACAATTTCTTATAAAAAATACTCACAGCACATGATTGAATGTGCAGCATGTCTAATATACATTCCTTTAGTTACTTCATATTCTTGTTAATGAAAAGTCTATATTATCACAAATGAATAATAACTGCTGAAATAATATTTAGCTATATAGAAAAAAAAAAAGATAAAGCAATAAAAAACCAGAACACTATCAGCTTTATAAGAAAGATGCATGATGAAAAGTTTGATTTACATGTTCACACATTTTGCTCAATTATCCCATGACTGCTTCCTTGATGGTGTACTTCACAACTTTATCGTTCCACTCCTTGCACAAGTATAAGGCATCCCACATCACAGAGAAGAGCAGAAGAATGGCTGCCAGGAAACTGAATGCCTATAATATAATACATGAACAGACCAGGTAACTTGGACCACATCCTCTGTCCCATCTACACGAACAGCAGCCTAGTTTAATGAGCTTAGACAATGCCTACATGAGAACTCACAGTAGAATTAGAGAATGTAAAGTTTTGTGAGGTGAGACCCTTTACCAACCACTTTAAGAACATTTGCAGCTAGTGTCTTATACTCTCTGGATGTACTGTAGACACGTTGTTCAGTCCCACTGCTTTCAACAGTAAGGAAATAGGCACTTAATAGGTGCTTAAGCGAGTTGGAACCTAAACCTGGGGATAAGCGCCAATCAGCATTTGACAATACATACAGAGTGCTTAATATAAAGTGCTCAAAGCCGGTCTTAACAAAAAAACACAGAGAACAGGCGTTTAACAATCCTCATCCATGGTAATGTTAAGTCACACTGTATACTAACGAAGCTTGTAGGAATTTGATAAGTTTTGGGGTGCTGTACAAGCCATTGTGTAGTATGTTTATAGACGATTCTCTCCGTAGTGATTAGCAGTTGGTAGAGGGTCTGTAAGTGAGAGACAAAGCAGCAGTTTGTGTGCTTAGGGCCTGGGAGACACTGTATAGCATAGAGATACGGACAGTTATTCATTAAAAAAACAAAATTGATCACTTCTAAAGAATGCTTAGGCAACTTGTGGAACTACATCTACCACTAAATAGCTAGATGCCAGAGTGAGCAGCGATACCTTATATATACGCATTTAAAACATTGAAGTAACAGCAGCAAAGAACAATAACAAAAACAAGAACAATAAAAGAACAGCAACAAAAAGCAAAACAAAAAAAAACCAGGTACCAACCATTAGCTACTTTGTATAAAACTGTCTATTCTAGTAGTTCCATATTACAAGAACTTGTGCAATGCTCAATAAAAGCTGCCGACCCTTTACCAAACAACTTGTACCTGTTTTTAAACTTTTCAAACATACAGTAAAGCTATCTCTCTATCACAGAATGACATGTCTGACTTACAGCTGCACTGGATAGGGAATTTCCAGTAATGTTACCAACACCCCACTCTGCTGCATAGTATGCTGAGACCACACCCCCAGCCAGATGTCCGAGAAGCAATACTATGTTGATGATAATCACCTGGAAACATAATAGAAAAATAAATATGATCAAAGACAAAATTTAAACACTGGCTCAAACAGATTTAAGCCCAAATTAGTAGTCCCATAGAAAATATATTCCAGTTGTGTCTCAACATTAATTTATCTTTTGCAAATTTAACTGTTTACATTGTGGAAAAATATTGAGAAAAAGATTTCTTTATAGTTGAGATCAGTAGACTGTAACACATCAGTGTTCCTTAAAATAAAATAAACAATAAGAATAAAGCATTGTGTTTTAAGATGCAATTAGGCAGTGAAATCATAAGCTGTTGCCATGGCAACACTGTCTACTCCTCAAATACATTTACACAATCCTGCACTATATCAATGAAAGGTTGCTCTAAAGCTTTCTAATAGTTTTCTGTTAAGACCAAGTCAAGGGACAGTTCAAATGTAGAGTTACACTTACTGCCCAGTTCTTTGGTTCCCCATTACTACCATCAGAAACCTCACGGGGTTAATCTCGCTCAGTACTGGGCTTAGCTTCAGTGAATCAATCATGCTCATAAACAACTGATGTGTAGATCAATGTCAGCAAACGGTATGGCAAATACAAAGCCTTTGAACATCAGATGTTTGGTGACAGTGAGTTTCTCATTTATTCTTACAAGGAGCTCACTCGCCAAATTAAACTCTATGATCAGCAAGAATTGAAGAAGAAAAAATAAGCAAGAGAGAAATGTGCACAACAACATTCCTTTCCCGCCCACGTGCTAATTTAGCCAATCACACATGCACACACGGTCTCATATGTTGAGTTACAAACAAACATATTTATTTGTTAACTCACAATGGAGAGGAAAGCTTTGATGAATAGATTAAGAGCTCCAATGTTGCATACTCGCAGCACGATGAACACACTGAGTAAGACTGCAGTGAGGACAGAGATAACGATCACTAGCCCACAGGACCCTCTTGTTCCCATGACCACCTCAGATGTGGAATTCAGCAAATCATCAGATACTTGACTCTCTTCCTCTGCCAGAGCTATGGCTGCTGATATAAGTGCAGGAACACAGCCAAACTGCAGCAATACAATATTGATGTACATGAAAATCAATTAATTTTGTATTCACCTACCCAACAGAGTGTTGATAACTACAATATTGCCTACTTATCAATTTGATGACTCAATAGGTCAGACCCTGGCCAAAGAGGCTCGACTGTTCACACAGCCCATGCTATAGGATTCTCATTTAAATCTAATAACTCCAAGAAAATGTTAGCCTTAATGTTGGCCTTAATGTTTCAAAGGATTTAATGTCATTAATCCCTCCCTGTAATTAATTACTCCCTTAGTTAATGTTGGATACTTAAAATGAGAAATTTGCAATGTTATTACTACTGGTATGCAATAAATATAGTAATTACTAATCCATTATTAAATTACAACTCTGATAATAATTTTACTAGGCTTGATTGTCTCATGCCACAGTTGATACTCACCAGAATAGTGGCAATCCAGAGCACTATTTCCAGAGTGCCTTGCCAGAAGCTGCAGATTGCCTTTCCAGGCCTGGGACCAAGCACTTCTCCAGCAACTGCAGCAGCCATTGTCTTGTAGAGTATATTATTACTTCACACACGAGCAGGTATAATTCTAACTGGCTGAGACTGGAGCTTATAAAAGTGACTTCGCAGTAACCTCATATGGTGCACGCGTTTCAGCCGTTACTTTCATCGCCCTTGGCTACAGTGGTTCACACAGGAACATGAAAAGCTGATGGGAAGCCAAAAACTCGAGCAATCTACCACAATGGAGTAGTAGAAGACATCTAGGTATGCGATAATGACACGCCCCGCTACCTTTATCAATTGATTATTAGCAGGTCCATTCCAACCTACCACAAGCATGCATTTCACTTAATTTTTTAATTTCATAAAAATTAATTTACAAGTATACAAGAGAATAATAATATTGTTATGAACAAATGGGAAAGAGAGAATATGCCAAATAATAATCTCCAGGTCCAATTATCAGAACCCGGAATCTAATCTGTAAAGAGCCGGTCACTTGAAGTTCTGTCAGGAAGCGGCAGTCGGTTCGCCTCTGGTCAGCTGGGTATGGCTGACAATATGTGCAGGCAGTGAGTTGCAACTCCACTGGCCTCACTCTCTGACAAAGCTACTTGACACAACACACCTTCATAGCTCTTCAGCTTCCTGGTGAAGACACAAACACAAATAAGTGAAGGAAAATTGTTATGATATATTATTATTATGGTATATTATGAGGTTTGACAAGCATACTACTGTCTTCATTAGTCATAGAAAATAAATGAAATTTAAATGAAAAGAGCATTTATGGTAAAAACACTTCTCCTTGCCTCAGCTTTAACCCTGTATCTATTGTGCTGCGCTGTACACACTATATTATAATCGCTTGGAAATTCAATTACTCTACGGGGATGGGGTATAGCATACATTAATGAAAACTATAATGTCAATATAGCAAGGATGGATTGCCCGTGCCTCTGTATGGAATCCTGTAATCCACCCAAACTCTATTAGAGCACTGTGCCACACCCACCTCCCTCCCTCACCTGCATGCTGAGTAAAGCCTTGAGTCTAGCCAGTATCTTGGGAATGTTGGGAGCAGAGAAGGAGGCGGCATCCACACAGTGACACGCCTACAAACACACACACATACACACACAGCGATGTGAATGGTGAGAGTAGTTCAGTCTTGAGAGAAACCTGCCAGTGCAGCTCTTGCAGCTAAATTATTTTTAAACAGGCAACATTGAGAGCCCCTCCCCCTTTCTCAATGCCATGGGAGGGTTAATCAGATCGAATTGGTAAATGATGTTTATACAATAAAACACCAAACACGGAACCTCCCATTGTCCACATCCCACACTCAAAACTTGTATTGCAGTTGTAGCTATGGCAACTGCTAGCTTGTGTGTGTTTATATAAACAGAGCAGATTTCTTTGTGGTGGATAAAGTGTCGTATTCGAGGAGATGCATTAGTGATATGGTTAGTTAGTGGGTCTCTGATGCCAAACATGTTACCTGACACACTGACTCTCTCTATTCCACAACTTCCTTATAGACACACATGAACTGCTGAGGACTTTCTAAGTTCACCTACTCTCAGTGAAAGTATAACAAATTTATGTTCCATGAATAAAACAGTACTCAAAATAAAACTAAACCAGAATTATATGTGGCAGGCTCTGGAAGAAGGTTCTGGGAGAAGGTTCTGGGAGAAGGCTCAGGGAGAAGGCTCAGGGAGAAGGCTCTGGGAGAAGGCTCTCGGGGAAGGCTCTGGGAGAAGGCTCTGGAAGAATGCTCTGGGAGAAGGCCCTGGGAGAAGGCTCTGGGAGAAGGCACTGGGAGAGGCTCTGGGGAAGCTCGGGAGAAGGCTCTGGGAGAAGGCTCTGGGAGAAGGTTCTGGGAGAAGGCTCTGGGAGAAGGCTCTGGGAGAGGCACTCGGGAAGGCTCTGGGAGAAGGCTCTGGGAGAGGGAGAAGGCTCTTGGGGAAGGCTCTGGAGAAGGCTCAGGGAGAAGGCTCTAAGAGAAGGCTCTCGGGGACGGCTCTGGGAGAAGGCTTTGGGAGAAGGTACAAATTCACTGAACAGAAAGTTTTGCAGTTACAGGCAAAAATGAGAGTTTGGGTCAAATTACTGAATTTTCTTTTTTATACCTTACCATAGTTTGTATCCATTCTTTCACATCTGGGCAAAGTTTGAATGCTGAATTCAGTGGACAAGTGATTCAAATAGCCTCTTATATTTAACTCAGCAATTGAATGAAATTAATGGTTAAAAGAATTTGTTCTCAATACAATGCTTTGAAAGTCCGAGTTATAGTGTACTGAACAATATAACAAATTTGTTCCATGAATAAAACAGTACTGAACATTATGTAGGTACCAGCAGGAGGTAATATACTGTACTATATCTACTGAACAATATGTAGGTACCAGCAGGAGGTAATGTACTGTACTATAGTCTACTGAACAATGTGTAGGTACCAGCAGGAGGTAATGTACTGTACTATAGTGTACTGAACAATGTGTAGGTACCAGCAGGAGGTACTGTACTGTACTATAGTGTACTGAACAATATGTAGGTACCAGCAGGAGGTACTGTACTGTACTATAGTGTACTGAACAATATGTAGGTACCAGCAGGAGGTAATATACTGTACTATAGTGTACTGAACAATATGTAGGTACCAGCAGGAGGTAATGTACTGTACTATAGTGTACTGAACAATAAGTAGGTACCAGCAGGAGGTAATATAATATACTATAGTAGTTTACTGAACAGCAGGCGGTACTGTACTAGAGTTTACTGAAATAATAAAAAAATATTTTTCAGTGAATAAGCATCTTTTCCCAAGCAAATCCCAGTATTTACAAGGAACAGAGAGGAATACATTTGCTACCCCTCCCCCTCCCCTCCCATCCCCTTCCTAAATGTCCCAAATTCTTTGCTAGCCTGCATGTCTACCCAAGCTCCTCCCACCTGTATGCGAGACAGTAGCAAGAGGCGATGTCTCCTCACAGTGTTGCTACATCCCGCCCACTCACACGGAGTGGGGTAGGAAAGGGCGGGAAGGTGGGCGTGGCTAACGTGAGAGAGTACTGCAGACCAAGTGGAATGAGCACTACATGTCACATCACAAAACAACAACAACAACAACAACAATAATGATACAATTAAATTTAGAAAGAGTGGGAAGACATTACAAACAACAACACTATATTCCTTTGTTTACAAGTTTGTCTACTAAAACCAACTTAAGAAATGGAAAGAAGTCTTTAGTAGTGTGCTTCAGCACGAATGGTGAACTAGCTAAGCTACCAGTGAATAAATAGAGTTGCTCTAAAGAGCATTTATTAGCAAGAATTCCAGTTTGTCCCCTCCACTTTCCTCGAAGAACAAGTGAACTTAAAGTTGAAATACATTACCTTCTAATATTACACTGATGAGATTACCTTTTAGCAGCAAACTGAAGAAAGCAAGGTCATATTTAGATGATACTCTAGAGCTGCTACGTGTTGGACAAGAAGTCTTTGCTAGTAAACTGAAGTTCAAATGAAGTCTGACTAAGCCAGCATTGCAAGCCAGCATTGCAAGCCAGCATTGCAAGGTCTCAAGCCTTCGACAAACGCTTGTTAATTACATTACTATCACATGTGCTAATCCTTTAACACTACTATACAACCATAGACTCCACCCACTCACCTGTCACAACACTTCCAGCTACACTTGTATGGCAATGAAGACTCAGACTGCTCTCTGCTTGTGATGGGCACACCAGATGAGAGGACTCCATTAGAGGCACTGCCATGCTCCCGTGTCACGGCAGGAGGGGTGGAGCTACATCGACTCACAGAAGGTCTCATAACGGGAGAAGGTGGGGGAGGAGCTGAACGTCTGGAGACCGAGTTGGCTGGCAAGTTAGATGAGGAGGAGGAGTGAGTTTGAGAGGATGGAGACGGAGAATGAGAAGTGACTCGAGAAGGTTTCTGAGGTGAGAGAAATAGAGGAGGAGTGGCAGCTGGCAGAGTAATGGAGTGAGCGTGGCCATTTAACTGTGAGGGTGTGACCTGGGTGGAGATAACCTTGTTGAAGATGGGAGCTTTACTGAAGATCGGAACAGTTGGAGATGAGCCAGGGAGCTGAGCCACTGGGAGAGATGATGTGACAGGAGATAGATCTGAGACTGCTGGGAGAGAAGACTTACTTTGGGTGGGAGGAGTGGCAGTGGGTGTGGCTAAATCAAGAGAGGGAGATGCACCAGTAGGTGTGGTCAAACCAGGAAAGACACTTGTGGCAGTGACCACACCAGTGGGTGTGACCAAGCTTGTATGTTGCTCGGTAACAGAGACACTGGTAGATGATATTGAAGATGAGGTAGAGAGAGATATAGCAGATGATTCAGTACAAGTGGGTGTGTTCACTTGTGTCGGTGTGATCGTGGAAGAGGCAGGTTGCGATCTTGGTAGACTAGAAGTGGACTGGTTGAGACCACACCCATTTAACCCCGCCTCCCTGTTAGTCTGTGGGGAAGAGTAGCCACTGCTCATAAATGACAGACTGAAAGATTGAGTCACACTTACTGACACATCTTTTGGTGAATCTATACTCAAGGGTAAGTCGTCTGAATTAGCAATACCAGATGTGGTCGTACAGACGGTTGTGATCAATGCACTAGCCGATACCTCAGGGGCGGAGCCGGGAAATGCCTGAGTGATTCCATATGTGAAGTTATGACCGGGTAAACATCGTTCAGATCCGACGACGCTAACACTTTACGTCTTTCAGAGATAACTTCTTCCTTATCCGCACACAACTTCACACGCTTGGCTGACGGAAGATCAATATCATCTTCATTATCATAATCTCCTTCATCATCTTCAACACCATTGACTACTACTGCTTCACCAACATCGTCTTCATGCTCCTTCAGACCCCTCTTGCTGTCACTCAAACTTCCAGTCAAGCCACACCCACCATTACTTGCTCTGCCCTCAGATAAGCCAACAACATCACTATTCTCACTTCCACCTGGTGAAGCCACGCCTTCCCCACCTGACATGCCAATACCACTACCAGATGTCACGCCATCTGTAGCACGCTCCCTGTCAACTGGTCCAATTGTACAAGACCCAGACTGTGCGGCGCCAATTTGATGGACACCTTTACCAGTAGCCCCGGCCTCTCCAACAATTTGATTAACTGACTTCACACTTGAATTGTTCGCAAGCACAGTGCCACTCCCATTAGCATCATGTGAGCCAGGTCTATGGAGCACCTGACGTGTCTCAACATCACATGATTCAGGAACTTCTTTATTTCCACTAGTACACACCTCCTTATCCACAGTGTCATCACCTCCACTGCCACTCCCACCAGTGATATTACATGCCACACCTCTCCCAGTACACAATCCATCTCCACACTGTCATCATCCACTTCTTCTCCCTCTCCTGTTAGTTCTTTCTTCTCCATACTCTCCGCCACCTCCATGTTTTCAACTTCACTGACATCTGCACTTCTCTCTCTGTTGGAGTCGTCACAATCCGTAGCTTAGGTGACTCAGTGGGGGAAGCTTTTCTTCTTGTAGCCTCTGCAATTAATGGAGCAACTTCAGCAGATGTAGCAGTGGGAGGAGTTTCAGTGGGAGGAGTTTCAGTGGGAGGAGTTTCAGTGGGAATATCTTGTTTTGTCACAATTGACTCCATTTCCCAAGTTTGTTTTTCGCCAGCTAACTTCAAGGGTGGAGCTTCTCCTCCAGCTGACATTGTAGGCGGAGCTTCTTCAATAGATGACTGAGTAGGTGGAGTTTCCCCACAAGTTGGCATGCTATGAGTTCTCCTTTCTCCAGAGAGAGGAACATCAGTCGATACAGAACTTACCTTGCCTGACTCTGGGCTTGCCTGCACTGTAGCAGAACTCACTGTGCTAGTCAATGACAGTGTTGCCCGTGCCAGCCGTTGGCAGCATACTCCAAGAAATTGCATCTATTTGTATCATTAGCTAGAAGAAAGCGGTCCTCCATGTCCTCTAGCATATCGCAGTCCGCCCATGACTCTCTCCCACCTAAGTCTTTGTTGCAGTCTGGTATTGGGTTGTCATCCACACCTGCAGTGTCATCATCTAGTACTGCAGTGTCCTCAGTGGCTCTAGTTTCATGATGTGCATGAAATATGATATGCCCTGGCAATGTAATTCCATGAAATGTGATATTCCTGAAAATTTTCATGAAAACATGAAATTTGGAATTTCCATAGCTATTTCATGATAGCTACATGAAACATGGACTGTAGCTGAAATTTCATGATGTCAGAAATTTCAGATGTTAAATAATAAAGCTTGTGTTTCCATCTGTTCACATCTATAGCTAAACTTTGTTCAACAGCTGTTATTTGAATAAAAAAATATTATTTCTTTCTAAAATTAGCTATTTAGCTATTACTTAGTCATTTGTTTCCTTGTTTCATTTTACACTACATGAAAAAGCCCAGTTTACAAGGACTTACACAAATGTATATGCAGCATATACATCATAGTGTCCTTTCTTTTACCAAGACACGTGTACAGGCACAGTAAATCAAGTAACACTAGGCATATCTACTAGAGTTTACTGAAGTGGTAAGTTTACAGATAGTTTAACACTAATACTTGGAGTTTACAGATGTTGTACATGCATACACTGTACAAATATTTTTTTTAAATTCATATGTACATCTATTTTTAATGTGAAGTTTTTGTACGCGATGATAATAATTAATAAACACAATTTTAAATTGTTATGACCAAATTAAAAAAATATGCATTTTTAGCTTGGTAAAGGGTTAGGCCCCTTGAGACTGCAATACCAAGGTGTTATATCAATGGAATCTAATAAATGCGTTTGTTCATTCTCCTTCATTCACTTACGCGTTCTCATTCATTCATTCTCATTCATTCATTCTCATTCATACTTTTTATTCATTCATTTATTTAATTGCTTTACAGCTTATGCATGACACACTTAAATAAATTAAACAAGTAATTTTTATAAAATTGACATAACTTACAGTGAAGTTACAATAGATAAATAAATTAATTGATCAAATAAAAAATGTGCACCACTACCCTTTACCAGTGATATCACCAGGCCAAATGTGTTAAAAACGCTTTACCATACAAAAGTAATATATGTTGACTGGACATGGTCGTCTGAAGCATTGTCAAAGAGGCTGTACTGATTAATCTCTCGCGAGGAAAGATCTCTAGCCTAGACGCTAACCACCCTGTTCCTGACATGACGCGTGGGGGGATCAGGGTTAGTAAAAAGACCGGCCACGCGAGACGGCTGTGCGAATGTGTTGCATCAATATGGGTGGAGTGGATGCGTTCCTATGGTACATAGGCTTCAGCGTTGAGGTGAGTAGTTGACAACTGAATTATTTTTTGCTAGGTATGTATTTCTAAATTTCCTGTGGGGATAAGCAGAGATTACCTGAATTATAATAGAGATTATTTTGTCTGTACCACAAATCTATAAGACGGTATTATTCCCAATTGTTGTTGTCGTTTTTAGTAGCACACTAGAAATTTTCATTTGTGAGAAAATAAAAATACATGTCGAAGGATAACAGTAACAACTAAAAAAAAATTATTTCGTGTATCTCTTTGGCCATGGCAGTAATCAGTTTTTCTCATTCGAAATACTCACAAGTGCTACCACAGCTACAGTGAAAGCAAAGGCATCCATGTTAACTTTTATCAATGGTGTCATTCTAATGAATGCTTTCTTGAATAAAATTGGGGTGATGATATGCTGTGTTTTTTGTTGTTGTTTTATTTCTGAAAATCAATGTGTGACATAACATTTTGTATTATGTTTTTTTTTATGAAGTGGAGCGAGAATGGTAAATTTCATTGGAGTAACATTGGTTTCCTATAACAAGGTGTACAGTGTATAAAATTGCCGATAAATTATTTATTGGTCTGAGATGATTTTGTAATAGCTAGCTAGTGTATAGTAAAGTTGAGGGTTCACACCTTTGATGCTTCATTTTACTAGAAGTAGGAGTGTTAGAGTTGAAGGTGAAATAATATCTACTCCACAAGAGTAAAACTGTAGATCTGTCACTCCGGTAAGCTTTCTATTTAAGTCCAGTATCATACATATTACACTTCGAGTATAATTGACCCTACCCACTCGTATTGTAATACCACACCACACTCTGTATCCATGTGTGTTCATGTGATGTGTACTCTGTAACCAATTGAACATGTCATTCTCTGCATGCTGGCATTCGCGAACTATTAAGATTCATTATGTAGTATTTTAATTTTGTACTACAATACATTAGTAAAGGTGTTATTGCAATAAATTTTAAGTAATTATACTCTACTGGCAATTAATTTCATTTAGTGCACACTATATGCACTGAAATATATATACAGGCCTGGAGGAACCGGTCCAGTTGGTCCGGTTTTTGGCTGGACCATCTTTTGAAATGGGAATTCCGAAATAACTGTTATCTTCAAAGGGAGGGGAAAAAAAAAAAGAAAAGAAAAAAATCCCAAATTGACGACTTTTACCGATAAATTTCATTCTCCTGAGGCTCGTTTAGCGATGGCTTGGCATTTAATGATTGTCATAAATAACGAAGTCTAAGATTGATTTATTTATCACCAGTGTAGCTACAGTTTGCAATGTAGTTAACATCGTCAGTAATTATTCTAGCTATGATGGCATCATTCTAAACCTTAGCTAATACAAAATTTCTTTTTTAATTTAGCAAGCTATTACAATTATAGTGAATAAAAGTATGTATAGACCTGTCGCACCCATGAATTATCCATAACCACACCCATAAACTGTTTTGGTCACACCCATGAGCTGTTTTGACCACACCCACTACTGGCCGGACCAATTCACAAAAGCTTTCTCCTTCCCTGATATAGAGTGGAAGTTAAGTCTAAACATTTGGACTAATTCTTTACACATTCACAGTATTTTTTTTGAAATCTGGTGTACTTATGCACGCACACGCATACGTGTGTAATAAGTGTATCTGCAATTTATGTACCCATTTTGTGTTGTATGTAACCTAGGTGAACAATGGTTCAGTGCTAGAAGATAGGAGTTGTTTGAGCATGTAGAAGCATTTGTAGGTTAGTGTTCATGTGGTGCACATAACTATCATTCCTCCATTATGCTAATTTTATTGATGGGATACACCCATACATAAGTATGCCTATGATTGCTAAGCAGGTCTAGAACTCATCCCAACTTGTTTTTAACCCTCAGCATGCATGCATAGTAGAGTTGCATTACTCAGTCTGTCAGTCAGTCTTTCTGTCACACAACAGCGGATCTGAGCTCTCTGCAATGTGTTGTGGACTCGTCGGACACTCGGAAGAAAGCTTGTGTTATTTGTTTCTGTTAGTACATACACATGTGACTTTACTCTATGTTCTTTCCCTGTCTTATCCTTACCTTCTTTCCCATGTTACCTGACTCTCAGGACTTTTTTACTTTACTATATTTCTGTATGGGTTACTACTCAATCACTTGTCTATACATCTCAAAATTGTCACATCTTCATTCATTCTTTTGCCACCTCATTCAAGGGCCGAACCTCATTCACAATCTTTGCCATTCACTTTAGCTGACTATATTATATAGTTGGCCTCACTTCAAATCTTTTCAGTTGTGCAAGCCAGATTCACTAGAAGGCTCACCCATAGCTGAAAATTCATGAATATATCTGACTCAAAATCTCTGAAAGTACCACATCCTGAGTAGTTCAGTAGCCACATAGCTACATGGTTACCAGTAGCTAGTCACTTTTTGTGCATTAGTTTTTTACTCTTACTAAAGCTTCACTTGTGGCATGGCTGGTAAATACATGAGAGTGGTACCATTATGTAGATAAGCAACAAAAAGGAGAATAAGGTCAGCTTGCAAATTTCCATTGCTGCTGTGTTAGAGTTAAGAACATTACAAAATGACAAACACCTCTGGTTTTTAAGGGGATATTAATTCTGGCATTCTATTGTATACCAAAGAAATGTTTTATTTTTATAGAAGCTGCTTACTGCTTTTATAAAAGCAAATGCCAAGATGAATCAAGTCAACGACGAGGAAAGGCTGATGAACTCAAAATACAGAACAGGAGACATGAGAGGATAGTCCGAGTAAGTCGTAACCACCACAAGTATAATTTAATGCAATCATCATATCAATCCTATGATATAACCACAAAAACTCTTGAAATTAGGGTCTATTTGATTGAAAGTATAGGAATTGGCATTGTTACATTAATGTTGTACATAGTATGTAGGAATAAGACATGATACAGGTTATTTAACCGATTGTCGGCCGTATTTAATTGCCAAACCGCGAACGCGTAACGCCGAATTCTTTTCCGCCGGAAACAGCCCTTATGAAGTTGAGTCAGTCGAAGCTCTCTACCGAGAAAACTAAGGCTCGCTGTCCTTCGGCTTGTACAGTTCAACGATAGGTAAAGGCTTTCTCGTTACGTTTACGACAATTTTGTCTAGCGCTGATATGTTCGATCGCTACCAGAGAAGAAATAGCCTATGGCATTTCGAAAATTCTACTTTCAGTTGCTACGCACAACTGCTGGATGTCAACATAACGCAGTTTCAAAACTTCAGTGCCTTTGTTAGACCAGTATAACTACTCCAAGCTACTTCTAAGTAAGTTCAGTTTGTTTAGTTGAGATATAGAATTATATAAGTGATGGATAATAATAATTTACATACTGAAATACCAACAACAAAAAAAAAACATTGAGTGCTATAGGAATGATAGTTGTGTTTTTTTAGGGCTCAGTTTCTGGGAGACTATGCCACTCAAGAAAGCAGTCATTGGATTCTCCAGTATGGCACAGCCAAACCTTGCATTCAGTGCAGAACCATTGAGTATTCCGTCGTTGCTTCTTCTTGAGACACAAAGTGCATTTTCCTCGTTTTCTTTCAGTTCCAGTCATGGCCTCATATTTCCTTGGAAAGTGTTGCACTGTCAATCTAGGAAGATACTGTCCCCCACACCTCCCTGCTTTGTGTCTAGTACAGTAATCCTCGGTAAGTTGAAGGGCTAATTTTTCTCTGAAGTATTTGATGTGATGTTTTTGGCCAGAATTATTCATTTTATACAAGACAAAAGAATTTGTAACGGCTACTCCAAACAGAAAACGGGCGATATACTTGTAAAATTTACGACTTCTAAAATTACATTGATGATATCCACGAAGTTGATCACCACGATCCACTCCACCCATGTACTTGTTATACTCTGCAACAGATACTGGACAAGAAATTTCCTTTCGACTCCCATCTTTCTGGCGACGAAGAACTGTATCAACTTCGGTAGGATCATAGCCTGTAGCCATCACGTTCACAATTTTCCTATCCAACCATGCCGATGCTATTACATTATCTGACTGTACTGTTGTATTTTGACCCCTGTGATATATTGAAAGTAATAAGCTAATTTAGTACATTTGTATTTACTTACCGTTGTTTGAACTTCAGATTTTTTAATTCCTTAGGAAATCCCAATCTGTCTCTTCTGGCAGTTCCACACCCATATGTTCCAACAGACTCCAGATCACAAAGCAGTTGCTTAGATGTAAAATAATTGTCAAAATAAAGGTGGTGCCACTTTCCATGAAAATCATGGGACAGATCCTTCACCACTCTAGCTCCAAGACCATGCTCCACTCTATCCTTGTGACCAGTATATACTTCCAATCGACTAAAGTAGCCATTACTGCTATCAGCCAAGACCCACACCTTTATTCCTCTTTTTATGGGTTTTTGGGGCATATATTGTTTGAGACTAGATCTGCCCTGGAACTTTATCATTGCCTCGTCTATTGCTAAGTGCTTTGATGGTTTGTATATGGCAGCACAGCGAGACTGGATCAGCTCTAACAAAGGCCGGATTTTACCCAAACGATCATATCCTTCACTTCCTCGTGGAGCTAGCTTAGAGTTATCGGCAAAATGAAGATAACGGATAATTTCTCTGTAGCGATTTCTGGATATCTTATCTGCTATTGGAGAGTAATGATAAATGGGGGACTGTTTCCAGTAATCATCTACTGAAGGAAGCTTGTTCAGACCCATCAGAATATGAAAGCCAAAGAAGGCTTTTACATCAGCAACATCCAGAGGTATCCATGTATCATACTGCTCTGCCATCATAACTTCCTTAGCATATCGATTGGACTCTACCACTGTGTTTCAAGCACTCAGGAGTGAAAAACAGCTGAAATATTTCCAACGGGGTCTTGGGAATTGGCACAGTAGGACCAACATCTCCACAAAAATCTTTAATTTTATATGGAGTAAGCTTGTCACTCCATGATGTATCAAATGAGGACGTTTTTACAGCAGCAGGAGAAGTGATGGGAGAGACCATATCATTTATTTGGATTGTTGTGTCATCATCATCAGTTGATTCAGTGTCACATTCTATTATGTGTAGACAATGTATACCTAATAAATACTCTCATAATACTCCAATTCATTACCTTCTATACTTTCCACCTCTTCTGTGTCCTCTATACATTCAAACTCTTCGTCACTTCCATCTGCTATAGGCTCATTTGGGTCAGTATCATCATCAAAATCATCATCATCAACAATAAATGAAAGAACTTCTTCTGCACTTAATATTCTTGATGCCATTTTAGACCTAGATTTTTTTTAAAGTTTGTTTTTATTACATTTGAAAACCCCATATTATTTGTACCTACCTACTCATTGAGTACTATACTTAACTGTAAATATCTATTTAATGTTTTATGGTAACCCCCCCTTTAGATATGCTGATAAGATACTTACTCTACAGTAGAAACCACAGGAATTCCAAACACAGCACAGTGGTGGGTTGTAGGCAGCTGTAAGCTAAACTTATTAACCCCGCTTCTTGTACCCTAAATCGGGTATTTGGCGCTTCGCGTGCGTTACTAGTGCGTACCCAATATCGGGTATTTGGCCGGCAATCGGTTAAGGGTGCCCGCACACCGCCTACGCAATTTTTTGTTGATGGTTGCTATGCACGATTACTACTATTTGTATACTTACAGGGACTTCTCCACTACAACACAAGGACAAAGTACCTGCCGAAGGAGCCGCTCACTAATTTTAGAGCGAATCTGGAAGAAATATCGGGGCCTGGTTATAAAACTTTGGGGCACTTTTTTGGAGCGGTGCGGTAAGTTGGAGCTCCGCAATTTGGTGCACTACTAGCCGAGCCGATACTCTACTGCAAGACAGAGAGTTCTTATCCATTTCAATATTACTTTATGATATATTCGCAAATTTTTTCAAAATTCTCGCTGTAGTGCAGTTCATTTTTTTTTTGGTTTACCCGTGTATAAAATTTTTGTGTCGTTCTCATTATTAGATTCCAAGAAAAACTGACCCAAAATTTGGAACTTTAATTCCACTCGCAATTCTTAAGAAATAGCCCCACCCCCATATCTCGTACTATGAGTACGCGAGCAATTTTTTTTCAATTAGTTTGTATTGTTTCTAAAAAGAGCCCGCCTATATCAAGAGTAAACAAACATCAATACAACAATAACAAGAGAGAGTCTGAAGAGAGAGCAGTTTATTGGAGATAGCCAAAGGTGAAGGTATTACATTTGCCAGCTTGGGAAGTCTTCGCTCCGCAGAAATCGAGCCTGGTGGATCCATCCACTTGAGTTCAGGTGCGCATAGTCCGGAGAACGGCTACTGGTGGAGAGGCAGCCTGGTGCAACTTGCTGCGCGAGCTCAGACGATGTATGGAGAGTTGCTGTAAACGAATATGAGACAACAAGAAGCTAAACTAAAACACCACAACTGCGCAAAGTATACTTCTGCTACTACTGCGCGATTGTTTCTGCTCGCGTATTATCGAATGGTGGGGTATTGGTGGGGAATAAATTAATGTCCAGATCTACAGGCGGTGCGCGTTGCTATGTGCGGGCACCCTTGAGACATGTACAACAACTCCAACATAGGGATCTTTTAGGATGTAGAACAAAAATAAGGCATCAATGCGCATGAATGTTAATAGTAAGCCGAGTGTGAAGAATTTAAAAAAAAGTGTGTGATGAGTATTATTGTAATCTTAGTGGTAAGGAATTTGTATGTAAAATGGTTAAGAATATATCAGTATTAGCATGCTAAGGTAGCTTTGCTAAAACAGTAAATAATGTATATCAGTAGGTAAAGCATGTCTTAGACTATGTATAAGTATTGTTGTAAAGGGTGTCTATGAGTATTACTCAATATAGTATTAATATAGTAGATATAGATTTTAATAGGTATATATAGATTTTAATAGGTATATATAATAATTTACTGGTATGTTTTATATAATAGAAATGTAAAGAGCATGCTTTGGCTATAAAAAAAGAATGGGTCCCTGCAGGAAGACAAGAAGCAACAGTGGCTCTCCATAATGAGGAATGACATGATCTCTTCTGAAGAGAGTTGCCCAGACGACACCATTGTAGCAAGACCACTGCAGTGGCGATCTCATCGTGTGAACCACACATTTGATAAAATAGATCATTTCATTTTAAGTTCACGATCACCACAAGCTATTCGGCAGCTGAAAAGCAGGAAAATATCCTCTACTGTTTCAAGGTGGGAGCCACCAGCTGACATGCCCAAATGGGCCATCAAGGACACCAAATGAAATTAACTCTCATATCTATACCATAATATTGTTTGACATTATTATTTACAACATGATTTGAGATCACGAGTCTGAAAACTGCAAGTTCCATATGCTACACCAACCTGCCACAAATAAAATACAAACTGAAGTTAAAAACAAATAAAAACAAAACAATTAAGCATACCATAAGTACACTGTAGACAATGAAAGAGATCATTCTACACATATACAATAACTTCCAAGTAGTAATTCAAAGTTTGTAGAGTGTAGTTAAGAGTACAATCTAAATCAGACCATAGCAGGGTAGTCTCGCATGCCAGCGCATGTGCTTTGTCATTGCACGTGAGAAGGTGAAATGGGAAAGACGCGCGGAGGTTGTTCTTTTTTAGATGTTTAAGGTTGTTGAGTTGAGATAGAGCACCAGGATCTCTCGCCAGCAAACGGACCGGCCTTAGACTAAGGGTAGGTTTATTAAAAACTAGTATAGAGAGTAGACAGAGACTAGGTACTAGTGGGGTCTAGCCAGCTATAGTTCATAAATGAAAGTTAAGCTTTAGGGCAGTTGCACCTATTGAAGCGCCTGCACGTTGTATGGCCAGTATTAGCCATAAACTACGATTGTTGCTGTTTTGTTTAGGTAAAAAAAAAAAAAAAAAAAAAAAAAAAAAGAGGGTAGGATAGAGAAGCATACAGAAGTCATTTACTTTTTAATGTCATGTGTTCCGTGTTCCTTATACTTGTTTAGTCCTGTTTGTGTAATGTGATTACCAGTTGAACAAAATAAAAGATGTTCTCCAATGTCAAGTTATATTTTTTTGCAGTGCATGTGAAATGATAATTAGCCAATTTACTTTCATTCTCAACAGAAAATTTTTTTTGTTATATTCTGTTTTTAAGGCTTAGTGTGCTGAGCCTATTACACTACGAGATTTTACTGAACAAGAATTCATTTTGTATACCCAAACCTTTGTCATATTTTTGCCTTAGATATATTAGCAGTTTGGTATCATTGATAATTAAGTGTCAAATATCTAACACAAAAGGGGCGTTGCAAAGTAAATATCATTGTGGTGCTGTGCCCTATCAATTATACATAATTAAGTTATTAATTTCTTTTTCAATTATTCTTTAACACACAATTATTTTCTAATCTGGAAGTCCTTTTCATCTTACCTTTAGAGCAATCTTCCTTCCAAGAAACTAAGTAAACTTCCCTAGCCTTTGGCTTCAGTAGAAGATGTGCCTGTACAATACCTGGATTTTTGAAGTACTTCAAAACTTTCGATATAGAGAGATCGCTGCCAATACCAGATTCCAAAGGTCTGCTTAGCACTACGTTTACATCCATTTTCATACACTCAAGCTGACGCTTTGACAATGCGCATGAGCGAGTGAATGTGCACGATATATCAGAGGATGCACGGTGTATATACGCATGTGTGATGAGCGAGCGTTTACTGTATTCTGTACTTTCTTGGATACTTGATTCTTTCAAAAGGGCAGTTTGTCATGGAAAACTACATTCATACTCAGTGTTGATGTGGGTTCTGTCACTAGAAGTATCCAATGCGAATCCTGAATTAGAGAATGTCCTGAGTGTATGTATTAGAAACTAGAATATAATAACTCTTATGGGTTGTAAATCCACTGACAGGTTACACTGTCTCAGCACACACACAGAATTAGATATATTGGTTTGACAAGTTTAATATAGAATAGTAGACCACAATCAGTAGAGCAAATAACTACTAAATACAAGAGTCAAGTGATTACTAGTATGAGATAAAACTAAAAGTGATAATAAAACAGCTAACATGGAATCAGCTGGAGCATGCACTAACAACTGACCAATCAGCTGCCAGCACACACCAGGGGAGCGGAAGTAGTGGAAAGTGGTAGGACAACAACACGGAAATAATGACATTAGAATACACAAAATAAAGTGAGTTAATATGAATGTTACACAGTTTTCAGTGGCCTGAACACTCAGAAAAAAGCTTGGTAACTAGCAAAGAAAAAACATTTAATGTTAATTAATGGTCTTAATAGCAGTGATTGAAAGATGTAGAATCAGTAACTGGCCGAGTGATTGCTTATGCTAACTGTGACGTTAAATTTTTCGTACTTTTTCTAGCAACCCTATATCTGCTATTAACATTTTCATATGTTTAAATATATTCATGGCATGCAATATTTGATAAAGAGACATCAATGTCATAAGTAAGCCTTTCAAAGTGACTTGTATTCTAATTCTTGGACATGGCTTGGTCCCAGATAAGAGTGGGAAAGGATTTTCTATAGGGATTTCAATTTTTTTGTATGGTTTCTGGACAAGTAAAAAAAAAAAATCCAGCAAGTATTGGTAAACAGTTTCTATAAGTTCAGTATAGTTTCTGTGTGTGGCTTGTTTAGAGTGCCTATGAGGAATCTGTGTGATTTTTGGTAAAGTTTTGCAAGATAATACTGTAATATGAATAAAGTAATCATAGACTGAATTATGCATGAAAGTAAGTACTGTTAGTAAATAGTAAAGCTAATAATCTTCCGTAGAAGTGTTTTGGAATGTTGTATGGGATGTAACTTTGTTAAAATAAAAAAATGTTATGATTATTCACTTTATTTGTACATATAGAATCGCAAAGAGTGCACCTCTGATGGAATCACCAGGGCTACAAGATTAAATAGACTCTCCATCCGAGATAACAGATCAACGTGTGCTCAGTGAGTAAGTGGAAACAAACTCTCCTGGACTGTTCCTTGCTACATTTGTCATATAATGACAATTCATGTTCATAGAGCTGTTTTATTCATATGTATATTTTGTGGTTATTTTTTTAATATTAAAATTTGTTTTCCAACATTTAAAGACTCTGAAATAAGATATTTTGAGTACATGAAAGTAAGATAGCGCATGCAATTTCCTGACTTTGTCATGTATGTAGCAAATTTGATGTTCACTTCATGAAATGAGGACTACACATGGTATTTCTGTCTCTGACATGAATACAGGAAATTTGACATTTGGTACATGAAATGAAGATGACATGGTTTTTATTGCTTGTGACATGTATACAGGAAATGCATCTGAAATTTGGTAGATGAAATTTCAGGTACTTGAAATCGGTCCTGTCAGGTACCTGAAATTGTTCTCTATCATATACCACCACCATGTAGCAGGAAATGTACAGGAAATTCCGGGATTTCCTGCACTTCGACACAAACAAACTGGATGGAATTCCTTTGCCTTTCAAGCATCTATCATGCATTAGGAAACTCCACTTTTTTTGTAGTGGGAGACGTTTCATGTACAAAATGTTGAAACACAAAGACGTAGTCACCGATTACCTCGAAGAGGAGGAGAAAGCTGACGAAATGTGGAAAGTTGATGAGGCTACTGCGAGAGACAAAGTGCAGTGCAGCCCATTTGGCATCATCCCCAGGAAGGGCAAGCCAGGGAAGTGGAGGCTCATTGTGAATCTGTCGGCGCCCGAGGGGCTGAGTGTGAACGATGGCATTGACTGAAAGCTGTCTAGTGTCAAGTACATGTCGGTTGATGAAGTTGTGAAAAGAGTGCTTCAGGTGGGTCTGAGAGCCGAGATTGCAAAGGCTGATGTGCAAAAGACAAGAACGTGCCGGTGCACCCGTGTGACAGATGGCTCCTGGGAATGGAGTGGGAAGGCACAACATTTGTGGATGGTGCTCTACCATTTGAACTGAGGTCGGCTCCAGGAGATGCCATGGACAGTGTGTGTCAAGTGGCTGTGGTAGCAACTATCTGATCTGGCTCATGTACACCATTCACATGAGGAGATGCTTGGCTTTCTTAGAGGCAGTGGGCATGTTTGTGATAGTGGCAGGAGGACAATGTGGTCGCAGATGTCCTGTCCAGAAACAACTAATCATTGGCTCAGTCTGTGTTGCGGGATGTGGCAACGGTGCCGGAGAGAGTGCCACAGACACTGGTCTGATGCTGGGATGGTCAGAGCAGTAGTCAGACGCTCTGCGGAGTTTTACTTTTAGTGGCCTCCACGGCCAGAAGGTACAAGGGGGCATGGAAAAGTATGCCGATCTATGTAGCAAACTGGAAGTGGGATACCATCTGGCTGGCCTGAGGCAGGCGCAAATCAAGGCTGGTCTGGACATTCCTGAATGGGGCGCTATGGCAAGATTGTCGCAGATCCGAGTGGGTATTGCAAGATAGAGAGCAGTGCAAGGGGACAAGAAGCTGGAGAGAAACCCAGTCATGCTGGTGCACATGAAATCTATGCACTAGGCATGGAGGAAAGCTGGAGACAGAGGTACCATGCTGTGGGTTGCTGCACATACTTGTTTTTCGGGTGTCTGAGAGCAGGAGAGGTACTAGCACCTGAGGGTGTGGACTTCCATCCAAAGGCTCATCTGTCCTTTGACAATGTGTTGGTGGACAGCTTGGAGAGACCTCAGGTGATCAGAGTTCGGATCAAAGAGCCCAAGATGGACAGGATCAGGAAGGGAGCCACAGTGATACTGTGTTGGACTGGTGGGCTCGGCGAAAACAGTCCTGCCCACATCTGCCCTACAAACTAAGGAAAGGGATGGAGAAGGAGAAATTGGGTTCATTCCAGAGGTGGCTGGTGCCACGTCTGTGACAGGCAGCAGTCGATGGGGGAGGAACGGCGGCTCGAAAAGCAAAACGCTGTTACAAGCATCAAGCCAACGGCTGAACGCCGGGGCTGCACTCTGCCCAAAATCTGCCAGATGAAAGTCGTGCTGCCAAAGGGGCGGGGCTATGTAACTATCTGCCATGCCTCCCGCTTCCATATAAAGGAGAAATTGTTGACAAAGATCTATGAGTAATCTAACTATAAAACTAGCTCAACTATGAAGCAGCATGTAACCCGCCTTTTCTCTTCAAGCACCCGCTTTTTCCCCGAGAGCGTTTATTAGAATATTCTCGGCCTCCTTTGCCGAAGAGTTCTGTGGTGCTTTCAAGTGCTGCTCTCGTCCTGGATCTTTCAGAGAACCAGTAAATTAAAATGTGTGTTGATTATTGCAAACAATAGAGTGTTTTGGCTAATGAAAGTGATGCATTTGAATAGAGTTAGCCATTTAAGTTGAGTTTAAGTGTGAAAGAGGTAATTTTTTCTAACAAGTATTTCGTTTCTTTTTCCGACCATATTTGAGAGTTATGTCAAAATTATCTACTGCACTCATTAATTTATTTTTTTCATATAATTTTAGGCTACACGAAAAAGCGTTGTGGTGAAAAACTAGAGATGCTCTTGGAGATTAACAAAGTAAGAATATACAAGGTAAGAAAAAATTATTACAATTGTTAATTCAGCCGTTGTTTATAAACCATATCTTTACTCTCAGTTCGCTCTTTTTGTCCTCTTTCACCAAATATTTTCCCTAAATTAAATATGCCACCAGCTTAGTTTGTGATATGTTTTGCTATGAAGTTTAATGTTTTGACCAATTATATATGAGCATCATTTTATTCATATGACTTTTTTCATAGTCAATTAAGATAACTTTAAACATTTTCAGTCAGTGTTCTCATGCTGTACAGACTATTCAGAAGCATTATCATGATATACAGTGATAATGGTAAAAAACGTATTAGTAGACAAATACTTTTGTTTTGCTTATAGTTTTCTGTTTCTATATTTTTTTTGTTTAGAATAGCGAGTTTAGTTGTGTATATGTGTGTATTTTAGTTGCATTTGTGAGCATGTTTAGTTGTGTTTGTGTAGCTATGTGTGTTTAGAAAAGAGTTTAGTTGCATTTTGTGAGTGTTTAGTTACATTTTGTGAATGTGTTTGTATATTGCTTGGTTTGTTATATTTTTATGTGTCAATGCAGGTATATCTATCTTGAACATGATGGATCATAAATGGAGTGCACATGTAATGATATTTCTTCTACTCATATTGAAAGGATAGCTTTAAAACTGTTTACTTTATTCAAACTATTTTATTTTCATTGTCAATGATTTATATATTTATAATTTTGAGGTTATCTGAATGAGCTGGTGGGGTCAATATTTGTTATTAACACCATTGAAACATGTTACATGGTGTTATAATAAGCTTGCAGAAGGTGTTAAATATAACTCTGCTAAAGGTGTTTTTCAAACACCTCGCAGAGTGTTATATTGTAACCCTTTGTGCAGTGCATAAAATCCTCCCTCTCGTGGGAACGCTCCTTGCAATGTTACTGGAACACTTCATTTTTAACAGTAATCCCATTTGCATACAAATGTACTGACAGATCACTCTGCAAAAGTCCCAATTGAGGATGATTATCTTCAGCAGTTTGCTTGCTAGGTTGCCGACAAAAGGTTTTGAATTTTTTGGTTTCTTCACCAAGCATTGCAATAATTTTTTTAGGGTGGGTAGTTTAGATTGTAGTGCAAAAATAATAGTCTCCCAGCTAAAATGCTTCACTACCTCTACTGTATCTCATAAAATGGAGTCACTTTGAACTGAGGCAAGATCCTTCATTTCTTTCTTTATGATCAGTCCAACTTCTCTGAGAACTCTCTGAAGTAGTTTCAGACTTCATAGCAGTAGCAGCCACAGCCTGATAACAATGTCTTGCATACTGCTTCACTCCAGCTTTGCATGATGGTGTCATGCTGAAAATGTCTTTGAGCCGGATCGGTAGTTAATCGTTACTAGGGAAAAAATTAATGGATATCTAATCATTAAATATTACTAGTACAAATACGAGAGAAGATGCAAATTGCTGACTATTAAACTGGTACTGCTGATATCATACTAGTGAGCTTGTACTGAAAATAGAAATGTGGGTCAAATGTGCGAAATGTTCAATAAATTAGTATTGCATGGTTAATAGCTTCTAGATAGAAATTTAAGTGCATATCAGGCTCTTGAGTTTTAGGATTCTTATTACTATTTATAATAAGGCACAATTCTTAATGTAGTTACAAATACCTTCAATATTCAAGCAATTTACTTTTTTTTACATACATTGACACCAGGTGATTGGTGTGCAGCAGCAGATACAGTAGGCTGGTTATGTACTTGCTGTATCTCTGACTGTAAATGAGGCCGCTTAGTAGAGGAGTGTACAGAGAACAGATCCTGACCTCTTCAGACTAGACCTTGTACCTGTTGGGAGATCATCACGTATCCAGATCATTTACCTCACTTTACCCACTACGCAGGAAGGGAGGAAAGGGTCTGGGACACTGCCATTGATTCAGCTGTTCTAGCTCCAGCAGGAAGTTGGTGGAGGTAATTATGCTTTAACACTATGAATAACGTTAGCAGCATAGAGACTTTAATCACTCCTTTAGCGAGCTGCAAATTAGTGCGTGGACAATGTGTTAGAGAGTGTGCACATCTGCAGCCACCTGAGTTACTCTAGTCTAAAGAAAGAAGTGTATACATTTTTCCAGCAAAAACTGGGTTGATCCATTTTGATAAATATAATATATTGCTCGCAAGTTTCTTATTTACCGCACAGTCACTTAATGTTACTCATAATGCTAAAGTCTAATTGCCTCCATCAACTTCTGGGTGGAACTAGAACCACTGAGTCTAGCATTCCCATAGCACTAGTATTTGTCAAACTGCGTGACTTATATCGATGATGTATCCCAAGCCCTTTTCCACAATGTAGGACCAGATACATTCTCTCTAACATCAGCACTTTGAACCTGCACATCACAGCATACCCACTACAGTGTACACACAGTTTGATTGTGGTTTGCATCTTTCTTGGCGATCATAAATGGACTGAATATGCTGACCTATGAATGTGTGGTTTTTCCTTATGTCAACTGTCATCTGGCTGGACAAAAAGGTAGAACCACTGCTTCAACCCAATCTCCTCACCTTTTCTCTCCCATCAATGCCTTTTGTCATTCTTCATTTTTTGGCATTTCTTAGTAAGTGTCTTATCATATGTTTAGAAGACTGCACTCAATAACTAAAGTGAGTTATATCAACTAGAATGTAATCATACAGCCCAGTTGATCCCAAAATATGTACTTTTTGACAAAATTATATAGTTATTGAAACACACTTTCATTGTTATATTGCATTAGTGATCAAGGACAGTTTCTAATTTACTATTCCACAATATATATCATCAATAAAAAATTATAAAGCATCTCACACAACTTCTTTTTGAAAAATAAAGAATGTAAAATGTTCCAGGTTAGAGAGAGGAATTACACAATGGAAATTCTCTTCTCTTATATATTGCAGCCCACATTCTTTTGCTGATTTCAATACATTATTTCTTTTTACTGCGAGATCATAAAGCCTTACATTACCGACAGTGTAATATCCGATGTCGGACTTCTCACGAATGGTGGACATCAGCAAAAAATAACCGTCAGTTTCTATTAGAGAGACCAGCTTTTTTATTGCGTCTGTGTATTCCTCACTATTTTTACAAGCACTTTCGATGCACAGAGAACTGAACAGAATGTGGTATGGACCTTCATAACCTTCTGCTACAAATCGATCTTGAGTTATGTCACAGGGTACAACACCATTAATCTTTTGTTGCAACTCATTTTCCAAGAGTTTCGGTTGACATTCAGAGCTTTCAAGTTCAGCAACGTATTGGAAGTAGAAGGACCAGTTATAACAGCCAGGACTGCTGTTCAACCAACTCATGACATAATCCCTGTTAGCTTTCTCATATTCAGCGAGAACAATTTTACTGGCAATAGAAGAAAACGCAATATCATAAACTGGAGTTGGACCACAGCCATAATCTAATACTTTCACTTCTTTTGTAGAAAACTTCACCCCTCTACAAAACTTGATAATTTGTTGTAGCGTAAATTGCGCAACTGATTCAGGGTCTATCTTATTAGGGAATCGGTAGGAAATAAAAGAAGAAGGATCGAAATTCTCGCTAGGTTTCTCCTCAACGTCCATTTTTAAAACGCGATTAGATACCCACCCAAGTTTTAACACGCGACCCGTTGTTTTCCTTTTCATTTATATAGAAACAGGGTGAGGATCCAAGGCCGCACCTAGTCGGGCGGAGCCTGACCTCCTACCCGGGAGAGAGGTCGGTTCCGCCCAACTAAGGGGTACCAACGAAGTTTGTTGAAAATTTACAGTGTACAAGAAAGTTAGTTCATAGGATAACTGCATGCCCTTCATTCATAAATGAATGTCTAAGTCATCTATAGTTTATATTTAAAAATGGGCTGAGAAAGAAACTGTGAAGTTTATGGCTACAGGAAATAGAAGAAAAGTACTTTGGTAATTTGTAATTTTGGTAAAACTTTGATCATAATTGCATTATTATTCACTAAATACAGTTAATGTTTTCATATCGCCTGAGCCCCACCCCCCATTTTTAGTGAGCTAATAAGCCTCTGTAGGAGCTAGATGTTTCATCTGTTTCTCTAAGAATACTCATTTCAGATTTTCAAGCAACTACTTTGACCATCTTTTAATAAGAACTTCCTGATTGAGATTTGTCTGAGCAGTGGCCATGACTTCCATGTTTAATGACCGCCCTATGGTTAAGATATGGCCTGCTTAGCTGTCGTCGGCAACTTCTTGCTAAACAGACAAACTCACTATAGAACATCAGTGGCAAAGCTTATAGTGAGCTGGTGCTGGCTGTAAGCTGGCATATTAAATACATTGGATTTTCTGGTGTATGATATTAAGTAAATTTGCAGCGGTAACCAAACTTTCTCTGTCAGTTTCCAGGGGCTGATCCAGCGCTAGTGGGAAGTGGCGCAACTATATTTATCTTTCTTTCACAGGCTTTTTTTAAACAATCCTAGGTTTGATTTCCTTAGCAACAAAATATTTTTAATTTTGTACTGTTTAAAACATTCTAATTAAAGAGAGAATAATTCAACTGTTCCATAGGCTCCCTATGCACACATATCTAAGACGAAGCAATTACTAGGATGCATTTCAGACATATTTGATTGCAGGTAGCGAATTTAGTCTTTTAAGCTTGTGAAACAGTGGTATTTACATTATTCTCATGCAAGAGTACAATTTTTTTTAAGTGGGTGATTCTGTGTATCTTAAATTCGGCTCTCAGGTTGTTTGGAAGTGAAATTACAGAATGAGGGGAAAAAGATTTGTCATCAGGACCAGTTTCAAATTCGGACAACTGAAGTTAAGTATATTCTGAAGACAGAGGAACTCATCAGCAACGACTAAATCTTCATGAACATAACCTCTGATGTTTCCAACATCTAAATAAGATGCCACAAGAAATTCACCACTTCCTTATCAGTACAAGATCATAGCCATCAAGGCTTATCTGCTCAACCAAGAAAGTCTTATCCTCAAGGGATTGAAGACCACATCAGTGGTTACTGGAGCAGCCCCACCCCTCAACTACAGGCTAGCTCTGTGGACTGATTTAGCTGTAGGTGCTAATGGACCACCTATTCACTAATTAGCGTACCTTCACTGCATTCACACAAACAATTATTCTATTCTAACTTTACCTTTTTCATGCCTGCCCTTATCTTATAGTACAATCCCCATTCCATTCCACTCACATATATACTTGTAACACTCTCATTCTATTCAGTTCTTTAAGCTTGTCCATACTTTTTATAGTTCTTGTTTGCTTTTGTGTATATCATTTATTTTGTTTTGTTTTATGTTCTGTAATTGTGTGCTACTACAGTTACAACTAGGACAAAGTTGATTGCATGCATTTGAGCATTTTTAAATTAGTTATTTTCTTTATATTGTTGTCAATTTCTTAATTTCAATTTTTTCTCATAGAGGGGAGAAAAGTGATATCTTATTATTGACTAGTCCTTAATGAGTTCTATTACATCATTGTTGTGGTTCACTTGCTGTTCAGTAATTATTTCAGTCATAGTCTTATTCAGTAGTTCAAGTTGTATTGTATCTTGTGTGAATTGTGCTTTGGAATTATTTGAACTTTAACAATTGGTTGAATTGAACCTAGCTATGATAAGAATTTACAATCATTTTATCAATAAACAAATTGTTCCAACAAAACCATAGCAATTTCAAGAACATTAAACAAAATACTTTTTTATTTTACAGATTACACATTATGGAACTTTAGGCTATTGTATACTGAATGGTCCTTGTGATACGAAATAATTCACCTGCATAGGTACCAAATACTTGCTCTTATCTTTTGAGCTACACTTTTGAAATAATCACAACAAGTTCAAATGGTTGTAGTTGAGTTATATTCTGCATTAGAGCTGATCAAGAAACTTAATAAGCACTTATGTTCATGGCTTTTAAAGTCATCACTTATGGCTTCAATAATGTCCACATTGGTGTTGAATTCTTTTAGTACTGTGAAGGGGATGTTGAGACGTTTAAAACTATCAGACAACATTGATGACACTATCGCCTCATCTGAATTCACGTGTCGATGAATTACACAGAGTGGTTCATATAGTGGCCCCTCTCCGATGTAAAGAAATGAAAGCAGAGCCTATAAGTAAAATTTAAAAATTTAAACTTTTAACGATGCAAAACGAACGTTTATTTATCCAACACATTAAGTTAAGTGCTGCAGTTATGAATCCTCATCAACACCACCACATTTATTTATTTTGCTGTCCATAACCAATTTCAGTTTAAATTTCCAGACCTGTCCAATATACAATTGAGCTCAATCAGACTACTCAATATAGGGTGAACATACTTAAACCATCTTATAGTAAATGAAAAAGTGAACTATCAAATCAAAAGTTTTTTTTTATGAATTATGTATAGCCTGCACAACTTGGTTATCCCACTCCATGTGGTAGGGTGACTTAACACTTGTGGCTGAATGCATGAACATATATAGTATAATTATAATAATACAAACATTTAGAGTAATTAAACATAATCATATCCCACTATTAGCTATCACGTTTTAATGAACATTGATTATAGGAAAAAAGAAAAAAATGATAACATAATTTCTGCACAACCAAAGATAAAACCTCACTATCACATGTCATTGGTGCTTATGTCAAAATTAATATGCTTTTGTAACCTTTTTCTTTCGTTAGTTCAATAGCGCGCTTGATTCCTTCCATGCAAGACTTGATGTAGTAGTATAAAGAATGCATTGCCAACACAATATCAAACCTTGATTCCGGAATATCTTGCAATAAATCTTGATTGTACACGTTAATCTTAACGTCACGTAAATATAACAACAGAGCTTTAGCCTTAGCACTTCTTGCAGAATCAATCTCCACTCCAACAAATTCCAGATTTATTCCTGGATATTTTTCAAAAAAATTCACAATGATGTTTCTCCATCTCCACATCCAAGACTGCAGATACGAAATGCATTTCCTTGAGAACAAGACTTCTGCTTTGAGATTTCATCTAAAACAGTTTCCACTGCTACTGGTGATTCATCACCTAAAATCTTATAAAGACATAAGTGCCAAAATTATATAAACACAAAGCCTCATAATTACTCACGTTTGAAAATTACAATTAAAAGTTTGAGAGGAATAGTGATGTGATTGAGTAATAGTATTTTAGTTCTTGAAGGCTAATTCATCTTGCTCAGGAGTCACACAGATTATAACTAAATGTTATGCCTTTGTTTAACAAAAAAGTTTGTAACCTACCATGGATCCAGAAACTGTCATGCTGTTTTATAATACACTTTAATAATAACTTAATCTTAGTCATAGTAGGACAGGTAGTAAAAATTCTATATTAAGTTTTAAAAACATGACATATAGCTACCTCATAATTTTTTTGAAGATGTGTTTCATAAATAGAGTAGTAATCTGAACTAAAAATTTTGTCAAAATACTTTCCGCTTTCAAACTATTATTCAATTCTAACATATAATTCATATCTAATTATGTTGAATATAATTGTCTGTTCAAAGATTAATTAGCCTCGGAAACATGGGAAAAAATTAGCTAGGGGTGTAGTAGAACACTTTGTCCTTGAACATGTGCATATCACAACTCCCAATTTGGTATAATGAAGGCTGTACAGGGGTGTAACTGAACACTTCCTGTAGGTGAAATGGAAACACCTCATGAGGAGTAGTACAGTCAGTGCTACCTGGACACCTCAAAATGGGATTCCCATGCACCCCATTTTTAACAGTGCACCATTGCTACCTATGCTACTAGTGCTATGCTACCTGTGTTACCTATGTTACCAGTGCTACCTAAGCTACCAGTGTTACCTATGCTACCAGTGTTACCTAGCTATGCTAACAGTACTACCCATGCTACCAGATACTACTAGTACTTACCAATACTACCTATGCTACTAGTGTTACCTATGCTACCTGTGTTACCTATTACCAGTACTACCTATGCTACCAGTGCTACCTGTATTATCTATGCTACAAGTATTAACTACCAGTGTTACCATTGCTACCTATATGCTACCAGTACTACCCATTTTACCAGTGTTACCTATGCTACCAGTACTACCAATACTACCTATGCTATCTGTGTTACCTAGTGCTACCAGTACTACCTATGATACAACAGTACTACTTATGCTACCTGTGTTACCTATACTGATATTGCTACCTAAACTGCCAGTGTTATCTATGCTACCATGTGTTCCTATACTACCATTGCTACCAGTACTACCATGCTACCTTTGCTACCTATACTACCAGTGCTATCATTGATATCTCTATATGCTACTATTTGCCATAGTAATAGTATAATGATATTCATGAATTGTGACTTTTTACACCAAGGTTATAGCCCACAATAGTAAGATTAATACAACAATAACCACACAATAAAAGATACTCAAAGTTTGCTGCTTACCAGCTGCCAACTGCTGATTTTTCTGGCTTGCCCAAATAAACAGAATTACCATCTTTAATACATCACTTATTTATAGGACCTGCATCCCACAGTTATAACAATGCTGGACCTCAAAGTATTTCAGTTCTTACTAGAACCTTCAAAAAGAATTGCTAACATTGTTTAACTGATGCAGAAGGTTTCTGTAGGTTTTGAAAATTCTGGGGCACAGGAAAAAAATGGAATTTAGAGCGAAAAGATTTGCACAGTTTAGTCGTTTATCCTGCACGTTTTCTGAAAATGGTTTAATTTCCTGAAGTGCAGGATAGGGCGTATAACTGTCCCGCAGTCTGTCCTGCACACAATATGAAACTTAAAGAAAATGGCAGGAGAGACTGCAGGAGAGTAATGCCCTATTCTACACTTTAGAAATTTCAATTTTTTTCCAGTGTGAAGTGGTGGCAAAACAAGCTGAGCCACTATATTAGGGTGGTGACTTTTTTATAGTTCTAGCTAACTATAGTGTGCTGTCATAGAGAAGTTATTTGTAATCTCAAAAATTCATTTGAAGAATCTCAAAGCCAATCATCAAAAGATTACATTGAATTGTCATTAATGTTACAGTACAAAAAATTATTTCTGCTCTAAAACTGCCCCATAACACTCATAAAGTACTAGCTAATTAATGAAATCACTTCTTAAGCTCAAAGGTATGCCAAAATAATTTGGAATGCCCAGAACGCCCACACCCCATTGTGATTTATCTGTAATTGCTACAACGCCTGACGTGATTTTACGGAAAGAAAATTATGACCTTTATATGTTCTCTACACACGCTAAACATGCACACGTACCATAGGGTGATTTTGGGCGCGTGATTTTGGCACCGCCCCAATCCAGTTAGTTTCGCCTACTCAGGGCTAGGAAGAGGGAGTAGGAAGTAGGGGGGCCAGGGGGGCCAATGATCCCTCCAACAATTCTCAAGGAGGGGCCTGGCCCCCCTTTATTTCCTCATGCTTATACCACATTAGATACTGTAGAGCTGTGATCCTTGATCTATTAGTAGACAAATTTGAATCTTATGTAATAATAGGTTGGTGTGAAAAATAGCAGCTGCTAAAAAAACTACCAATGCTAGCTCGGCTACATCACTTGTATAGCAGATGCTACAGAGTTTGACTTAGTCTTAGCTATGGCTAAAAGAAAACTTGACCAACAGCAGTCCTCTCTGTGGGCCTAGGAGCCAACGCCAAGGCCCACATGAGCAAGGAGCAGAGAGAGGAGAAAGAGGACGAAGACGCGGGAGCGGAATGAAGGAGAGAGAGAGAAGTCTGGAGAATCAAACTAATGTTTATTATGTGTATGATGTTTATCCTGTTATGTTCTAATGTTTTGTTTATGTGTATCATGTGAGGTCGAAGTAGTTGAGTTTTAATATGTTTGTGTGTGTGTATGAACAGAGAGTCATTTTCGTGGTGTATTAATTGGCTGGGTCACGTGCGTGCATTGCATATATATATTGGTGTACCTCGTGGTCCCAGTCAGTCTTGACGTTAAACTAAATTAGCTAAGGCGAACTAGTGATCCTGACTCTGGTGGCAGCAAATAAGCTGTCCACCTCAAGCTGTGTGCGTTACTAAAGCTCCAAGGAGCCCGGGGCCCACACTCTCTGAGTAATTTTTTCTCCAAATCAAAGACATCTGATCAGGAAGGTACACATATAATTACTGTAAAGGCTATGGAACATAATATAATATTGTGTAGATACTGTAGGAAGTTGTAGTAGTGAAGATCTTGAGTCTTTTAGTGATGGAGTGGTGGCTTGTAATGATGCAGTAAAAGATTCCAATTTGGACTCAATTCAGTCCTGTGATCAAGAGTGCTGTATTGACTCTGAAATATCACAACCAACAAATTCTGCTTTAATAAAGAAGACTGAGAAGTATGCACAAGAGATATTTTTTGGTATCGTGGTATAAAGCAATTTCCATGGATTAACTTTTGCAAGTCAAGGATGAAGGTTTTCTGCTATTATTGTAAGCTCTCTCATGATTCAAATGTGGGTTTAGTGAGTTCAAGGGCTGACCCAGCATTTGTAAGCACTGGAGTTTGTAACTGGAAAAAAGGTATGGAAAAATTTAAAGATCATGAATCATCATTATCCCACAAGAATTCACTGGCAGCTATTATTGCTTCAAAGAATGTGCCAGTTACAAACCTTATACAGCAAAGCTTACACAAAGAGCAAGTACAACGAAGAGAGAGACTTCACAAGCAACTGACACTTCACTTCTTACTGCATCAGGGCGTATCCATACGTAATGATCATGCTGGTGGATCAAATATAATTGTGTTACTGGAGCATATGCTCGATGAAAAGTTGTGGGTAAAGGGAAATAAATACCAATCACCGGAAATCATTAATGAAATAATTGAAATTATGGCTCACACTGCTCTGCATTCTTTGCTTGCTGATGTCAATTCAAGTCCTTGGTTCTCATTAATGGCTGATGAGACAAGAGATATCTCAAACAGAGAACAATTAGTTATTTGTTTGAGATGGGTTTCTGAGAAGTATGAATATTTGAAGACATGGTAGGCCTATTCAGTTAGAAAATACCACGGCTGAATGTATTTCAACAGCAATTCCTGTCCACTGCTTAGCACACTGTGTGAATTTGAGTTTACAGGAGGTAGCTTGCTGTAGCAAGTCTATTAAAGGAGGATTGAATACAGCAATGGATATCATTCAATTGATTAAATATTCTCCTAAACGTCAGATTACCTTTGAAATTGTTCAAGAGCAGAAAGAATTTCCAATTACTTCTGGAATCCGAACCCTTTGTCCCACTCGATGGATAGTTTGCACTGGTGCCATACAGGCAATTATCAATAATTATGCAGCACTACAAGAGACCATGGAACTGTCTTCTCATGGTACTGATGACTGTTCAAGAAGAGCTCATGGCATGCTTGTACTGATGGATAAGTTTTCTACCTTTTTGGTCTCAAGCTTTCAGTTTTAGTCTTCAGTATAACTGAACAGATGTCCATACTTGCAAAAAAAAGGAAACCAAAGTAGAAGATGGATATTATATGGTTGACACATGTATTAAGGCACTTGAGCGGCTGCATACAGATCAAAGTTTTCATAATTTTTTCGAATCTGTGAAAACTGAAGCTGCTAAAAGGTGTGATGAACCTGTACTTCCTCACCAGCGACAAATACCTAAGCAAATTGATGATGGTGCTTCTCAACATGTATATATTACTGTAGAAGACTATTATAGAAAAGAGTATTTTGAGGTAATTGATGCTATTAAAGGAAACCTTGAAGATCGTTTTCTCCAAGAGAATTTTGTATTTGTTCAAAAGATTGAAACCTTGCTGATGGACAGTGCTAATGGGAAAGAAGTTGTGGTACCTCAGGATATATGCACAATGTATAAGAAAGACATCGACTTTAGCAAACTCAGCCTGCACTTGAAAATGTTACCAGATGCAATAAAAGCAGTACCACTTGATGGAATAACAATTCGTGAAATTACAAGAGTGCAGACTTTATGTGATGATTTCAATAAGCAAGCCAGTTTCAAAATGATGTTGTCGGAGGTTCATAAGCTGGTGCTACTATATTTGACAGTACCTGTCACTACTGCAACTGCAGAACGTAGTTTTTCTGGATTGAAGCGTATAAAAACGTATCTGAGGAACTCGATGACCCCGCAACGTCTTAATCAATGTATACTTTTGCATAATCATCAAAACAAAACAGACAATCTTGATTTATCAAAAATTGCTGAAGAATTCATCAAGCGAAATGACAAGAGAATCAAATACTTTGGAAACATATCACCTTAGAACATGTTTATGCTATGCAACTTTAAATTTTTGTTTTTTAATCAGCAATATTTGCAGCTATTACATTCGTAATACTTATAGCACGAGTCAGAGTACAATATGGGAAAATATTTTACGAGCACACAAAATTTCATGAGCTGAAGGCGAGTGAAAATATGGTGTGAGAGTAAAATATCATTCCAATATTGTACGACGAGTGTGATATGTGATTTATTGCTGCATTGATATTTTTTCTCAACCGGTTAGCTACAACATCCATTGATTTTACTCGTTACTTGCGGGTTATTTGGATTGTTCAATAACATGCGTACAATATGGGTGAATACAGAACGCTCGCATGATGTAGAAATATTCAAGCAAAAATATCAAGGTTGTAATAAATATATATATATAATATATATATACTTTGCAAATACCACTGTGACATTGCAATTAGTTAATGTAACGTAAGTTGTGAATGTATTCATCACAGTTATATATTGGCCCCCCCAATATTTTTCATCTTCCTATCCTCTGCTACTCCATTCTTCCCGACAGTGTTAGGTCCACCTGTGCTTACTAGTCATTTTGAGAGTAATGTCTGACGTCTCTGATGACCTTGAAGACCATACATAGTTTGGTACAGCAATGACTTGCCTCTCGTACCTATGTCTAGTCAGTCCCAATTGGACCTATGAAAACTATGGAATTGTTTTCTGACTATGTTTGGGTGGTTACCTATCCCAGGAGTGGGACGACTTGGACTCAACAGATAGTTCGAAGCATTCGTAGCATAGAATTGCCATGCCAGGAAGATCTGCGAATTGACCTCGCAGTACCATTCTTGGAAACAGCTAATAGCAAATTTATGCCTGACCTAAAAAGGTTGACTTATCTGCTGTGGCACGTCCTAGAGCATTCAAAAGTCACTTGCCTTACAATCATATGCCTTTTGGTTTTCCCATACTCTTTGTAAATACTATGTTGCTAGAAACCCTAAAGATATGGCGGTATCGTATTTCTACCTGTACTTCTCTCTCGAATTCGCAAAGAATTTAACTTTTGACCAATTCTTAACTGCACTTCTTGCTGGTAATCTTCACTATGGAGTCTGAGCTGGTGGGAGCATAAAGACAATAACAACATACTGTTTATCAAGTATGAAGATAATATGAAGAAAGACATTCGAGCATCTATCATTAAGAAAGAAAACTTCATAAATGTGGAGCTGACAATAATGAGGCAATTGAATTGGTTGCTCAGAAATCATCTTTTAAATCAATGAAGGAAAATCCCAAAACCAATTTATGGGGTCCCAAAAATGAGATGCATAAAGATAACACCTGCTTCATTAGGAAAGGTGTGGTTGGTGGATGGAAAAACCATTTCACACCAGAGCAGTCCGCAAGATTTGAAGCTTTATGTCACGAGAAATTTAAGCCAGTTGGACTTGAGTTTGACAAGTTCTACCTACATTTCTGATGCAGAATTCCCAATTGAATAATGAGATGCTTATATTATAATATTTTGTTTATCCTTTATTTAAAAATGTTAAAACCTTTGTAAATAAGTCAATTTTTTTGCCTTTGGAACTTAATTTTTTTCATATCAGACTTGAACAGATGATGTATTTTAGTGATGGAACAATTACATAATACCACGAAAATAGTCTTTATAGGACACTCTTTCTCCCAAACTATATTTTATTCAACTATAAAATGAGCCCCTATTTGAAAATCCTAGATCTACCCATGCACTTGGACCATGCCATGTGTAATGATCCATGGAGTTGGTCCATTTGTGTGAGGATGAGCAAAATGACTCCTAGTTCCAGCATAATTATTGTCAAACTCTTGCCATGTAATAGCAAATGTCCAAACGTAATGCTTAAAACAACTGTCAAAATATGATGTAAGGTATACATAACTTGGTATTTGAAGGAGCCAAGTTTTGTGATGGAAACTTTTATAGCAGGCGAGAGTATGTGCTAGACAAATACACTAGTGAACACATAGATACTGGTTGTTTCACTTGCCCTACAAGTAATTTGATGTTCAATAGAGTGCTATATCACATCAAGTTGGGAATTCTGCATCAGAAATGTAGGTAGAACTTACAACTTCTGCTCAGTAATCCAGCAGCAAGAAAACTGAGCTCTAGTCTCACGAATAAACAGAGCTCAAACATGTAAACTAAAACTTCAAAAAGTGACATGAGACGGAACTGCATGAAGCAAACAATTTGCATATGCACAGAAAAATTAATAGTTGAGAGGAGTTAGAAACAAACCAAAAATTTTATATAACATTGGAAATAAATAAAGCAGTATTAAAACTAGCTGTGTGGAACATAGAAATCTTTGCCACTAAAATCAACTGGGGTCTGACAGTCCAGTATTGCAGAATCGGGAACCTACATACAAAGTGCAATAACCAATATGCATATATAACATAATGCGACGAGTTTACGGGAAATCAGCCTAAACACGATATCTTAGGTTTTCTATTTTTATCTACCAGTAAGTGATACAGGGCTTTGGAATGGCATCCTCCAAATTTGGAAGCTGAAGCACAAGCCGTCTATGCCCTACACTCTACATCATTTCAGTTAATTTATTATTGCTGATTTAGAAATTAAAAACTCTGCGTAAAGAAGTATCTATAAAGGCTAGGTGGCGTGTCTGTATTACGTATACTATTACCGCGTGTCTCCGTGACACTATGGACTAAACTGGTTGCAGGTGGATTTCAAATAGGCTTAATGTAGGCCTCTTCAAGAAACTCTGATGGCGTGAGTATGTGGATTATGTAGAAAAGTAAGTGAATTGGTTAGCTACATTTTTCTCCCTGCTGTTAGTGAAAAAGCCGCCATAATATTTCTTTGCAACTTTCCGTGCATGAGCTAACTGGCAAAGTATTTCTAGCCTCATAGCGTGAGTTCTAGAGCTCGCCATTGCATACAACTGCACCATAAGCTTGAGATATTTATCCATTTCTGCCATAATATTTTTTTAATCGATCCATAAGGATTTACCCTTGGATACTGAAAAAATTGTTCGCTGCATTTAGGCTGATTTTCCCAAAACTGGTCACACATAATAATAGCATAATAATAATCATGCATAACTTACCATATCTAGTTTGGTATACTGTGGATGGTACTGGACTTTGTAAGGATTGTTGCTGGCCCTGTTGTAAGAAACAAGAAATGCCCACCTCCTTCGATCACTATCATTCTTGTCACTGCGATGGAGCACATTGCTATGGAAAAAAAGAGCATCTCCTGGCTCCATCTCTACTTCAATCAATGGCAATGCCTGGACCAAAACATGACCAGTTGTGAAATGTTAGTAAGCACTTAAGAAGTCAAATACATAGCTAATGAAGTTTTTCTCCCCATTTCCACTAGGTGGGCAAGAAATTTCTCTTCTAAGGATAATCAGACAAAAATCAAGTAGTAGCTAGCTCTCCACAGCTGAAAAGTTTACTTTGAAGAATACATTTTTGCAAGGTAATAACGCATTTCCAAGATGGGTAACAGCTGATGTCATAGCTATTATCATAAATGAATTGAGATCATGCTGTTTATGTATGTACAGATTCAGCCCACAAACCCAATTTTGTTTGCAGCACAGATTGCCAACACATGCTAGCATTAGCTTCCAGTTATTAACCAGTATGTATTTAGAGCATTATTATCTACTAGCAAGTACCCCACCACACAGTGGCGCTTGACGTATGTCAAAGTAAGTATGGAGTAGCATAAGTTCATTGTTATCATTCTCTATAGTTGGTTAGGGTTACATCAGATTCCCTCCCCTGTTCTATTTTTTCCTGAACTATCTCATTTCTATATCTACCACCTTTCTATTTTTTTCCATCTTATACTCAAGGAGTCCTTTCTCCTCCTTTATCTACCTCTCCTGCTTCTGAATCTTTCTGTCCTTCTATCATGATTGTGGACTTTGACTTTGCTGCAAGTTTTTAACTTCTGCTTTTCTACCTTCACCTTTTTTTTTTAACTTACACCACCTTTACTCAACGATTCGATTCCACCCACTTTTTAGTACAATATCGTACCCTTTTTGCCTTCTCTTTCATACTATCTCCTTTTTACTACACTGCCTTTCCTCGTCGATTCCACCGGCTAATTACCCGCTTTTTTGCCTTCTATTTTTATTCCTATGCCACCTATTCCTGTCTGTTCTACCAACTTTTAGATACAACTACAGTAATCACTTTCTACCGATCGTGATGACACTTTACCCATTCTCCTGTTTCGCGGCCACTCTCGTCTTGTTTCCATTTATTGTTGTACCTGGTTAGGTTGCAAACAAATTCACCTACTATACCTCCATGACACTATAAACAATCCAGTTGTTGTGGTTTGAAAAGTCCATTTACAAGTAAGTGAACTATAGTAGAATCTCAGAGTTATGTACCCCTAGGGAAATGGTGTACATAACTCTGAAATGTACGTAACTCTGAATATAACATAATTTTAACTTTGTACTATACTATACACACAGTATTTCAGCTTTATCCGTGACTAAAGGACCATTTAATGGTGTACCCTTGAGCTTTTTTCTGAGTAAACCAGAATACATGGCACTATAAAATCTTTATCATTATCTCTCCTGACAATGCACCTATTCTTCAGGACACTAGGGTCAGCTGATTCTGCTGAAAACTTTTCTATACTCTTCCTGCCTCTCTACGTGTATAAGTCTGAAATTGTGGACTTTCCTAAGCCAAACTCCTGAGCAGCTCCAGCTAAAAATATTCCTTGGTCTATTATTTTTCCAAAATATTTAGCTTCTTCTGATAGTACTCTTTTGCCATTTTGTTGCAATTCCAAAAAAAAACAACAAAAACAAACAAACTACAACACACAACTGTGATGATGACCCCTTACCCATCGTGATGTCCCTTCGCCGTTCGGCTAACTGGTTCATTTGGTTGTCTGATGTCTGGATCTCTGAGATTCTACTGTATTAGATACAGATATTTTACTGGCAGCTATTGAATAGCCCACTAAAAGCTTTCTTAGCAACTTTTCGTACACTCGAGTCTAACTGCTGGCTAATATTCCTAACCTTATAGTGTGAGAGTTCTAGAGCATGCCAGAGCTTACAACTACGTCATCGAAAAGAGTTAACCGGGCTTCATTTAGGCCTTTTTTAGAAACCATGCTTTAACTATAATATAGCAAGAATTGCACATGTATGTAGATTATGTTCACAAGTAAGGGAACTAGTTAGATACAGTAATTTTTTGACAGTTATTGAATTAACCCACCAAAAGCTTTCTTAGTGACGCTCCGTACACTCAAGTCTAACTGGCTAGTGTACCTAGCCTCATATCGTGAGTTCTAGAGCACTCCAGAACTTACAACTATGCCATGGACAATCATGAAGTCAATTATCGACAACTGATACATGGTATGATTTTATAGCTTGACTTATAATAAATTGTCAATAACAATACCCAGAATTATCAGTAACAGGTACCAGCAGATAATTGGTGGCTTATGCTAATAGAGAAAAAAAATCTAAAGAACAACTTCAAAAATAAAGAATGAATGCTGCACAGTCCACACTACCTGATGTTGTAAGTTAGATCCAAAGATTTTGTCAGTTAGCTAGTGTAAAAAGAAAGCATGAATGTATTATGATTATTTGATTTCTTTAATTTTCTTCTACAATAGTGAAGTCATTTTACTTCACTTACTTTCATCACTTGCTCCACTCTGTCCATGTCTGCTCCCAACTGATATCCAGTCTTCATCTTCACATGCTCTATTCTTCCTAGCTTATGTGAACCTTGTATCACCTAATTGAAAGTATCATAAGATAAAAACAATACACAATTAGCTAACTACCTTTAGGCAGCCATTTTGTTGGTCACACTTGTCCACTGCTAGAAACACAGTACCCATGTCTGGATATAGGCAGCCATTATGATACCAGTATCTAATGCACATCAAATACATGAATGGTTACTCAATGTTATTGTTCCCAGAAGAATCCAGGCGTGTGAACGTTGACTAAATTTAGAGAATTAAATCGATAAAAATGGAGAAGTACTTAAAAAGTCCACAAAACTCAAAATTTCTGTACACTAATGGTGGATTGATTGTTATTCTCTTAGCATAATGATCAGAATTTTTCCTATGATTTAATTTTATTTACCAAAACTTATAGTGGTTATTTTTTTCATCTTCATATGAATCTATTACAAGCTAAAATGTGTTAAATGCGGCTTCCAGAATAAGCCAAAACTTGCCTGATGTTCTAGATGATTGATTAATCTTAACTCTCTCTCTCTCTGTGTTTAACAAAATATTCCTTGTATATACATTAGAGTTTGACCACTACTTTGCCAGCAATTAATCAATCTTGTCAGAAGCTATTTCATAGAGAAATAACTTAGCATAATTGGGAGTTATTTCTAATATAGTTTCCTTACACAATTACTATTTCTAGACATAATAGTGGCAATTCTGAATTAGCTACATACAATTTTTGGAAAAGTTAATTTAACTTCGATAATAAAATGACTGTTTCATATTCATAATCCATGTGGGAAAATAATTTCAAATTGCTCTGACCTTAGTCCACAGCACACTAAAATGAATAGTGCAGGTGTGTCTTGACTGTGCATTGCATTCACTATTTTGGTATACTCTCCAACTTGCCCATAATCCTGATGCCAGACAAAGGATCCTCCAGTGTGTGCCTCCTTCATCATAAGCTTGGTATGGTAATGGTAGACTTCTCCTCCCAGCAACTCTTCCATGGTCTTGGCCACTTTCCTGCATCTTGCAACCATTCCAGTGAGGTCTTGACCTGGGTGGTTCCACAGACACACTTTACAAGCTCTCCCTTGATCATCAGCATTGGAATAAGAATATTGCAGGATTCCGTCTTCTCTTTCGAGATGCACTTTCAGCTTGGAGAGCTCTTCAGTGCTTAGGAGTGACCTAAATGGAGTTAGGGGCGATTAGCCAGCATATCGTTTGATAAAAAGACTAGCTAAGAAACGACTGACTTTACAATAATATAGCCGTTTTCTTGGAAGCTTTCTTTCATCGACGGGGTGACGTCCATAGGCTGGCCATGAACGTGACGAAAGACTGACTCCGCCATGACTCACTGACAGTTTACTTTGCTTATAAAATAGGCGTGGCTGACTACGGTGCTGCTGTGTATTACACACGCGCACACAACTTATCTAGACCATACCAGCACCGCTTCAGAATAGGTAAAGCGTGTTCACACCCGTTTGCTGATGGACGGGCCTTGCCTTTACGTACTAGTCAGACTATTATTTCAATGTAATGAAGGATAATAAACAAAATGTAGGGTAGGCACCCAATAATTAATACAATTATATCAATTGACGGAGTACTGAGAGTGATCTTCATCTTTAAAGAGAGAAGTGTGCCCATCTTCATCCTGCATCAAAGGATTCTCATCTTCCAAGGTCTTTCCAATCTCTTTACTGATACGTTCAGTCTTGGTGAAGAAGAGTGAGCTATAGCAGCAAAAACAGAACTGTAAAATGATGTTAGCTAACTGTAAGAATTAATTCTGAGTGTCTATAAGTGAATAGCTATACAATTATGGAAAGGAAATGAATGCAAAAAAATTAGCAAATTATTGTCAATGTCGATATTATTATTTATTATTACCTAGTTGTCGTCGTAATAGTAGTAGCTAGTACTCCAAAAGACTCAATAATCTAACCATTTTGATTGCATATAAACCGTGACACAATAATTTAATCATTTAGGTTGCTTATAAACCATTTCACAGTTAGCTATTAGCTCCAGAATTAGCCAATCAATCATTCATAGACCTTGTTAAATAATTAGAACAGCCGAGTTTAGATTACACACTCTAATATTAATTTACCAGGACAAAGGCACCATGACTAAGCTGAGAGCAGCTAATATGAAGTATGTTGTTCCTGATTTCATGTTGTGATTTAATGTAGCTGGGTATATGAGAGGCCACACAGTAGCACCAAGCATGGAGCTCAGAGACTCTAGGGAAGCCATGATAGAAAACAAGGCACCTGCAATTAATGAATATCATATAAAGATTCATTAGCAGCCCATAATCAAAACATTTATAATGATATTCATTAGTAAAATGTCACCACAGAACTATTTGAAACAAATGCAAAAAAAAAAATGAAGGCTGAGAAAAAGTTTGTGCACCAACCACAAAACCTCTCAGTCCATTAATTCTAATGGTCAATGGGGAGGGGGAACAAGGCTATGAGCTATAGTATGTCCACGTTGAGTTGGCAGGGTTTCATACAGAGGGGGGGGGGAAACTGGGATATCCCGCCCCAAGGTCTGGTTTTCCCCCCTCAAGAATATTAGAAGATTGACAAAAAATAATAATAATAACATTAGTCCAATGAATAACTTGGTAAATTAAGTAAAATTAATGATCTCTTTCAATAGTTCACAGACTGATGCGTCTATTCTTTTCTTAAATACCAACCTAAATAAGTTTCATTTACGCACATGTATATTCCCCTTTCCCCCCCCCCCCCCCCCCCCCCCTAGCCAAAAATCCTGTATGAATCCCTGGTTGGTACTACCAGAATTGCTTCTAATGGTGCAAACCCCAGATGCTTAGCTGCTTCTGTTGAAAAGTTATTAGCTAATGGTTTTTAACCGTGCCAACTCAACCTTTATACTATACCTAAAGGGGGCAGGGAGATTTCCTTGGGGAAGCCTAAACCCTAAACTTTTAGTCTCTGATTGGAGGTTTAAATCATACAAGACGAGCCAATACGATCTCAGTTATAAAACAAAATTACTACCTTAAATGGTTATGCTCATCTTTCCATGCTCTCAATAGCAACAACAAAAAAATTAATCAAAACATAAGGTTGTAGCTACACAATATGCTCAATTATCTAAATAAGACTAAAACTCACCGAGGTGTTCTTTTTGCACAAGTTTCGAAGCTAATCCTCTAGTTCCAGACCAGGCTATTCCTTCAGTGCCCTGAAAAATGGCCACTACAAAATTAAATCAAATTGATTGTATGATTTAATTGAAGGATAGAGATATAAATTATAAGTATTAATACAATTATAATAGCTAGCATAATTATTAATTATTATTACGTTTCTTTTTTAATTGCATAATTTCCTTACTTTGTTTTCTTGCAATAATGGGCATAATAATAATAATAATAATAATAATAATAATAATAATAATAATAATAATAATAATAATAATAATAATAAAAATAATAATCATAAAACTAGTAATACTTATAATAAATAATAATACTTAGCTATAATAATTAATCAAAACTCATAAAAAAGTACCTTATACCCAAACTTGTATTAGATTGGTTCTCACATATATAAATTTGCCAATTTTGATTTGATAATCCCAAGAATAGATTTCCAAATCCTGAAAATAGAAACCCAGTTAAAAGAATGAATGGGTCTGGATATCTGAACAGCATTGTAAATAATCCAACGAGAATGATGTTAGAGAGTCCTTGTGAAAACGAACGCACAGCCTGGTAGATTCCAATGCTAAAAGGTTTCAAATCAAAAGGAGGAGTTTTCAAGAAAAATACAGATACTGTGACTGTACCAGTTATAGTTAATGCTGCAATATTAGCACCAACTGTTGCAACATATATATTCCACGTTCCTTTAATAGATAGCCCGCCACAATATACTCGGAAACCTTTGAGGTATGCTATAATTTGCTGACATTTACTGGTCATTTCGCCCATTCTATTTTTTTTGGTACTTGGCTCCGGTAGTATGAATAAAAGGTATAGCAGTAAAATCACATTTGAAACCAGAAATAGTATCATGGGTGGTATGTAATTACAGTGCACTATTTCTAGCAGAAAACCACCAAATAGTTGACCACTGGCTCCACCAAAGGCAATTGAAGCTTCGATTGCTGCTATTCGAAATGTTCTATACTTGAAAGAACTGTCCTCAGTCGTGTAGGCAAAACTGGAGGACAAAAAACTGGGAAAACTTCCACTTAGTCCGGCTACAAAAGTGGTAATTAGAAAATAGTAGGGATTCAAATTGTAGCTAATGATACAAATAGATGCAATTCCTTGGAGTATGCTGCCAACAGCTGGTATGGCTATACCCAACTTGCGTCCAAATCTATCAGTTAGAGGCCCAATAAAGAAAGTGGTAACTAAAACTCCAACAATATTTTGAACGAGCTGTCCATAAGCCGCTAAGTGATTTGACTGGGACTGGATTTGCTTGTACGATTCATTGCTCCCAGTGTAGTTAGTTAAAAGTTCATCAGTCAAGCAGAACGCTTGGTTTGCACTCGCATTAAGGTCATTATCTTGCTGAATTAACTGTAGTCCGTATGTCTTGTAGTAATACTGATCTATTAGAGGTTGATACAACTGAAACGATAGCATAAACAAGATCACAGAGTACTCTACCCTGCATAAAACTAGGCGTACAACGGTCCTGAGTCCACTGGTCATCTCGGTTAGACACTACATACAGATAGCTCCTCAACTTCACCAACCGGCTTCGTCCCTCTGACAAGGGGCGGGGCAATACTAAATTGACCAAAGACGCATTACCAAACAATTTGAAACCCTTTACCAAGTACAGTCATCCACTGACAGCGAGAGACTACAGTGAAAGATACCAATTAATCGAGCTTATACCGTATAAACCAATGGGGAAATAAGGTTTGATCTAGTCTACTCGAGACAACGACCACAAATGAAATTTGAAATTACGACAACAAGTCCACAAACACACAAAAAAATTCTCTACCAGAGTGGTAACTTTTGCACCTGCATTTGATTCACTCCACAACTTCCTGTTGATAATTAGTTACATCACAAGCTCTGATGATGGAAGATGTAAAATGTCACACACAAACATTCAACTATACTATGTAGTAGACAATGCCAATAGCTAAAACAACACAAATAAATTGATTAATTAGCAATAAAATTAATTAATAGTAAAATAAATAAATTCATTAATAATAACAATAATAAGAGAAGGAAGAAATAAGACATATGTGCATAAAAATGGAGGAGTAACGGTACCTAGAGAAATTGTACCTAAAGAATGTCAGACAGTTAACTAGAGCCAAGATACATTGTTATTTAGTCTGAAGCAGTGGGGGCTGTGGAGAGCAACCAGGGGGAGGGGCTTCTCAGGGGGGCAGTAATGTCTGGCCCCCAGTTCCAGGAAGTAGACTCCCAAATAGAGCACATAGCCACAGCAAGTGAATAGGAAGGTAAGATACTTGGAGAACTTCACGCCTGAGGCAAATACGATACCTACAGCAATGGAAACAACAACAAACAGCAACGTAATACTTACATGCACATGGTATCATTTAAAATCCCATTAAGGGTGCTCAAACACTCTTTGAGCGCGAAAAACCCGCCAAATAGGCCACCGTTGCTAGGGCCTGTTAAACTTACTTCTGCTTTCCCCCCGAATTATTTTATTTATGCAGACCAGCAAGTACTGCTAGGAGAAAGCACCTACCAAGAATTAACTGGAAGTCGATCGCATCTCAAGAAATACCCCGTCACCATTTTGGACTTCTTGGCAGTACTGCACGGCTACCGCCGTAGTTTAGAAGCTGATTTTTTGTATATCATTTTCTTACCCGTGCGTCCATGCCATAACGTTGAGTTTTTGTTGAATTTGATTTTACTTTTCTATTTACTCACCTTACCACGTGAACTATTGTCGATTATTTCCGTGAAATTCCGTACATTAAAAATATCTCAATGTTATAGGGTCGACCCCTTGTGGCCCTAAACCCTGGCAAAATTTGAACCACAGCAGTTAGTCCATTCCTGAGCAGTAGCAAGATAAGATTCTGGATCCATTACTTTAGAGCACGAGAATTTTTTATTGTAAGTTGACTCCCCTCCGCCCTTCAGCTGGAGTGTGCTACTAAAGGCGCCCAGGCGTTGCTATGTGTGAGCACCCTTAAACTAAAATATTGGTGCCACATACATTTACAATCACACACACACACACACAAGCCTACCTACAACTACACCCCCTCCCCAAACACAGACTTAAGACAAACACACACACATACACATTTACTCATAACCACATATGCACGCACACACATACACACCTCCAATAATGGCGAACAAGATGAGGAACACAGGTAGGAAGAAGCACCCTTAAACTAAAATATTGGTGCCACATACATTTACAATCACACACACACACACACAAGCCTACCTACAACTACACCCCCTCCCCAAACACAGACTTAAGACAAACACACACACATACACATTTACTCATAACCACATATGCACGCACACACATACACACCTCCAATAATGGCGAACAAGATGAGGAACACAGGTAGGAAGAATCCCATAGAGTAGCCAATGATGAAGTCATGCATGAAAGCAGACATGGTGAACACCAGAAGTCCACCCACTGACCTGGGTACATACTGCAGTACACAATAGGGTATCACAATGAAGGATTCTACAACCATGAAGAGACCAATACTCCCTTTTCTGCCTTTCTTTTTAGAACACTTATTTCACTCGTTTCATTTTTTTTTACTGTAAGCTAACTCTTTGTCTACGTAAGTATATATGACATACACTTAGATGTTGAATTGACCACACCCTCAATCTACAATACTTTATGTATAGGAACACAAGTTTACTAGAACACGAGGATTCACGATGGAATCAGAAATGAAACAACCACAGTGGAAAAGAGAATTGGGTATTCATAAAAGTTCGTGAAAGAAGTAGCATAAATAAACACAACGATAAATGGAAAATTAGTAACCAGTAGGACTTGCTTTCCATATTCTAAAAACAACAACAAAAAAACAACAAAAAACAACAACAACAACAACAAACAACAACTTTGACTTACGATTCAATGAAACAAAAAAAACAACCTTATACATGTACACGTAGCATGATATTCTTATATTGTTTGCCAGCACTAGTACTTACCCCTTTCAAAGACCTGAACATGTAGTGAGTAGTGAAGTCGTGAATTGGGATGTTCCACAGTTTATAGTATTCAGTATAGCCAACGGCCGACCACCAGTGCTACAAACAAACAGGAAACTGATAAACAAACTTAGCAATAACTAGTAGATAAGAGATGGCTCTGATACCATCACAAGAGGAGGTTACCCTGCTTACAATCATTGTACGCACACACAAACACAAGCCTACCTACAACTATACCCCTCCCAAACACATACACACACTTAAGGGTGCTGGCACACCGGATACGCGCTCCGCCCACACAAATCAATTAAGGTTAATTGGCTGTTGCTATGGAAAATAACTCCGATTCTATACCTCGCAGGTTCACGCAGCCAAAGCGGATCTACGAGACATGCTGGCAAAATGTGGACTTACCAAGAATGACTGACACACGCACTGAACCAAAGAAGTTATGAAGCCTCAAAGTCCCAAAATAAACGGAACTTATTGGAGATAGTGGAGGACGCACAGAAGCCAGAATTTCGTCCACCGCTTCTTCAGCTCATTGTTTACAATATTGTCGTTTTTGTTTTGTTCAATTCTATTTTGCTTTATATTTATTCATATTTTTACGTAATTTTTTTCTTGTTGCGTCACAAATGTATACTGTATTGAAAAACAAAAACGACTACTTTTATTACCTTGTTAAGTTACGCCGCTGTACCAAAATTGAAACACTAATCATCCGCCTTTCTGTACTTGGAGTACAAAATAGATTCCAATTGTCTCGCACTTTTTTGCCACTGCAATTTTCTAGCCCCGCCCTCCGTAAGCAAGGCGGTGGGGGTCTGCCAAGGAAGCTCTTATCTATGCGCGGGTATTTAAGGTCCGCCCTCCGCCTCTACAACTCGGTGGTTTCGTGGTTTATTGCTCAATTAAGCCGCGCGCGAGCGTTGCTATGTGCCAGCACCCTTAAGACAAACACACACATAACTTATAACCACACATGCATGAATTTTTAGCAGTAAAAAAAAAAAAAAAAAAAAAAAAAAAAAAAAAAAAAATACAACCACTAAACAATGCTTGTGGCTAACTAGTGGTGTGCTTGAGCACAAATAACGAGC
>WLWD01001006.1_pt1 | contig 78628 bp, 49 predicted proteins | sample 6712731 | NCBI WGS metagenome assembly WLWD01 (sample SAMN12718690, study PRJNA576275) | sponge metagenome | isolation source: marine sponge | host: Mycale hentscheli | place: New Zealand: South Island, Marlborough, Capsize Point | collected 2014-11-01 | reverse complement strand
GATATCTCAATGGCCTATATATTGAGTAAATTATGCAGTGTTGAATAAATAGAATATGTCATACTATATCTTGCATTCTTTTCTGTGTTGTGCACAACTCAATCTGGAGGTTATTCAGTATGGCTGGGTCAGAAACAGCGGACAGTGTCGCATAGGTGTGCATTTCTGACACTAGTCTGGAGTAGTCTGCTAGTGTTTGAGACTCCAACTTGAGTACGGACAGTTTGTGGAAACTGCTGGTACTCGCACTACCTGAGTTGCTGTCCACTGCCAGTCTGAAATCTGCTTCCTTGCAGCTGTTCTCAAGCAATGTCCACAAACGGTCAAAAATACCCAGTGACAAGTGGAGCCCAGGTATGCACACCTATTAAATTACAGCAAAAAGTTAATTCTTTTTTAAGATGTATTGTAACACCTCACATGATCAAGTGGAATTTCAAAGATGACTTCACCAATGACATTGTTAAAATGCTTTGCCTGTTTCAGATCACCATGGCCAGAAGTCAAATACGATTGATGGTCAGCCTTCAGTGATTCCAAAGATCTCTCTGGAAAAGGACCACGCTGAGAGGGAGGTTCAGCAAGCTTTGAGCTTGTGATAAGGCACCACAAACAATTGTGGCGACCTGTTTAAGGTATTTCATTTTTATTGTATCAAAGTGTAATTACATGTTCTAACGTAATTTAAAGGCTGAACATACCATTGGCTCCGCTCAGCCCGTACATGCGACAGAGGTACTCATAGTCGCCGGAGTGAAACAATTGGAGCTTGCAATTCCTATGAGGTAAGATTTAGACTAGAAAACTACGAGCAATACAAATAATCTTACTTTATTGGCATCCCTTGTGCTTCCACAACATGTTCCCTGTACATATTCAGGGATATATGCAGATTTGTTGTGGTGTCATCAGCCTTGAATACCGACAGCAGGGTCGTGCGCTTCACGGAGTTCGGGTTGGTGGTATTCATGAGCTGAAGATTCAGCTTAAAGGTACCCTGCCCCTTATCTCCGCCAACCTTGATCCAAATCTCATCAGACGGGATTGCTCCATCATGCCATGTCAAACCTGAACTGGAGCTAGGTGTGTACGCATTCATATTTACATTTACTATTATTAATGATTTTCTACTCATATTTTTCATGCTTGTCCACCAAATTTGCAATTGCAGCAATAAAATTTGGCTTGTAGACAAATGGCACCTCCCTTATTTCATCCCTGCCACCGTCCAGAGCAAAAGTGAAAGCTCCTTTTTCCGCAACCAAATCATCGCCAGTGATGTCCCTTGCCCATTTTCGTTGTTGTCCTTCACTTGCCATCGACACATTGAAGGTTTTAAACCACCTATGTTGGATTTGGTAAGATGTTTAATGATTCTGATAATTTTTTTCACAAGTGTAATATAATTATTAACAATATTAATTACTCTCTCCCAATTATTTTTTATTTATTTTATTATATTTTTATTATAAGTTATACAGCTAGTTGTATTCACTTTCTTGCTTTAATTTTTAAGGGTTTATTGTTACCGTCGAAGTATTCGAAGTTTGGTCCAGGGAATACCAAGGTCGGCTTTCATGGCAAGTGAGTGGTCAACAGGAACAACAACTGAAAGCTGTGCACTTTGGATGATGTCTTCCCTCTCTGACTTCGAGATTGCCTGGAGCTCTGCTGCAAACTGCTCACTGGAGTCCCCACCACTAGCAATCTGCCGAACGGCGCTAAGAAAATCACTTCTTCGGCCAACGGTGCGCCTGCTTGCTGATGCTGTGGTTACTCGGCATTGAGGAACTTGTATCAAGGTTATAGGCTATATTTTTTTAATCAAAAATTAAATTAATAAAAATGTTACATTAGGATTTGACTTGCCTGACCACTAGTCGGCACAGAAATCACTCCAGCCGTTGAAGAGCCTTCATCCTGACTAATGATGCGTCTCACCAAGTGTTGTGCTGTTCTAAGCTCTGCTGGGGTTGCAGGTGATGTGGAAGGCTTGTCAAGCACATCCCTAAGGGTCACTTGGGAGGGTGAGTTCATTATTGCACAGTGACTCCTACAGTTACCAGCAAGATGCAAACTGTACTCCTCCAGCTTTACAGCCCTGCTACAACGAATGCAGGACAGCAACAGGTCTTTGAGCAAAGACAGCAAGAGAGGTCAGGGAGGATTGATAGTGGTACTGTTCAGCGAGTGCTCAGTGCAACAGGGACAATCTAAACTGTATGTGCTTTGTATTGTCCTGCAGCAACAGTCTGAGCAAACTGCATTGCCACATGAGAGCAGAACTGGCCGATACACCGTGTTACCACAGATGGAGCATACAAGTTTCTTGCTCAATGAGGTGGGAATGAATTTTGGACTGGGATCTTCAGGCAGTGGAGCTGCTGCAATTGACTTTACGTAAGTTATTACAGCCCTAGGAGTCTCTCCACTCATCCTGCCTTTGTTGCTAGGGCCTTTGGCATTGTGACCACCACCTTTGGACACCTTAGTGAAGTGTAAGCAAACCTGGAATATTAGGAGAGGTGAGTGAAATTTTTAAATATTTTTAATGTGCTGATTTTTTTAAAATTTTAGTAATTTCATTGTAGAATTAATTAACTTCCTAGATGCAGTGTAACTTGAGGAGGGATGGCAGACTGGTGGGAATGAGGTTAAGCTGAATAGCATTCAATAGATAAAGCATTGGCCACCCAATGATAACTTCAACCTTCAGTTAGGATATTGGTTCACTCATTGACTTAGTAATAATTTCTAATTTTTATTTTTGTATTTATTTTTTCTTACTTCACAGTCCTCTTCCTGGTGTGATGACCATTCCTTAGGGACAATGGCACGGAATGGAAATCCATCTTTTTTGGATTTCTTGGCTGAGGAGATTTTTGAGCGGCAGAGATGGCAGAAGAACTGAGGCAAGATGTGATGATCTCTCTCCTTGGAGTTGTCAACTCCTACAATAGCTGACAGGTCCTCAGAAGCCTCTGCACAAGAGTAGACAGGCTGTGCCTTTCCTTTTGATTTATTCAGCCTTTTTCCACACACTCTACAGTGTTTCGTTAACTGTACTGTGTGAAACTCCATCATCTGGCAGTATATATGTGTGTGTTTTGAATGATTTTTTTTTCTTTTAGAAATGTATTTGACTCTTATGCTAGACATAATGAGATTAACTAATCTATTTGCTATTGACTCACATGTGTGTCAATTGCTGAAGCACTTCCTGACCAGCTGGGGAAGCCTCTCAAATACCCTGGCTATTCAGACTAATTGACTCGTGGTTGCTCCACATGGAATGATTAGATGCGCACTCCGTTCCAAGGGACAGTACCCTTGCGTAATAGAATGGGAATGGGACATAGAAGTGCAAGGAGTATGTGAATGGAATTGGAACTGAATTATTCTTGCCTCGGTCTGGTAAAATCCAGCCCAGAGGAAGCCATAATTTGTCTTCTTCCCCAGTACACGGTCATGAATAATTAATGAGCATACCGGAATTACCCCCGCGCATCTTTTTAACCGCTAAGTGCCCAACAAAAACTGCCGTGTGTAACACATCTGATACATGTTTAATTAGTGATTATGCATTAAAGACACTACTTTACATAGGTGGTACATCAAGTACCACATGCGGTACAAACTATGAGTTAGAAGATAATGCAGGATGTACCAGGAGTGGTACACGAGAACAAGCTTACAACACTTGTAGTATGATAAATAACAATAATAAACTTGAAAGTGTACAATCGGTACACATGTAAGTCTTTAGCCTAAGTTCTACACGGTATAACTTAATTTGTGTGCCGTATAACATACTGTACCACTTGTACCACTTGTTGTATGAGACTAGAATAGCACAGATAAACTGTTGCTATATACACTGTTTCATTTAACTTATAAACAAAATATGGTACATGCAGTACAATTCAAAACATGCAATCAAGAATTGAAAAACTAGTGTTACATGTGGTGCAAGTTTTACAGTTAAACAACAGTATTTACAACAGTATTTACGAGGAATATATCACTTCTATTACATGTACAGTACAGGGGGAAAAAAGTACAGCACAAAGCAACTGAGTTTATGATGACAAATTAAAAGCATATGAGAATAATTAGAATAATAATCAGTCTACACAGAGAAGGGAGGAGAGAGAGCCCTGGGATTTCGCCATCCAACATCACCACAATCCTAAGTGTTCTCCCCTCCCCAATATTTATGTCCTCAGAATTTTGGAAGTTGTCATTAGCAAATTTGAATTTTATGAGGAATAAAATTATACAACCCTGTAGTGTGGCCAAAAACTGATCTACATGAAATATACACTTTCATATAGGCACGTGGATAAATCAATGGGTATGGCCCAGAGTGGGAGGGGGGGGGGGGCTTTGGCTTTGTTATGTGCACTTGTGGTAAGATGCCCACTCATTTCACTGAAGTCTGCCTAGGAGCAGGCCAAAAAGTGTTAACTAACCACATCCCGAAGTGATGGCTCTAGACTAGCCAAGGTGTATGATTATCCCCAGACCTTTTCTTCACATAGCGGTTAGGTAAAGGGTCTGGCTACGACTAAACTCTGGTATGGCCAAGTAATGACATGCATGGGAGACACTACAGTGCTTTACACCCCCAGCAAAAATATTCTATATGCAATAATAATTGGAAATCACAGCAAAACAACTGCATTTACTAAGGAATATTTCACTTCTGTTACAGACAGCACATTCTATAGGCTCATAGTGTTTCTGCATGATCCAGACAGCATGACACCAAGGAAAATTTCAAAGTAAAAGCATGGAAAAAAGTAAAAGTATGAGACAGAATTAATACCATTTGCATACAACTACTATTGTGAAATAGTCCTGTGAGAACTGTACTTATCCATAGTTGGATCAATTCAGTAGCCAATAATGTATTATGAAAATGAGCTTGTGGCATCCTCTATGTGGGAAATGGAGTAGGAACAGAAAAAGGAGCAAATTAGGCAAGAACGGGTTCAGTGAAATTAATAACTGAAGTTAATAATTCTGTATCAATCTTCTAGACCTATTAGCTATCTCCTTGTCCCACAACCATTTCTCATAGCCTAAAATTAAAACACAACTAAAAGTCAACAGAATGCAGCCATTACAAAGAGTGAAGAGTCACAATGTGAAATTTTGACCAAATTCTTAGATATCTTCCAATACTGTACTTGACTATGTATATAAATGGGCATATAAAACTTCTTTAAATCCATACTCATAAGAATCATTACATTATAGGGCATAACCTGCTTACAAGAGGGCTATCATACCTACGCATCACTCAAAACTCTACTACTGGTGGTGGTAACTAAGTGGTAAGTTGATGAGAGAGGGTTGACAACATGTGTGCCTGCCTCATTGTGTGTCAAGCCCGTAGCAAGCAATTTTGGGGTGGTACGGCTCTGGAAATGGGTGTGGTTAATAGTTTGTGGGTGTGGTTTGTCTATACTTTAGTTACAAGAATTTTTATTACAATAGATTGTTACATAAATGATTAAAGTTCTTAAAACAATAATGCTATGAACTTAAAACTTTGAAAAAATACTGCTACGGTGTTCGGATTCGTCTATAAATTCATTAACAATACACTTTAAATCTATTTCATCTGTTCTTGCTTTATGAATGTGAAGAAGCATCAAATAATTAAGACGTTCTTGCTTCATAGTAGGTCTTAAATACGTCTTTATGCGTCTCAAAGCACTAAAAGATCTTTCAGAGGATGCATTTGTAGCTGGCATCACCAAGATTAACTGCAGCAGACCTTAGGCTTGCAAAATGAACCTTTATTGCACACACATATTGCAATTGAATTCAGCATCAGCATGGTGTCACAGCCAAACCACTGCTCTTGTATAGATTTCTATAGCATCCATCTTTCCAATTACAGTAACCACGACTTATCTAAAAAAAATTTAGTAGTTAAAATTTAGTTTTAAAAAGAAAAAAAGCATAGGTTAAACAAGCCGTAACAGTTATTGTTAATACTACAACTTACAAAAGCTGGATCTAAATTATTGGTAGATAACATTGTTCTTTTTGCTGCCACCCCATACACACACGCACACACAAGGCTGTAGCAAAGGGTGCGGCCGGTGCGGCTTTGGCCGCACCACTTTTTTTTCCACTCTAATTATTTATTATTCAGCGCATGCGCAGAAATACTTTGGAATACAATGACATGTAAGGTTATTTATTTATTTGTATATATGTTTGGACGTACGTATGTAATTAAACGCGCGCGCGGGGAACTTTTTTTCTCCAAAAAACACGGCTTTTTTGGCTTGACCCCAGTTTATTCTGAAAATACAGCATTAAGCAAGCCTTACTTTATACTTAAAGCTCCTAAGTGTGAGAAAATTTCTGCGAAAACGCTTGCTTTTCAAGAAACAAAAAGTTGATTCGACCGGTTACTATGGCATTGAAGAACCTTTTCCAGACTTAATTTCAAAACTTCGCCGTTTTAGGGGGGATACGGAGCTAAAATTACAAATAATAACACTGGTTTATTTTTTTTATCGTAGCTGAGAGCTTGTTCAAGAGTTACTGGTAATTGAGACTATCAGAATGGCAGATGTTTGATACTACAAAAGTTACCATTAATCAGGTAAGAGAGTGATTTTGTATTTGTTTGCTGAAATAAAAGGTCATAACGGCTATTATAGTTTTTGCATGAACTAAGCTAAAACATAGTAACAATACTTAGTTTTATGTTACCTAACTATCAGGCTCGCTCGCCATTTGTGCTCAAGCACACCACTAGTAATGCTTGTGGTGATTTAGAAAACTATGGTTACTACTCGCCACTCTATGAGTACTCTCAACCACAAAGGTTTCACTTGACCCCATACTTTATTTGTATTGAATCTCATGAAACATCAACTGTAGTTAATATATTATGCTGGTCTGAATAACCAAGCTAACAATACACAATAGCCTGAATACTAATCGTTGTATAATGTAATAATAGGTTATCTTTTACTTCTTTAGTAGTGAGGGTGTAACAGTGGCTGCTAGTTAAGATTGTGCACATTTCAACTTTAAGAATCTAGCTATTTAACAGTTGCCTGGTTTTTGTCCTTGCTATTAAAAATAGAACTCATGTATTCTAAATGCACGCTGAGTGAGACCTCATCCAGTTATCTTATAGGTCCCCAGGAATAGTTTAATGAGTGATGCTTCTGCTATTGTACTGGATAATTGAATTTGGTGAGCTATGAAAATCCCTGTACATTTTATTGATGAGTAAATGGTACACATTTAGTTATTTGTTGATGTGGAATACTCCAATTTTAATACATCAAGAGTATGCATTTTTACAGCTAAGTAAATATTAGTTATTTTTGAGATGTTAACTGATGTTACTGCAATGAAAATATTATTCCTTCTTATAAATTATGACATATAGTACTTCTAGTTGTGCCCATCTTGAACCTATACCTATTGCTATGCTGTGAAGAAGTCTTGTGGCATTAGTTCACAGTTCCACTAGATAAAATCCCTCCAGAACTCAGGGTGAAGTTGTGGTACTGGACGTGGTTGTCATTATACTTTAGCTTACCACATCCTCTCAATTTGTGCTGAGTTGCAAAATTAACTATGACCCAAACCTCAAAATTTTAGTCGTCAGTACCATCTTGAGAGCTTAAGGCCCATGATTATATTTTACGAAGGTGTGTAACCTATAGTTAGAAGATGTAAGATTTATACTGCAAGTGCTTGTTTTCAGGTTATGTTACAGACTAGAGTAATTAGTAATTACACTAATTAAAAGTAAATACATTTATAACAAAAAAACAAGAATATTAATACAAAAAAAAAAGAATACAATGAGTCAGCACTGATTGCTGGGTGACATGTGAAGTGTGTAATGATGTTTGACAAGAATATGGCTCCTCCATCATATGTGTATTTGTAACTTGCTAAAATATATATAATTATATCAAACAGAAATTATTCCAGTCTTCTCTCTTTATAAACACATGATGATCAGTCAAGCCAACTCATCTCATTAACCACTTCTCATTTACTGTCACATCGGGTATGCCACAGGGATCAAATTTTGGTTTACGCTCATGTATATTTACAATGAATGTTATTACAAACTTTTAATTTCCACGAATGAAAATCTTACTCTGTATACTAACAACTTACATTGCAAGGAAGTCTAATCTGGCAGTGGTTTGCAGAGCTGCTCAGTCTGTACTAATTCCATTAGTCCCTAGGTCTGTTCTCATCTCATGGCTAATCTGGCAGTGGTTGCAGAGCTGCTCAGTCTGTATTATTTCCATTAGTCCCTAGGTCTGTTCTCATCTCATGTCTAATCTGGCAGTGGTTGCAGAGCTGCTCAGTCTGTATTAATTCCATTAGTCCCTAGGTCTGTCTCTCTCATGGCTAATCTGGCAGTGGTTGCGAGCTGCTCAGTCTGTTTAATTCCATTAGTCCCTAGGTCTGTTCTCATCTCATTGCTAATCTGGCAGTGGTTGCAGAGCTGCTCAGTCTGTATTGATTCCATTAGTCCCTAGGTCTGTTCTCATCTCATGACTACTCTGGCAGTGGTTGCAGAGCTGCTCAGTCTGTATTAATTCCATTAGTCCCTAGGTCTGTTCTCATCTCATGGCTATTCTGGCAGTTGTTGCAGAGCTGCTCAGTCTGTATTAATTCCATTAGTCCCTAGGTCTGTTCTCATCTCATTGCTAATCTGGCAGTGGTTGCAGAGCTGCTCAGTCTGTATTGATTCCATTAGTCCCTAGGTCTGTTCTCATCTCATGACTACTCTGGCAGTGGTTGCAGAGCTGCTCAGTCTGTATTAATTCCATTAGTCCCTAGGTCTGTTCTCATCTCATTGCTACTCTGGCAGTGGTTGCAGAGCTGCTCAGTCTGTATTGATTCCATTAGTCCCTAGGTCTGTTCTCATCTCATGACTACTCTGGCAGTGGTTGCAGAGCTGCTCAGTCTGTATTAATTCCATTAGTCCCTAGGTCTGTTCTCATCTCATGACTACTCTGGCAGTGGTTGCAGAGCTGCTCAGTCTGTATTAATTCCATTAGTCCCTAGGTCTGTTCTCATCTCATGACTACTCTGGCAGTGGTTGCAGAGCTGCTCAGTCTGTATTAATTCCATTAGTCCCTAGGTCTGTTCTCATCTCATGGCTAATCTGGCAGTGGTTGCAGAGCTGCTCAGTCTGTATTAATTCCATTAGTCCCTAGGTCTGTTCTCATCTCATGGCTATTCTGGCAGTTGTTGCAGAGCTGCTCAGTCTGTACTAATTCCATTAGTCCTAGGTCTGTTCTCATCTCATGGCTACTCTGGCAGTGGTTGCACAGTCTGTACTATTTCCATTAGTCCCTAGGTCTGTTCTCATCTCATGGCTAATCTGGCAGTGGTTGCAGAGCTGCTCAGTCTGTATTAATTCCATTAGTCCCTAGGTCTGTTCTCATCTCATGGCTACTCTGGCAGTGGTTGCAGAACTGCTCAGTCTGTATTAATTCCATTAGTCCCTAGGTCTGTTCTCATCTCATGGCTACTCTGGCAGTGGTTGCAGAGCTGCTCAGTCTGTACTATTTCCATTAGTCCCTAGGTCTGTTCTCATCTCATGGCTAATCTGGCAGTTGTTGCAGAGCTGCTCAGTCTGTACTAATTCCATTAGTCCCTAGGTCTGTTCTCATCTCATGGCTAATCTGGCAGTGATTGCAGAGCTGCTCAGTCTGTATTAATTCCATTAGTCCCTAGGTCTGTTCTCATCTCATGGCTAATCTGACAGTGGTTGCAGTGCTGCTCAGTCTGTATTGATTCCATTATAATTATAATTATTTGAAATGACTTTTTTTTATAATATCCAATTCCAGCAACTTACAACATAGTGATCGTTTCAGATTTACTCAGAGACATTCAGACAAAATTGTTATAAATGTATAATTTATAATAATTGTGATAACTATAGAAACTGTGAAAGGACAAAATGGAGCTATTGCAATATGAGGGCTAGTTCTATTTTAGTTTTTGACAAAAACAACATGTACAGTAATTACTAATACAGTTATATATAGTAAAAGTTAATACAACATAATAATCAATGATGTGTATAAAACAACAACAATGTGAATACATTCACATCTACTAAAGAATCAAATTATCATGAAAGAATTTCACTTAATTAATAGATATTATTTCAAATACAATAGCTGAGATATATTTTGTAACTACAAATAAACAAATGTATAAAGAACAAAAAATATTTAACCTTTGAAAACAAACAAAAATTGCATTTCGTTATTTACTTATAAAAAATGAGAATTAACAGAACTATTGACCATCTCTGATACATTAAATTATTGTAACAATAAAACTGTTAAATATTAGTTCAATATTTTGACATTAGATCGCCATCTAGTCACAGCCTAGGCGACATCAGTGTTCTTTTGCTGCGTCCATTCTTCTGAGCCCACTGAAGTAGTGTTGTTTGGAGGATATAATCAGCAATAGCATCATCTCAATAACACATCAGTATTAAGACTGAGCAGTAAGTTCTACAATATTATTGTTTGGATTATAAATAAACAATTGTTTATATTTTAAATGAGGTATATTTCACTCTAGTTCTAGTCAGCCAATTATAATGTTGCCATAAACTTGCTGGTTCCTTTAATTTAATGTGATTTAGTAGAAATATTCAACAAAAAAATATATATTACGTATGCAACCGGTTTTGAGAAAATCAGCCTAAACAAAGCGTATATATTTTTTCAGTATCAAATCTTTACGGGTCGACTTTTTTTCAAAAGTTTTAAAATACAAATAGATAAATACTGTATGTTTATGGCGAAGCTGTAAGCCCTGGAGAGCTCGAACTCACACTGAAGCTAGGAACATGTGCAAGTTAAGCCTCATGAAATGTATGTAACTAAAGACTCAACAAAATCTTCATAGGATGTTGTTAGAAGTAACTAATAAGTAAGTAACTAATTAGTTACTTCTTGAAACACTATTATGTAGAACCATACTAGATCTGTAATGATTTACTAAATCCATTTTCTGCACATGTATGCTTCAAATATACGTGATTATTTGTTAATCTCTATTTCCCCCTATCCCTTACTTTCCCACTGGTATTCTCACAACAAGCAACACAAAATAATGTAGCCTACTAAATTTATACATGTAGAGTGATAAGATCAGAAAAAATGAAGTAAGTATGATTGACTAAGAGTTCAAATACCAAGTTATCTTCTTGAAATATCATTTACAGTGTGTAGTTTACCATCTCTTGTTCTGAATACAAGTATTAAATAATGAAATGGGAGTGCTTCAGCTTATTATAGAATCCATAGGATGTTGTGCAAGACTTCAGCTAATTAGTTACTTCTTGAAATATGATTCAGTGTGAGAGATTCCAACAATTGACAGCTCAATGAGGCACCATTTAGGAATATTTTACTGCTATATGATGTAATACACTATTTAAAAAAAACCCTTATAGATCAGTAATGGATTATTAAATCTATAATAAAGCAGCATGTTGAAGTGTAGATACCATTGTTGTATATTGTAGTTATGCTTTTTTGATAAGAATTCTGTATTTTTTATACTATTTATGTAGCTAAATTCTGTAGAAGTATTTTTCATGAAATATCTGAATTTGTTATTCACAATTTAACAATTAGTTTCTTCTTAGCTTAAATAATATCTGACTCTTACATAGACCGAATCAGTATTTTATAAGTCACCAACTTGCTTGGCGGCACCTTTCAGTACTGAACTAGAAAGATGTGAAAAAGGGTGTGGTCACTCAAACCCAAATAGCGCACTGTATATGAACCACCCTTTCCATAGTAACGGGTGTGGCAGTAGGCTGTTAACATTGTGCTTACTTCCGATTAAGAGATTCTGATAGTTCCCTAGGAATAGTTTATGATCGATGCTGCAGCTTTATACAGGATATTTGAATTTGGTGAGCTATGAACATTAATATTATACTTTACATTGATGAGTCCACATTTAGTTATTTCTTAATATAGAATAATCAAACAAAACTATGCATATCATATTTACAGCTAAATACAAAGTTTTGAAACCTTGAGATATTAACTGATGTCACTTTAATGAGAATATTATTGCCTCCTACAAATTATGACAGATCATAGCTATTTTTCTAGTCTTACAAAGCTCGATTCTTTATCTATCACTGCACTGTGATGAAGTCAGGTAACACAAATGTGTGGTACAAGTTTAACATCCTACAGATCTCAGTGGCATAGTATGGTTCCGGTTGTGGCTGACAATGCACTTAGCTAGCAACATCCACTTACATAGGTTTTAGTAGTGTAGCCAGCACTTGAGGAATGGCTGTGGAACATGCAGCAAAAATAATGGTAAAATATTCGGATAAGGAAAGGGATTGCAGCCTTAAGAAATTTCTGCTTTCACTGGTAATATAGAGATGTTCTTGAATACTATAAACAGTGTTTAAAAAAAAAAAAGGTTCATCTTGGATGCTTATCTTGGGTCATCAATGAGACTGAACTGACTTCAATGCATCTACAATTATTGAAAATCAGGTTTATAAAAGTAGAAATTTGGAAGCTATTAAATCTATCTAACCTCTCAAATTGAAACCGTAACCTTATCTAGATGCTGCAGTAATGTGTGTATAGTTGAACTCCAAGTGCACCTTTGTTAAAATTACTTAGGTTTTACCTGCGGAGAATCCAGGTATGACTAGCTACATTACTTTTGAACTGGTAGTATGCTGATGCCACCAGAACTCTTCCCAGCATAGCAGTGGATACACATGATCAATTCACAACATCATGAGTTAAAGTAGTAGAAGGCTTAGATTAACACTTTAAATTTTCAAGTAGTTGGATTACACTGGTATGCTACTGCTGTGGCTGCTTAAAAACATAATTGTTCAAAACTTGTTTGCTCATCTTTAACTTAAGATTGTTGGTTTGGCTTGGGCTAAAGTCATACATCCATACATGATATATATATTGCTGTGGCATAGTAGACATTTTTGAATGTATCATATTAAGATAAAACCCACACATCCATATAAGTGATATGTAGTACTCAGCATATACTGGATATTTGAATTTGATGAGCTACAAGAATTGATATACATTGTATGTTGATGAGTAAATGATACACATTTACTTATTTCTTGATATAGTGTTTCCATATCATTTCTACAGCTAAGTACAAAGTTTTGAAACATTGAGATATTAACTGATGCCATTTTAATGAAAATATTATTGCCTCCTATAAATTATGAGAGATCATAGCTATTCCTAGCAGCATGATCCTTTATATACCAGTACTCTGTATTATCTAACCTGTCAAAATTGAAACTAATGTGGTATCAAGATGCAGAAGTAATGCACTTTTAGTAGAACTCCTGCGGTATTTGGTACATTACAATTGAGGATGCTTAAAAATTTGGTTGTGCAAAGGTTGTCTGCTTTTCTTTAACTTACAACTTGAGATTAAGTCATACATCCATATAAGTGATAGTTATTACTCTGGCATAGTAGAGATTTGATGAATGTATCATATTACAATGGCTTAAGAAAGCCACATATCCATATAAGAGATGTGTAGTACTCGGAATAAGAGATTTGATGATTGCATCATATTAGGCTATACAGATGACAGGACCTTAGTATGGCTGTTGATGACTTGAGGAAACATAATTCTCTAAATTGCAAGTTTAGAGACAGCATAGTTATGTGTACAACTAGACTGCATATCCCAGTTATGCTCATTACAACAACACTTTTCCAAATGTAAGCATAACCATTGAAACGAGCTAATATATTAGTTGTAATAGTATAACTTCTCTATTGAATTCATAAAAATTTTCAATCAATGCTCATTAGAAGTGTCTTACAATTTTAGCTGCACATGATAGACCGTGTTTTCCTAAGATTAATTATAATGAATGAATGTTGAGCATGAGTTACTTGAATTGAATATTGTATTAAATACAGCAGGTGTTCTTCAAGAATGTGTAGGTGCACTGTGATATGTCTACTCTACACTTGCAACTAAACATAAGCAAGACTGACAATGTAAGATGTTTTATTAAAAGGTTTTAGGAGTGTGGCACTGGAACTAAGAGTGTGTCATTGGTACCATTGAAGAGCATTGACATTTTTTTTTAACTCAGAGATACATATAATTTGGAAGAGAAGACTAAAAAAATTTAACCTAAACTGAAGTGAAGCTACCACACGAACAGAATCCACCAAATTGTATGGCTGCAGGCGTGGGAGAAAAACACACTAGCTTAATTTACTAGCATCTAGTGCTATTTGTTTATTGGAACTGTCGGGATAAAGGGGTGGGGCTGAGTTAGTAGGCTGTGGACAGTCTGCCACATTTACCTAAGCGGCTAAAACTTTTCGTTCTTCAGGTGAGTTTTCCAAGTTAACTAGAGCGAGGTTAACACAGTTAGTGAAAATGCATTAGGCCTCACTTTTGAGTGGAATGTTTTAATAACTTGTTTGCGTGAAGGTTAGCTCTTAGGTTTGATTCACAATTTCTTCATGGCATCTATATTATTACTCTTTCAATGATGGTGGTTGGCATGATCTGGAAGCTGAATTTGTGAAACATCTAATTCCATTTCTTATTGTCTAGAATAGCAAGCAACTGTTATCTATCAAGTATCAAGAACTATTCTGAAGTACTAGCACATTGCTGACAATCACTGCAAGTGTGGGTGTGGCTCTCATAGTGATACATCCAAGAGGTAAGTGTAATTAAATATGTAGATAAACTCGTTGGTGTAATGCATTGCTATATACTCAATAAAAAGCTTTGCTATAGTTAGTAATGCTCAATTTTTCTACCAGCAAAATATAATAATTCTTTGATGAAGTTATTGAAGCTATTGCAACACTGCATCACATAAGCATATTCATAGCCAGTCAGTAGCCATTGGTACTGCCTTGCTGCTTATAATATGATATACATACTAGTGATGTGCTTCAGCACAAATGGAGGACAAGCCACTGAGTACAAGTGATTCAAAAACATTATTTAAAACAATTCTAACTATCTAAATTACAAGCAGCTCCTGACAAAATACACGAAACTGCTGAGCACGGCCAAGTTTTTGAATTGCGTATTGGGAACACTTTTTAATGTAATAGTAACCACTTGCCACAATTTTCCGAGACTTGAAAACCCAAGCAATTATAGAGAAATCATTGCACATTTAAGAGTCTAACCATTAATATGATTTTCTTACTAACAAAAGAAACTAAGAGGAAGCCTAAGAAGAAGCTAAAATAATAGATTTTGTTGAACCTGTCCCTAACTTCACTAAATGGAATCCTCCGGTTTAGCGATCATTACCCGTACCGTCTTAAAAATTGAACTGTTTACCGCTCTGAATTCTTAGTTAATACTCAAAAACTTAACGGAGTTCCATTTCTATTCGAATTAGTGGCGGTGGTAAGTTAATAAGCTATTTGTCACAGTTATAAGCCCTACTAAACAGTATTTGCTTGAAAATTCTTAGTACACTAGTGTAACTATGAAGGTAAGCCTTGTGTAGGTATGTTCAGTTGTGTGAAAGTATTGTGCCTTTACTTAGCTAAAGAATATCACAAAAAAAATGTGTAAATAATGCTACTTGTTTGTGATGCTTTTTTTCCTTCAATTCTAACTGTTGCAGGAAGTGGTTACGATGGCATTGAAACCCCTTTATCGTATTCACGTAATTTAAACTTGATCTTTTTAGTAGCTTGAGTGTTGAAGTTAAAATTAATCGTTTAACAATAGTGTAGTTTTAGGCTCGCTCGCCATTTGTGCTTAAGCACATCCCTAGTTTATTTATTAATGTCTTTTATCAGAAATTTACATAGACCCATACTTCATGGGCAAAAGCACATGCAAAGTTAGGGTGTGGCTTCAGGAGGTTGCATTTATCTCCCTTTCAAATAAATGATATTCATAGCAGTCTCGCTTACTTCTAGCAAATAAATGATATTCATAGCAGTCTCGCTTACTTCTAGCAAATAAATGATATTCATAGCAGTCTCGCTTACTTCTAGCAAATAAATGATATTCATAGCAGTCTCGCTTACTTCTAGCAAATAAATGATATTCATAGCAGTCTCGCTTACTTCTAGCAAATAAATGATATTCATAGCAGTCTCGCTTACTTCTAGCAAATAAATGATATTCATAGCAGTCTCGCTTACTTCTAGCAAATAAATGATATTCATAGCAGTCTCGCTTACTTCTAGCAAATAAATGATATTCATAGCAGTCTCGCTTACTTCTAGCAAATAAATGATATTCATAGCAGTCTCGCTTACTTCTAGCAAATAAATGATATTCATAGCAGTCTCGCTTACTTCTAGCAAATAAATGATATTCATAGCAGTCTCGCTTACTTCTAGCAAATAAATGATATTCATAGCAGTCTCACTTACTTCTAGCAAATAAATGATATTCATAGCAGTCTCGCTTACTTCTAGCAAATAAATGATATTCATAGCAGTCTCGCTTACTTCTAGCAAATAAATGATATTCATAGCAGTCTCGCTTACTTCTAGCAAATAAATGATATTCATAGCAGCTTACTTCTAGCAAATAAATGATATTCATAGCAGTCTCGCTTACTTCTAGCAAATAAAGACAGCGTTGAGTAAGAAGAGAGAATATCAGTTTGATGAGATTCATGGTTTCAAGTCATTATTAGCTTTGGTCATCATGAGCTTGACATTGATCACTGCACACTTCAACTAGCTTGATACTTCATGAGACACTAATCAACAGAGCTATACAGCATAACTTCTCTAACTAGATGTGGCTTTACACATGAGTGTCTCCAACATTCATGACCTTAATAGGACTTTGACATGAATATCACTATACTTTGAATATTTTTGTAATTGCTAGTAAATATAATATTCATGTTATATTGAGATGGTTGAGCTAACAAAATCAGTCAGTCACAAAGTACTGGAATTACTTGAACAGTTCGCAGATTCCAAGCTAACATATAGCACAAGTATCATATACATCTATAGTATACCATATTCCTAAATATTCTATTATACTGTACTCCCCTTCAACTAATAAAAAATAATAAATAAAATTGCATCCACCTACTACTTCCTCTCCTATACCTTTACTAAAAGAATGTTTAATTAACTTGCATCTACCTACTCACACCTCTCCTCCTCTACTAATTCAATATTAAATTAACGTGAGTACACCTACTCACTCCTTCCCTCCTCCTCTGCTAAATGAATATTAATATAATTTGACTCCAACTAATATATTCACTCCTCCCCTCTTCCACTGCTAAATGGATATTTATTTAACTTGAGTTCACCTACTCTACTAAATGAATATTCAATTAACTTGCATCCATCTACTTACTCCTCCTCCTCCCTCTACTATTTGAATATTTAAATAACTTGCATCCACCTACTCACTCCTCTCCTCTGAATATTTAATTAACATCCATGCACTTACTGTCTCCTCTTGATTGTGTCCACCTAATATTTAATAATATTTTGTAAGCTAGTGCTTTTTTTATATCCAACACTCTTATACATCTGTTATACAACTTATCAAATATTCAATTGATTTACTTCTGAACTAAATACAAGCTATGTTTGAGTGTGTACATTTCCAACAAATACATCAGCATGTTTAACCTGTTGTGTATTCCTTATTTTATGAGTTACAGTAAATACTAAATATTCTATTGAGTGCATGTACAATATTTGATAAGAGTATTATTAAGGAATTCATAAATACTAATAATGAAATAGTTTATAGCAGCACTTGTCTTGAGGTTGACTGCAGCAATTATTAGTTTGACAGCTGCTTCTGAACTTTGAGGTTAGCAGCTGCTTGTGCTTGGCTAGGATGATACAATGATTGTAGATAATAAATATTATTTCTCAAAGGTATTTTTTTTACATTAGCAATATTTTTAATCAAACTGCTCATTTAATTAAATAAAAAATTAATCAAATTACTGCACTGGTGATAGCTTTAAAGATACTGTTTAAATAAATGTTATCAACATAATCTGAATATTGACTTTTTACTAATCATTTTGCCATTGTAAGAATATTGTTGAAGAAATTAATTATTTATCTAAAATTGACAAGTTTTTATTGTAATTTGTGTATTTTATCTAAAGCTTCAGCAATGGGTCGCCATCGTTATCCAGCTGCACACTGGGAAAATACCAGCAGAAGACTACACAGATCAACGCTCTGGGAGACTCATTGTTCATATATCAATCAACCTCAATGTTTCTCAAATACTGAGTATCTGTTAATAGCCTTCACAATCTGCTGGATTTTCAGAAGGAAAACAAAAACTAACTCGAATAAATTCTATGCTATAATAAAACAACCAAAGACAAAAGGCAAAGAAGAAATGCAGTTTATCCCACTGATCTGGTCCATTTGGAATAGTTCAATAAATATCTTAAAAGAAATTCATTCCAGAACTACTTCACTAAAACTGAAACTATTATTACTATGTGGAGATGTAGAAGCCAATCCTGGCCCCTATAATAAAGGTAATTTAACCTCTATCCAATGTGATGTTGAAATGCAGTCAACCTCAAGTAGCCACTTGATAGGCAATCTATTATTAGGTTAACAACTCTTCTGTTTTTATCTATTATTTCTATTGAGATACAAATATTCAGAATAGTTCAAATATAAAGATGTTACATATCTATTGAATTTGTTGTGAATACATTGTTAAATATAGAAATATGCAAAACCGTAAAAAACTGCAACAATGATCTGATTAGTCTGACCATAACCTCGTAGAACTTTTATCCAATAAGCAATATATTTCTGGGCAATGCTTATTTAGCAAATGAATGTAAAGTATAACTGTAGGCGGAGTCAGGATGGAATAAATTTTTGACGACTGCGATTTTAATTAATATCACTCGTGTTTCAAGAAAATTTTACATGTCCATTTTTTTCATACTTCTCTCACTAAAAATTTGAAATTCTCTATTTTCTGTTCTATTTTATCTCCTTATTCTGTAAATTTTAAGAATTATTTTAACCTAATTCAAGCTATACTCCCTTATTTCATTGCATTTCCAACATCTTCACTGAAACATAATTAACAGAATGTGTATTGTTCACTGATGTTATAATAAACATACTTTATTGCAAATACTAAATATCCAGTTGATAACAGACACAAATTTAGATTTAATGTTTTATTGGAATTCATAAAGTAGTACAAGTAGAATTGTTTTAACAACTCTTATCTGCATGCAATTATTTGTTTTGACAGCTGCTCTTGTACTTTGTGGTTACTGGCTGCATGTGCTTGGCTAGTTTGAGAAAATGACTACTTGTTTGACAACTGATGCCAGTGAACTTTGAGACAAACTGAGTACTTTTAGGAGATATTAGTATCATCAAGATGCTGGACAATTATCAATATTAAAAGATTTTACATGTAATGCCAATCGAAAATCAAAAGTATATTAGAAACATTAACAACATAATTTATAATGTTACGAAGTAATTAAATATATTATTTATTGTAAATATTATTATTTTGTGTGTCAATGTAAATGTATATTCTATTATTACACCAATGATTTTATTTTTTAGATCAGCCTCTCAGTCATTATGAACCTTCACCTCGAGCATATGCTAATGCCTCAGCAAGTACTGACCAACTCTACATTCATGGAGGTTATGTTGACAACTTTAATAACAATAAAATACAATTGAAGAAGGTAGTTCAAATCTATGAGTGCTCTACAGAATCGTGGAAAGAACTTGCTACAACTGGTACTCCACCTCCTGGAATATATAACTGTGCAACAGCTTATTCAGATCATATTCTCTACTTGTTTGGTGGTTATGATGGTACATCATTCCATGCTTCATTACATCAGTTAGACACCAGATCTATGACATGGACTCAAATCTCACCACGACATGATAGTGGACCCATGAGGAAATCTGAGTGTCAAATGATACATTATAATAATACATTAATTGTCATTGGAGGCGGTGGCATACCATCAGGTGAACTGCAGTCTGGATCACAATTTACTAAGAATAAACTATATCATGATGGTCGTGGCATGACAAATGAGATTCATATGTATAATATTTCACAAAGTTAGTAATAATCATATCAAGTATATTAATTGGCGAGCGAGCGTAGCGAGCGAGACACTTACAGGGGTAACACAATCGAAAATCGGGGATGTTTGTTTATTTATTTAATTGTATATATGTATGGACGTACGTAAGGCATTTTTGTACTTTGACCCTCGCGTTTTTGTGTTAGCTATGTGGTCGACCCCGTCCCAAATTGCACTAAACAGAATCCTCTGGTTTATCGATCAGTACCCGTATCACCCTAGAAATTGAATTGTTTACCGTTTTGAATTTTTTTGCGGGTGCAGTTAAAACTTGAAAACTTAAGGGACTTCCATTTCTATTCGAGTTAATGGCGGTGGTAAGTCAATGCGCTCTTTGTCATGGTTATAAGCCGTGCGCAACAGTATTTACTTGAAAATACATTGTCCACTAGATTACCGCGAAGGTAAGTCTGTGTAGGTGCATGTCCAGTTGTGTCAAAGCATTGTGTGTTACAACCACTACTTAGCTAAAGAATATCACAAAGAAAACTTTTAAATAACGTGTATTGTTTGTTGTTGTTCTTTCCCTTCAATTCAAGCAGTTGCAGAGAGTTGTTACTATGGCACTGAAATCCCTTTACCGTGTATGCGAAATGTAAAAACTGGAATATAGTCTTTAGGCTCGCTCGCCATTTGTGCTCAAGCACATCACTAGTAGTATTACAGATTAGATGGTAAGTATGTGTTACATATATTTTCTGAAATAATAATGTATTTTTAGAGTTATTAGCTATACTTATAGTAACAGACATGGTTATTTCCACTAAATTTTACTATATAGAATGTATTAATATTTTAATTAAAGTGACATAAAAAGTATTTTAATGCAATAATGTGCTACAACATTGAATAGCCTATTCATGAGAAATTGTGTGTTTAATAGTTTGATAATGTAACTAACATGTGTTTTATCAATGAGAAATAATAGTAAAAATGTAAGCAAAGTTAGTATAGAATCATGTCTCAATTGTGTCAATGCTTTGAAATACCCTGAAATTACAAATGTAAATAAGAACAATACATTATGGTTCAATTAGTTGAATTGGATACTCAGTTATTTGTTTAGGTAGTATTTATAACATTCAATTTGCTTGTGTTATATTTATTACACATGTGGAATTGAGTGAAGTGAGTAAGACACTCATAAGTAAAACTTGAATAACATTCAGATATTGTGTAAAAGTATAAATATATATGTTACATAGGACATCTTGTTTTCACTAGATCATAGATTGTGACAGGTGGAAATCTTACTTAAAAAAAAGGAGCAAAGTATTAGCTGGCTTGTCTTTGCTACATATGAAATTCTATGATGAGTTCATTAGTGCTTTATAATTTTCCTACCAAAATAGCTAAGAGTAGAGTCTGCTAAATAGTGGGAGAGGGAAGAGGAGGTGAAACTATGTGGTTGGATAAAAAAGGGAATTTTTTGTGTCTTTTGCACTACTATAGGAAAACAGTAAAGCATGAAATTTGTGTTTGTTTGATAAAATTACACGAAATAAAAATATCAGACAAACATACACTTGCAACTTTACAATGTGTCATCATATGTACATGAAATTATTTTTCTATGTTGATTATGTCTAGTTCATCAGTAATTCTTTGTGAACATGAATGATAAAACATTTTTTTATCACTTCAATTAGTATGTTTTCGAATGTAAAACTTGCCCTTTGTGATGTTGCAGATGTTATTGATGGAGGATCAATAATTATGATTATTAGGTACTGAACAGAGCCTGATAACTGTTGCCACATAGAAAATGCATTAAACTAAACAGGATGTGGCTTGGGGCAATATTTTTCCATATCACCTGTGTTCATAGTTATTACGTTGGGTTATTACGTCCCCCTAGGTAAATTTCTTGTTACCAAGGTATTGCCATGAGCAGTACCTAATAAATTTATTATCCATTTGATACCCGAGAATATCACTCGTCTGATTGGCGGTATTTAGGCTCGTGCCTGCGGCACTCGCGTAAATACTAAGCTAACAGACTCGTGATATTCTCCTGTATCAAATGAATAATATATATATATCTTCATTTTAAAATGAATCTAAAATTGTAATAGCTATTTTGAGGTTACTTATTTAACTTGAGAAGTGTACATTTAAATTACATCAGAAGCTAGTATTATCCTTTAAAATCCAACATTTCATTTTTGTGATAAGATTGTGTGAGAATTATATCATGTGATTTTGAAAGTTACAGGCAGAATTACAATGCAAAAAGAAGGTGGGAGTTCTCAATTGCAAAAATAGAGGAACAAAGTTGATCAAAGAGTTGACCTTTCAGCTCAGAATATAAATGGTGTTTATGATATAACTAAAGCTAATAAGTTGTTTAGTATTCACTTTAATTAGTTCGTGTCTATACTATTTTAGGAATATATAATTCACATTCCTTTAATATGTGAATTAAGTCAACATTTATTATCATTACTGATCCTCAAACAAGATTTGCCAAAACTACATCTGTGTGTGTGTGTATGTGTGTGTTTACACCTCCAAAATAGTTAGTCAAGCGAACCATATGGGAAGCAGTTAAGTTAAATACATTTTTTCATGAAGGATCTTAGTTTCTATAAGTAGTCTTTAAAAAATTCAGAAAAAAATTTACGAATTGTTGGTTCATCTATTAGTATAAAAATGTATTATTTCTATTTAGGTACATGGTCTCCTCCCTTAATTACTGGAACTCGACCTTCACCAAGAGCTGGTTTTACTCTCACCGGTATTAGTCCTACTCATGCAGTCTTGTTTGGTGGATATGATGGTACTAGTAGACTCAATGATACATACCTCATGGACTTGACACAGATGGTAAGAATTGTTTAATGTGGCAATCATAGAAAATACAACATTAAATTTTTAAAGAAATACATTTTATAACAAGTCTACACTTTTACAATTTCGGCACTATAACATAAGTTACTTTATATATAGTACTGAAACTTTACGATATTGTTATACTAAAATATTATATGTATCTATATTTTATTATAATTAAATGCAAATAATATTTTAGTATCAATTATTATAATATGTACTTATATTTTATTATAGCATTAGCTCCTCATTTACATTCATATAAATATGTATGAAATATTTAAATTACATGAAATGTGTTGGAATACTTTGCTATTAGAAAATATTGTGAAGAGTAAACTTTTGCTGTGAGTTGCATTTACTCACTGATATGTGGAGTTCATGTTGTGATTTAGCAGTCAATTATTGTTAGTGATTAATTCAGTGGTTTATACTTAATTGACGCTGAGGATGTAATGCGTTCATTTCCAAACAAGACTTGTGATTAACATGTACTATGAAGTAGTTGTAGTTGTGGATCAGGTGTTCAAGAAAGGATAAGTTAATAGCTTGATTGCAGCCATCAAAAAAATGAAGCAAGCAGAAAGAGCCCTCATTTTATTTAGCAACTGTATTTCTTACCTGTAACTGGAAATACAATTATAATAACAATCACTTATTGTCGTCATTGTTTTTCCTCATACTCCAATAATAACTATCTTCTAACGAATGCATTTCTACTTATTGAAATGCTGAGTCCGAATTTTGACTATTTGTCTGATGATATGGCAGACTAAGTTTGTAGTATACCAAAGCAACAAGTATAGCATTTATTAATTCTGGAGAGAATATTATTATTTGATAGTTGTTGCTCATTCAATAATTTTCTTCATGGTTGAATTTGAGAATTATAGAAAATATTTTCACCATTAGCTAAAAAATCTTTGTAATTTCCTTATTTCTCATAAACCAGTATCTCTTTTTTTCATGATTATATGTACCTATTAACTAGGGGTTGGTAAATTGTGCTGGCATAATTTTGAGCATAATAAGTGATTTCATAAATACTAGCTTTTGCTATCATGATTAGTCTATAAGTATAATGAGGTAGTAAGTTTTTGGAAAAGCATTTTTATTGTACTATTACGATAAGAATTTGATGTAGTCTTCAAGACACTGTCTTTGGGACTTTTTAAAATGAATTTTTGAGTTTACTAAATACCCTCTATGGAGGTAATTCTATTTGAAGATTTCAATACAGCCTACTTTAGGAAATAAACACTTTCAGATCCAGCACTGTTGCCCATCAGGATGCAGATCAACAATATAGAACATTGATTTCACTAACGACATTCTTAGTTGGTAATTGTGGAAATACTTTAAACATTAATACGTTAGGCAAAGCAGTATTCAATATTGGCTAGTTTCAGAATTAAATTAAATGATTTCATTTTTATGTCAAATTTATATATGACCATTAAATATTAAAATACTAGTTCTAGCCTCAGTACATAATTGTTCTAATAGTTTATTCAAATCAATCAGTTCATACAAAGACTATATGTTATGCAATGATAAATACCTTACCTTTATGTCAATTACATTTATAAATTTAATAAGTTTATGATATGTAAAATGACTAGCACCATCAAGTTCAGATTAGAACTATTTTATCACATTCATTTCTCATCTCAAGTAGAATGCATTCAATATGTTTGTATTTACAAACATACAGTATAATATTCCAAAATTAATATTAATGTAGAATGTGGTTATGTAATATGAGTTATATAGAACTGGAATCTATTAATCATGCTAACATTATTAGTACTATCTGATCAGTTTCTGTTGTATGACAGGGTGTAGTTTGTGCTGATAAAAGGTCAGAAGGCAGCTGCACTCATTGTGGTGGTACGGACCGCCACATTCACAAACACACACTCTTTTACTTACGTGCACATTACAAGTCACCCGAACTCAAGTCATTTATTCGTCATCACGCACACCCTTACATCATTTCATTTCTTTGTCGCGCGCATGCTCGTGGGTTCCCTATATATTGGCCTACGGGTATGCGCGACCTTTCAGTTGTGTCTCATGCTCTAAAGTCTCATAGCTAATCCTTGCCAAACCTCCGAATTGAGCCTTGGGGTTGGGAGAGGTTTGAAAGCCTCTAGCGGCTAAACTGTGAGAGAGACGTAACTCTGGTGGCGGCTCCTACTCGTCCGACCGACCTGTCACGCCACACTCACAAAGAATGTTGTACTAAGAGGTCACTTATGTAGCAGCTTACATTCAGCAGATGTATATAAGTAGACTAAATAAATATCTTATAATATTTTTATTAAACATCTAATAATATCATTAATTATAACATATTTTCTCTAAATTCTTTTCAATCTGCCAGAATTCACTGGTTTATAGTTATCTTATTTTATTCCAGTTTCTGTCGACCTTCCAATTATGCTTTAATCTTAATTATGTAACATTAATACTTTATCATTTATATATACAGCTATTTGTGTTTACTTTACCATATTATATTTAGAAATATTTTTATATTTTTTAATTTAAGTGCATCATCTTGTTCATGTTATACATGTAATTATGACTGTATGATGCAGTGATACTGTCTGTTATTTTAATAGATACACAACCACTTCAGTCTATGGTGTTAAAATTTAAAGCAATTATGATTATTGGGAATATTTTGTTTCATTATTTTCTAGGTGTTTACCAAACTTGTGTATCCTAATGGAGCCCCACAACCATCTCCTAGAAGTGTTCATGCAACTGTTTGTCTAGATTATAATACCAACAACCCACAGCTGTTAGTAATTGGTGGTTATGATTACGACAACAAGACTTTAAGTGATGTTTGGTGTCTCGATGTACAAGCACAAAGTTGGCAACAGGTATATTTTATAATTATAGTTCAGTTGAAATAATTCAAACAATTATGTAATAATATATTTAAAGCCAACAGTTAAATTTAATTATTTGAATAATGTAAATGAGGTAAACAAGTTACAGTCTTCCAAGTATATAATAATTGGGACCTTAGTGCATTACATATTTAATTATAAGTATTCTTTTATTTAGACATTATGCTAGTTACTTAAGATTAAGTGAAATATTATAATCAGTCAAATACATGATACAATTATTGACTTGTGATAATTATCAACCACTGCAGCATTTTATTTTTTAATTTACTACATTAAATATGTTTACTAGAATTAATCAATAGATGAAATGTTTTAATCAATTTACATTTATGACATGTTATGCATCAAACTGAGGTAGTCAAATACTTAAAAAGCATGATGTGAGAAGGATTCATTTTTACACCATCATGATATAATCTTCAGTCAGATTTCAAATATATATATATATTTATATAAAATAGATCTATTAACCTTAATTGTTTATTATGCACTTGTTTGCTCATCAATTTAATAAATATTATGTGCTGCAAACCATAAAAAACATAATTGAAATAGTTGAGTCCTTCTACATGTATACTAGTGGTGTGCTTGAGCACAAATGGCGAGCGAGCCTGATAGCTAGGTAAGACTAGTGATGTGCTCTAATAGCGAATAGCGTCTATGGCACTGAAATCCCTTTACCGTTTATGCTAAATTAAAAAACTGGACCTTATTTTCAGTAGCTTCAGTGTTAGAAGTCAAAATCATTCATATAAAAATAGTATAGTCTTTAGGCTCGCTCGCCATTTGTGCTCAAGCACATCACTAGTTGGCGAGCGAGCGAAGCGAGCAAGACACCATCAGGGGTAACTCGATCGAGATTTCGCTATATTTATTTATCTGTTTATGGGGTACGTGAGACTTCTGTTTTCGCCCGCGCTTCTAATTAGGTAAGTTAGGTAAAGCGTTCACAGTTCTAGTATTTTTCAATTAACGAGCGCGGAGAATCCTGCTGCACTGCCTCACGCAACTTTGTTTCAACCAAAAAGTTTACAGCTGCTCTCTTCTTGAAACAATTGTGAAGTCTTTGTCAAGCTGCGCTTCTTTGCCACTGCTTTCGAAGTTTATTCAGGTAATTCTGTTAGTTTAGTCTGGGATCAGAGACTTTAGATTCTCTGATGCTAACTGAGAATGGAATGTGCACTACAGTTAGATGTAATTTCTGTCCTATTTTTCTGTAAAAAGAGTCTGCTCGCTCGCCATGCATTTGCACTATTCGAGCGCACCACTAGTTCAGCGAGCGAGCTAAGCGAGCGAAGCTGACTCTCAGTCGTATTCAATTGAGATTTCAGATATATTTGGCGAGCGAGCGAGACAGTATTAGGGGTGGATAATGCAAAATTGGGTATATGTTATATATACTAGTGATGTGCTTGAGCACAAATGGCGAGCGAGCCTAAAGACTATACTATTTTTAAATGAATGATTTTGACTTCTAACACTGAAGCTACTGAAAATAAAGTCCAGTTTTTAAATTTCGCATACACCGTAAAGGGATTTCAGTGCCATAGTAACAACTCTCTGCAACTGCTTGAATTGAAGAGAAAAAACAACAACAAAACTATACACGTTATTTAAACGTTTTCTTTGTGATATTCTTTAGCTAAGCAGTGACACAACTGGACATGCACCTACACAGACTTACCTTAGCGGTAGTCTAGTGGACAATGTATTTTCAAGTAAATACTGTTGCGCACGGCTTATAACCATGACAAAGAGCGCATTGACTTACTACCGCCACTAACTCGAATAGAAATGGAAGTCCCTTAAGTTTTCAAGTTTTAACTGCACCCGCAAAAGAATTCAAAACGGTAAACAATTCAATTTCTAGGGTGATACGGGTACTGATCGATAAACCAGAGGATTCTGTTTAGTGCAATTTGGGACGGGGTTGACCACATAACTAACACAAAAATGCGAGGGTCAAAGTACAAAATGACATACATACGTCCATACATATATACAAATAAATAAATTAACATCCCCGATTTTCGATTGTGTTACCCCTGTAAGTGTCTCGCTCGCCAATTAATCTAGAAGTATTCATAGACTTTGTTATTCTCCAGATCGCTTCAGAATCTGGCCATTTTAAAGATTAGATAAATTAATAGATGTGGAATATGCTACCATAAGTGAAAATAATCTTTTTCTATCTTTTTCTGCTACGAACATTTCAAACCTTTACCAATTGTATTGTTGCTCTCATTATACCACATTATTGCAAGGAAGTGAGTGAGGTTTTGTTCTATCATTATTCATATATTGACGTATAATATAATATAAAATAAAAATAGCTAAATCTACACAATGATCTATTATCATCTAGCTGACATTTTTCACGGACAAAACAAGGAACGTTCTGGGAAAAGGAAATTTTAAATCTGTTAGAGTTGGAGCCTATGAGCTACTAAAGAGTGCGAGAGACAACTAGGGACTCATTGCTAATATATTTGCACTAAATATATGACATATACACTAAACATTGATGCTAGATAGTTCACACATACTAACACTAGTTGTATAGCTCAGACCACCAGATCTTTAACCTAGGCACGGTTTCAAAGAACATAAGGTGTTTACAGATTTTCCCATATCTATAGGTGATCACTAATTACAATAAACTTCAATTAAGATGATTTAAATATTTAGAAAATTTTAATTATTAATACATCACAGGATATGTAGATGCATCATATAAAAACTAAAACAACAGCTTATAGAATAATGATATTTTCTTTTTTAATCAAGAAATATTCAGACCAGATAGTTTTAATATTTAGATTTATAATAATTGTGGTAATTATTATTACATGTGAAATAACAAAATAAGTGAAGCCATTGCAGCTATTGCGATAAACTTTTTCTATTTTAGATTTTATTAAAACAAAATGTACTTTAATTACAAATGTTAGATTTATTGGCGAGCGAGCGTAGCGAGCGAGACACTTACAGGGGTAACACAATCGAAAATCGGGGATGTTTGTTTATTTATTTAGATATATGTTTGGACGTATGTATGTCATTTTGTACTTTGACCCTCCGTATTTTTGTGTTCGCTCGGCGTTCGACCCCATCCCAAACTTTACTAAACAGAATCCTCTGGTTTAGCGACCATTACCCGTATCACCTTAGAAATTGAATGCGGGTGCAGTTAAAACGCAAAAACTTATGGGAGCTCCATTTCTATTCGAGTTAGTGGCGGTGGTAAGTTAATACGCTATTTGTCACAGTTATATAAGCCCTAATCAACAGCATTTACTTGAAAATTCATTGTCCAACACTAGACGAACTACGAAGGTAAATCTTGCGCAGGTATGTTCAGTTGTGTGAAAGTATTGTGTGTTACAACTACTATTAAGAATATCACAAAACAAATTTTAAATAACGTGACTTGATTTTGTTGCTTATTTTTCAATTCAAACAGTTGCGGGGAGCAGTTACTATGGAATTGAAACCCCTTTACCGCATTAACTTAATTTAAAAACTCAACTTTATTTTAGTAGCTTGAGTGTTAGTTGTTAAAATCAATCATTTAACAATAGTGTAGTTTGAGGCTCGCTCGCCATTTGTGCTCAAGCACACCACTAGTACAGTAAAAGTAAATACAACAAGTTAACAAATGATATGTATAAGATAATAGTAATGTAAATACTCTCACATCGACTAAAAATTATCTGGTTACCTTTAGAAAAAACTTCACTAATTATCAGCAATACATGTTAAAGTACATATGCAGAGTTATATTTTGTATCAACGAATAAACCATTATAAGAGGTATGAAAATAGCAAATTTTCTCATTCTAACAGCCATAATTATTGTTAATTAAAACTTAACACAACATTTCGACTTCTTGCCAAAGTCCTCTTCATTAATCAATTGTAATTATTTCATCTGAGACTGACTGAATCATTGAATGAGGAACAAAATTTTTTGACCAATTGAATACAAACAAGAACATTATTGTGTGGTATTCTCATGCAAAAAGAGATACAAAAAGACCATTAGCCATCACAGATAATTATATTAAAGTGAAAATGTATTTTGTAAATAAATTATTGATCTCAATATTCATGCAAAAAAATTTGAATTGTATTTAATTATATTCTAGAAATCATAATGATAAAAATTGCAAGACTTCAGTAAAAAAAATTTTTAACGACATTTTGAGAAGAAAATCATTAAAACTATTGACATCTCAGATATATTGAAATTGAATTTCTTTTGTAACTATTTTATTGATCAAAATACTCAAGCAATACATGTTTGTGGTGTATTTGATTGTTCTAGAAATCATAATGTTAAAATTTGCATTTCATGATTATTGTTCAATATTTTGTACTTTAGATGACCATCTTGTCACAGCCTAGACGACGTCACTGTGCTGCTGCTTTTGTTATTTCTTCTGAGCTCACAGAAATAGTAATATTTGGAGGGTATGATCAACCCAATCACAGGCTCTCAGATACTACAATATTAAGATTAAGTAAGTTTTACAAAAATAGAAAATTAATTCAATTTAATTATTAATATGTATTATGCGCGTGATATTTTGTTATTTTGATAGTTTTATTCATCTAATTATGAAATATAGTAAATAAAATGTTCTAATACCATAGCATAGTCATTTTCAATACAAAAAAAGTGTGGTATTATTATTAATATTTTAGTGCACTAACCACATCCAACTATAACATTAACTTATAGCCCGTTACCCGAGCGACCGCGCTTGTCGTTAAGAACTATAAATCTGATACAGTCTGGTATGCCCGTAAGAAAATGTATTAGCGGGGAAAAGTCTGATATAGTTCTTAGCAACCATAATTATGGTAGAAGGCAGATCAAAGCAAAATGGAATAATGAAGAGTTTGGGTACTTTAATACAATTACTAAGATAGCTAACGCTATACTTTGCTCGTTGTTTATGTTCTGGCTATAAAATAGTTATAAACCAAAATCATTAGGTTTGTATTTCGATTTATAAATCCTCGCCACTCGGGCTGCGCCCTCGTGTCTCGGAGTTTATAAATCGCATACAAAACCCTCCAACAATGTTGGTTCTATCACTAGAAGTTAGGTATTTACATTAGTCCCCCCCCCACCCCCCCCACAAAACAAAAAACACCCAAAACCCAAACACAACTTAAAAAAAAACCACAAAAAAAACCACTACAACAACAACAATAACAAACACCAAACAAAGACAGAAAAACAATAGAAAACAAAACCGCAACCCCAACCAACAAAAGCAACACAACCCTAACCAAATCAAACCCCAAAAACACCGACAAAAAAAACCACACAAAAAGTTGGACACAGACACACAAAACCCTTCACCCCACCAACACACCCACAATAAGCTACAAACCAAGCAAAAAACACAAACAAAGACAAAACCAACCACAACCACCAAAAAAACCACACGAACCCACACCCAAACAAAAAAAAATTAACCCCACCCCCCCCAACACACGACCAAACAAGCAAAAAAAAACAACACGTAACAAAACCACGACAGCCGAGGCCCGCACCACTACAGAGAAACACACAAACCGACATTAACAACCAACAAACACACCCACAAACAACAACACAGCAAGACACCCCACAAACAACCCACACCCCAAGAACAACAACAAGTAACGGAACCCACCAACACAAAAAAACACAAAACAACCAAAAAAAAACCAACAACAGAAAAAAACGCACGCAACCAAAAAAAAAACAAAAACAAAAAAAAATAAATAACAAAAACAACCGCAAAAAAAAAAGAAAAAACCAAAAAACAAACAAAAACGAGAAAAAAGATGTAAAAAAAAAAAGAAAAAAAAAAACACAAAAAAAACCAAAACCCAAAAAATAAAAGCAAAAAAAAAAAAAAAGAAAAGGAGAGAAAACAAAACCAAGAAACAAAACCAAAAAACCCCCCCCCCCCCACCCCCCGCCGCACCACACCCCCGCCCCCCCCCCCCCCCCTGCGGCAGTTTCTCTCATTAAATTTTAGTCCTCCACTATACAAGTCCAACTATAAAATATGCAACTTACATGGTCCCCGGTAGTATCTCACTATATTTTAGTCCACTAAACACGTCCAACTATAAAATATGCTAATTAAGTGATTCTGGACAAGTTCTACTCCTTCGATACGATCAGGTGAAGGTGCCGAACCATATAGTATGCTAAGTGAGTGATTCTGGACAGGTTTCACTCCTTCGATATGATCAGGCGAAGATGTCAAATCGTAAAATATGCTAATTAAGTGATTCTGGACAGGTTCCCTATTTCGATATGATCAGGTGAAGATGCCAAACCATAAAATATGCTAAGTTAGTGATTCTGGTCAAGTTCCCCTACTTCAATATGTTTAGGAGAAATGTCGAACCGTAAATAATATGCTAATTAAGAGATTCTGGACAAGTTCCCCTCCTTAGACATTATCAGGCGAAGATGCCAAACCATAAAATATGCTAATTAAGTGATTCTGGACAAGTTCCCCTACTTCAATATGTTCAGGAGAAGATGTCGAACCGTAAAATATGCTAATTAAGAGATTCTGTACAAGTTCCCCTACTTCAATATGATCAGGCGAAGATGTAGAACCATAAAATGTGACCATCTATGGGAAAATCTGGCACAACGCGGCATGCGTAGACGTCGCAAAAAGCTCAATTTAGTTCTTAAAATTGTATTTGGCCAGCGAGCGTAGCGAGCGAGACTCTTACAGGGGTAACACAATCGAAAATCGGGGATGTTTATTTTTTTATTTATTGGCGAGCGAGCGTAGCGAGCGAGACACTTACAGGGGTAACACAATCGAAAATCGGGGATGTTTCTTTATTGGCGAGCGAGCGAAGCGAGCGAGCAACTCTAAGATGTAGTCTATGGAAATCCTGAATACGTATCGTCGTCGTTTAAACGCGCGCGCATTCCAGAAGGAGTACCATTCTTTACCCTTTACCAATTGTTACTTTATCATGAGGAGTACCATTCTTTACCCTTTACCAATCATCATTTCCCCCTTTACATGTCATTACATATTCTACTACTAATAATGAGATGTGAATTCAGATTTGGCAACCTGCAGGAAGAAAACCAATGCAAATTCAAATCAAACGACCCCAATGCAATTGAAAGTGTCAACATTTCCCCAGAACCTCGCTCGCCCAACCAATGCTACACGAGCATTTTCTAGTTTATTTAGATATATGTATGGACGTACGTATGTCATTTTGTACTTTGACCCTTCGTATTTTTGTGTTCGCTCCGCGTTCGACCCCGTCCCAAACTTCACTAAACAGAATCCTCCGGTTTAGCGACCATTACCCGTATCACCTTAGAAATTGAATAGTTTACCGCTTTGAATTGATTTGGGGTGCAGTTAAAACGCAAAAACTTATGGGAGCTCCATTTCTATCCGAGTTAGTGGCGGTGGTAAGTTAATACACTATTTGTCACAGTTATAAGCACTACTCAACAGCATTTACTTGACAATTTATTGTCCACTAGACGAACCACGAAGGTAAGTCTTGCTAGGTATGTTCAGTTGTGTGAAAGTATTGTGCGTTACAACTACTATTAAGAATATCACAAAGAAAAATTTAAATAACGTGACTTGATTTTGTTGCTTCTTTTTCAATTCAAACAGTTGAGGGGAGTGGTTACTATGGCATTGAAACCCCTTTACCGTATATTCGTAATTTAACAACTCGACTACATTTTAGTAGTTTGAATATAACAATAGTGTAGTTTAAGGCTCGCTCGCCATTTGTGCTCAAGCACACCACTAGTTTATTTGTATATATGTTTGAACGTACGTATGTCATTTTGTACTTTGACCCTCGCATTTTTGTGTTAGTTATGTGGTCGACCCCGTCCCAAATTGCACTAAACAGAATCCTCTGGTTTAGCGATCAGTACCCGTATCACCCTAGAAATTGAATTGTTTACCGTTTTGAATTCTTTTTGCGGGTGCAGTTAAGGGACTTCCATTTCTATTCGAGTTAGTGGCGGTGGTAAGTCAATGCGCTCTTTGTCATGGTTATAAGCCGTGTACAACAGTATTTACTTGAAAATACATTGTCCACTAGACTTCTGAGAAGGTAAGTCTGTGTAGGTGCATGTCCAGTTGTGTCAAAGCATTGTGTGTTACAACCACTACTTAGCTAAAGAATATCACAAAGAAAACTTTTAAATAAAGTGTATTGTTTTGTTGTTGTTGTTTTTCCCTTCAATTCAAGCAGTTGCAGAGTCAGGTTCCCCTCCTATGATATGATCAGGTGAAGATCTCGAACCATAATAATTAAGCGATTCTGGAGGTAGATATACACAGTATGATAGAAAAATGACATTTCCATTTATATATTCATAATTTCATTACTGTAATGAGTAATTCTTTGCATTTTCTTTATTTCAAATTATTTTAAGTCATACTTAATCGTAAAATTGCCAATTAAAGATAAAAATTGAATTTTTTTGTAATGATCAAATGGAAATGTCAGACTACAAAAAAAATATTTCATAAAATATAATGGACATTTTCTCTCCATCGCCATGATCAGATGAACAAGTCAAACTATAAAATATGCTACTTAAATGATTCTTCCCTCATTCCTTATGATCAGGTGAAGATGCCAAATCAAAACCTGCAATCAATATATTCACAATAAGTATACCGCATTCCCTGGCAATTTTTTGTGTGTAATTCAAACAGGTGTTCCTTATCTAAATGCTAGACACATTTGAGCTGATAAAAGTAAACTCTTATAGCTTTAATTTTCTCACTCTAACACACTCTGCCACCTTTAGATTCATAAAAAAGTGTGTCCTGCACACTACTTTGTGAGCACACTTGTATTTTAGTGTGCTCAACACACTTATTACAATTAGTGTGCTTGATGAGGCTAAAAAGTGTGCGCCTTTTACAGTGTGGAAATGCTTCTGCAAGAGCTATAGAATCTTGTACTTTTGACGGTGAAATATATTTCTCCAATAGTGAGCATTGTCGTTCAGTGGTTAGTGACAGCGGTGACTTGGAATGGAATGTAAATACAATATCTAGTGATGAACAAGAGTTTGAGTTTTTCGATAAAATTTCAATAAATTGTAATTATTAATTCCACCATCTTTTCTAGCAAATGTGATGAACTTCAACCAATTCGTTGGAGATAAAGAGATACTTCTTTGATCACTTTTACTGCAAAGCTAGTTCATAACGTGACTTTAACAATAGTTAACTTAATAGCTACTTATTTCTAAATGTTTCGTGCACATTATATGTATCATACTGAAGGATAACAATGCTCTTTGAAATGGTAGTATTGGTTAAAATTTTATTGGCTTTGATATAATAACATAAAACAATTAGTTAAACAATTTAATTAGTGGAAGGGGTAATATCATCTCATGAGATCTGTTTGGAAAAACAAACCTTTAAGGGTGAAATATAAGTTTTAGTGATTATTGATTATTAACAATCAAATTTCCACGGATAAGAATAACTGAATCAAAGAATTCTGTTTATCAAGTAGCCTTTCCAAAATACGCTCTGTTGAAAATGCTCTATCGTACCATAAATCGAATCTACTTCGCTATTGGAAAATGAATTTTCAAGTATGAACTATTGTAAAATAATTAGCATACTTGTACATGGACGTGTTGCGTATAAACTTTGCCCAGATGTGAAAGAATGGATACAGATTATGATAAGTTATGAAAAGAAAAAGAATATATATTATTATATTTTCTCATTAGATATATTCTCTCTTTCAAATGTTAACAATACAGAAAAAAATGTTTGGGATTTGAACCCAGGCCACTTGCCTGTATTCATACTTTCTACGTTCTAATCAAATCTTCCTTTACTGTCTGGATCTAAGATCTACTTTTGGCAGACAAAATGCTTACTCAAAACTATGTCATTTATAGTTAAGGTGATTAAAGATATTATTTTCCTGACAAGTCTATTTTAAGCATTTTCCTTTGGCTATACTTGTGGATTTCTTGTGGCAGTCTGACCAATTTCTCTAGCATTTTACATATACTTTATAAGTTTAGTAGCTTACAGGTTTAGGGATCACTCGTGACTGTTTCACTAGGATCCATATGGTAGCTACAATTGACATGTCTACCACACCTTGCTATATTGTGAAATAGTCATTTTATTAAATTAATTAGTGGTACAAACTGTATTTATAGTATTAATTTGTATATATTTTGTTTGAATTTATAGAAAAAGTACAACTTTCAGCAACTTCTACCAAATGGAATGTATCGGAAATTATTCACTCTTCAGAGTTGAGAGATAAAGATAGACTAACAGAAAAGAAATTACTAAAGAGTAAGATTGCAGATTAAGGTTGGAATTAATGGATTGGTTAAATCGAATTGATAAAATAATGTTACTGGCATTGAGTATTTATCATAATTATGTGTTTCAAAATGATTCATTTTAGTCTTTTTGCTCATTTTGAACATGCATCGCGAATACTTTCACATCACATTGTTGAAACCGATGATAATATTTTCAACAATATACATACGCCGTATGTATTAAGATTTAATCAGATGATTCTGTTTAGAAAGATACTATATTCTAATTACATACACAATATAAATAACTGCAAAGCTAGTGGCATTGTTTAAGATAATTTTCGATACAATGCGTTTAATTTTTTTCTTTATAAAACTGTCAATGAGGTAATCATAAATACAAATGCTGAGGTTTGATTGAGATTTTTTAGATTAATATCTTTACCTTTTCTGTTTGTTTGTGGTAATAATTACTATAAGACATTTCTTGTATTTAGTGGACGGTAAAAAATTTAAATGTCAAGTATTATATAATAATGGCATGATTACTACAGATATAGAGTTAGGTGCAGATGGAGCCACAGCATTATTGTACAACTTATTGAAATGTTCATTTTTAGCATATGGGTAATCACTTTTTTTAGTGACTGTCTTTGACTTTATCTATTTGATTATCTGTTTGTTGCTATGTTTTCTTGTCTGTTAGTCAATTTATTGATAAGCAATTCTGTCTGCTTGTCTATTTGCTTATCTGTTTGCTTTTTTATCTGCTTGTTGGAGTCAGTTAAATGGTATACATGTCTGTCTGCTTGTCAATAGAATATGATCAATTCAGGGAGAACTTGTTTTTGTTATTATTCTGTTTTGCTTCTGACAGATATAAGCCAATTCATGATCCAAATATTACACATCTGTAACCATCCCAAATCCGGTGCTAGCGTTTGCTAATGGTTTAATTAGTTAGACGACTTATATGTAGAGAAATTAGTCCTAAAACTGTTCAAAGTCATATCACATGTTCTTATTGTATTAAATAAACACCTAGATAAAGAAATTGAGAAAGCCTGTCAAGAAGCCATACAAAAACAGACATGTGTAGACCTATGTGTAGGACGAATTAATTTTGTTGGTCTTCCAAGATCTGGTAAAAGTTCAACTCTACATCGACTACTTGGAGATTTTCTAAACATTGATCAATCTAACATGAAAATTAAGGAGCCAAGCACTGGAGTAGCTGAGAGAAGGCAGCTATTCATTCACAGTATCAGTAGGTCCTTTGGATTTGCACAGCAGGGGCAATGGACCAAGAAAGACATTGTTGGTGAAACTTCAATTCTTAATGAGGTTATACAAGAAGCTGTAGAAAGTAAGTAGAACTTGTACAATACTTTAATAAAGCTGCTGGCTTTAATATATACCCTAAATTTTATCATTCGTAGCTGCAAATTTAATTAAAGTTTTTGATTGTTAGCAGAACACATTTCTCTTGATCACAGTCAAATTATATCATTTAGTTGTCCTCCTATTATGATGTGTGCATTTAAGTTGATGTGGAATCTATTTATTGGATGTATTTCTTTTACATTATTATTAGAGTTTTGAACCATATAATTCAAGTTATTCACTATGAATATCATTAAAGTTTAATTTTACCATTATTAATATGAATATGACATCAGCAATAAATAATAGTTTCTTTATAAGGACTTTGTAATGCATAGTACTTGGATAACAACTTGATGAGTACAAGAAATAGTATTAGACACTAAATAATGCTATATAAACCTGCAGGAAAAGTATAACACATTTTCGATTATTATGCTTAAGTTATAATGATGGGTTAAATTTCTGAAATGTTATAACTTTATATAACAACAGGTAATAGTAATTTAGCATAAATGAACTAAGTTAAATGAAAGCCGGTAAACTTATCAAAATTTACTGTTAGAATTAAAAATACACTCATTATGTTTAATAAATTGAATGGAATAATAATTGAATTTGATTGATCATTTTATGCAGATGCCAAACCGAAATTCCAAATCAAACTAGATGTATCAGCAGCTGAAGAAGTTATAGATGCCCAATCTTCAAATGGTGCTAAGGAAATGTCTTTAAATACAACTGTAGAAGATACAAGAACACCGGATGTCATCAATGTAGCTGAAATTTATCCCGCTTATATTGAAGCTGCAGCAGAACACAATGAAGAGAAAGTAAAGTATTTACTGAAAGACACTATATACTTGATAACAACTGATCATGGAGGCCAAACTGAATTTCTAGACCTCATGTCTCGCTTTCTAATGGGGGTATCTTTACATCTTATTTTCAGTCGACTCACTGATTCCTGGGACTGTGTGTTTAAAATGTATTGCACCAACGAAGATGGAGTTTCTACTGAGAAAGAAGACTCTATAGTAACTCTAGAAGAAGTCACCTTTCAAACTCTAGCTAGTATAGCATGCATGAAGAATACGAGTGACAAATTGACATCAAATCAAGCCTCTAATGCTGACTTGGAGAAAGCTGACATAGTTACTAATGCTATGTTTGTGGGAACATTTAGAGACAAAGTGTCCCTGTCACAATTAAAAAAACGAGATCAGATTCTTAGAAAGAAAATTGAGCAGACAGAATTTTACCACCAAGACATTGTCGAGTATGCCTCAGAAGAATTCCTGACATTAGCACTAGACAACAAGAAAGGAACTGTAGAGGAATTCAACAAAACAAGACAAACTTTTGAGAATTGCATTAAGAAGAATCTAGGTAAAGTTCACATTCCTTGCTCCTGGTTGATGTTCAGCATTGTTCTGCGATCAAAAGGAAAGCGCACAATGACACTTGAAGAATGCAGTGAGATTGCAGAAAGTTTAAATATTGATATATCAGACGTAACCAATGTCCTATGGTTTCTTCATTATCGTGTTGGCACGCTCCTGTACTATCCAGATGTGAGAGGATTTGAAAACATAGTCATTTGTGACGTCAAGGTTAGTACTACTTAATTTATGTATCTATGTATTTATGTATTTTTGGTTTTATAATTAGCAATTGGCTGTGTAGATTCAAGTGTTTATTAACTTTTAACGAATACAATGCACTTATTTGTTCTTATTTAAAAGAACTGTCGAGTTTTGTTATACTTTTTTGTACAAATAAATAAACCGACTGCAATTGTATTTCCTATAATTGCTACACCATCTCACTCTCCTTGTGCTGCTATACTTTTCTATGCTAATTCAATTGAACAGCAGTTCCATTTATTTTTTGAATGGGAATGATAAGCTGTTCAATTATTCACATAATATTTAATTAAGTTTGTGGTTAATTACAAATGTGTTAATAAATAATGGGTTGGCAGTTAAGTAAGTCATTATGATGAAAAGGCAGAAATAGCTAGGCATTTACTACTAGAAAAGTCATAATGCTCATAAAGTGTTCGAATTATTGTTTGCAAAAGTAAATAATATAAACATAATTATTCTCCTTAATTTTAATAATGGGCATATATTATTTGTCTTCTAATTGTAAGACAGACAAGGTGTGTATACTTTATTATAGTTAATTTGAATTAAACTGTTCAACAAATTATTGTTCAGGTGATCTTTGATGCTGCAACACAACTAGTAAAGAAGACATTTGTGTACAATAAAGCTGGACATCGAGCAGCAACAGCATTTAAGAACAAAGCTCAGTTCACAATGGCAGATTTAATGGAAGCTACTAAAGAAGATGTAAAGGATTCCATTTCTATGGAAATGCTAATCACACTTTTTGAACATCACAATATCTTAGCTCCCCTTCCAATTACAAGGGATAGAAAAGAAATTACTTACTTCATGCCCAGTATTCTTAGAAGTGCTACAGAGCTTCAAAAAGTTTCTATTTCTATAGATGTGGCTCCTCTCGTGTATCGATACAAGTGCGGCTACTTACCATTAGGAGTCTTCTCTTCTCTTATTATAGGCCTGGTTTCAAACACAGAACTAAATTGGACTTTCAAAGAAGACAGTCCCTGTCGCAACAAGATTGAATTTCTAGTAGGAAAGGACTTGGACACAGTTACTATCATTAGCTATGCCACATATATTAAAGTAGTACTCTACAGAGAATCTCATCCGACAACCCCCACTTCTGTAGTCTGTGCACACATTAGAAATACTATCACTTCTATGTTAACACAAGTCAATTATAACCTCAAGTACCTCAATGCAAGACTTCAATATGGATTCGAATGTACAGGCCATTTATTGGATTCTGTATTGAAACTATTGAACATAGCTCCAATCCATTTATGTGTACTAGAAGATGAAACCTCTTCTAAAATGAAGTGTCTGAAGGACCCAAATAGTACTAACATAATTCCACTTATAGATTCAAGACAGACAATTTGGTTCAATATGGTATGACAATAAAAATGAATACATATCTGTGTAACAAGTACTATATTTATCAACACTATAGGAGAAATGTGGCAGCGTAATGACTACTGGAACACTACCTCATAAAGGTATTCATATTGAAGCTGAAAGAGCTAGCTTTGAATTTTTAGAGTATTTATTATGATAGTTATAGATATTTTTCAATATACCTTACTATATAATTATCTTGTTTGTTTTTTAAATGAATTAATACTGACAACTGCCATATGCATTAAATGGTATGAAATCATATCAAAGTTAATTTTTAATTTATTATTAATTCAGAATTAAATGCAGAATACGTGGGCAAGGTTTATGAAGAACTTTATGAAGCCAGAGTGCAATGGAAGCAAATTGGTCTCAAACTTGGTCTGACCATGGCTACTCTAAACTCTATTGAAACTCATCGTCACTATAAAGCTGAGCCAAGTTGCCTGGACATGTTGAATGAGTGGTTAACAGATGGAAGAGACAGAAACTGGAGTACACTACACTGTTAAAAATGGGGTGTATGGGAATCCCATTTTGGGGTGTCCAGGTAACACTGGCTGTACTACTCCGCATAGGGTGTTTCCATTTCACCGAGAGGAAGTGTTCAGTTACACTCCTGTACACCCTCCATTATACCAAATGGGGTGTTGTGATACGCCCATGTCCAAGTTCTATTACACCCCTATTAGGGCTCATAATGCACCAAATATGGTGTTATTGATACTCTACCAATGGGGTGTTGTGATACTCCCTTAAACTAGCTACTACAACACTCCAAATGGTGTTCTACAATCCTCACTTTATAGCCATATATTTTAGTGTGTAAAATTTATTCCAGTAATCAGCAAATGCAATAAATATTAGTCCGTGATGTGACATTGTATCTGTGTGATAGGTGAAGAATTAACTGTTCATGAATGAATGAAGATGCTCACGACTTCTTCATACAGCCAGGATGATTAGAACTGTTCATCACTCATGTCAGCTGTGATCTACAAACAGCAACAATAAACAAAAAACAACAAAACATAATGGTAATTGACTTCGGATATTCCATACCCTTGCCCAAATCTCAGCATGTCATACTTTTTTCAAAAGTAAATTTAAATAAAACATATATTGTACTTGTTTAAAAATGACGACAACAACAATAGTAATGTTTAGAAGACAATAAGGACCCAACTTCGTTTATTATTCCATGGACATAATTTGACACTCAAGTCATGTCCCACACTTTCTCTTGAAGTCTTTATGAAGTTCATCCACACTTTCATTTAACCTATTAGTATCATATCAACACTATATGATTGGAAACATTCTACTAAGTGTCTTTTGTATTGATACCCACTTGTGTACAAACTGACTGTTCAGTTCCCTGCCAGTCTTACTGCACACTTCATGTAATAGTTAAGAACAAACTAAAATATTTCTCTCTCCTCCCCACCATACACTCACACTATGACGATCAAATAATTTTCAAATATAGCTTAAGCAAGGATCCTTTACCAATAAGAAGTGCCCATGATACAGTGCCTGTGACCCTTTACCAACATGAAGTGTCTATAACACAGACCTTTATAAAGTGCCTGTGACCCTTTACCAATACAAACATGATACAGACCTTTATGAAGTGCCTGTGACCCTTTACCAACATGAAGTATCTATAATACAGACCTTTATGAAGAGCCTGTGACCCTTTACCAACATGAAGTGTCTATAACAGACCTTTATAAAGTGCCTGTGACCCTTTACCAATACAAAGTGCCCACGCTACAGACCTTAAAGACGGCCCTGTGATCCTTTACCTACATGAAATGTCTATGATACAGATCTTTCCAAGGTCCTACAGGATCAGAAATTGTTTACCGAAGTGCCTATAATACAAACCTTTTTAAAAATAGTCCAAGTCTATAAAGTGTATATAACACAGACTTCACCAAGTGGAATCAGAAAACTTTATTAAGTAAAGGTTCACTGAAGTCATTTTATAGGGACCTTCAGTGGGATCAGAAACAGAACTGTATACAAGTGCTATATGATTGTATAGGCTGCCTGTGACCCTTTACCAACATGAAGTGTCTATAATACAGACCTTTATGAAGTGCCTGTGACCCTTTACCAACATGAAGTGTCTATAACACAGACTTTTATAAAGTGCCTGTGACCCTTTACCAATACAAACATGATAAAGACCTTTATGAAGTGCCTGTGACCCTTTACCAACATGAAGTATCTATAATACAGACCTTTATGAAGTGCCTGTGACCCTTTACCAACATGAAGTGTCTATAACACAGACCTTTATGAAGTGCCTGTGACTCTATACCAACATGAAGTATCTATAATACAGACTTTATAAAGTGCCTGTCGCCCTTTACCAATACAAAGTGCCCATGCTACAGACCTTAAAGATGACCCTTTACCTACATGAAATGTCTATGATACAGATCTTTCCAAGGTCCTACAGGATCAGAAATTGTTTACCTAAGTGCCTATAATACAAAACTTTTTAAAAATAGTCCAAGTCTATAAAGTGTATATAACACAGACTTTACCAAGTGGAATCAGAAAACTTTATTAAGTAAAGGTTCACTGAAGTCATTTTATAGGGACCTTCAGTGGGATCAGAAACAGAACTGTATACAAGTGCTATATGATTATATAGGCTGCCTGTGACCCTTTACCAACATGAAGTGTCTATAATACAGACCTTTATGAAGTGCCTGTGACCCTTTACCAACATGAAGTGTCTATAACACAGACTTTTATAAAGTGCCTGTGACCCTATACCAATACAAACATGATAAAGACCTTTATGAAGTGCCTGTGACCCTTTACCAACATGAAGTATCTATAATACAGACCTTTATGAAGTGCCTGTGACCCTTTACCAACATGAAGTGTCTATAACACAGACCTTTATGAAGTGCCTGTGACTCTATACCAACATGAAGTATCTATAATACAGACTTTATAAAGTGCCTGTCGCCCTTTACCAATACAAAGTGCCCATGCTACAGACCTTAAAGATGACCCTTTACCTACATGAAATGTCTATGATACAGATCTTTCCAAGGTCCTACAGGATCAGAAATTGTTTACCTAAGTGCCTATAATACAAAACTTTTTAAAAATAGTCCAAGTCTATAAAGTGTATATAACACAGACTTTACCAAGTGGAATCAGAAAACTTTATTAAGTAAAGGTTCACTGAAGTCATTTTATAGGGACCTTCAGTGGGATCAGAAACAGAACTGTATACAAGTGCTATATGATTGTATAGGCTGCCTGTGACCCTTTACCAACATGAAGTGTCTATAATACAGACCTTTATGAAGTGCCTGTGACCCTTTACCAACATGAAGTGTCTATAATACAGACCTTTATGAAGTGCCTGTGACCCTTTACCAACATGAAGTGTCTATAATACAGACCTTTATTGAGTGCCTGTGACCCTTTACCAATACAAAGTGCCCATGCTACAGACCTTAAAGATGTCCCTGTGACCCTTTACCTACATGAAATGTCTACGATGCAGATCTTTCCAAGGTCCCACAGGATCAGAAATTGTTTACCTAAGTGCCTATAATACAAACCTTTAGTCTATAAAGTGTATATAACACAGACTTCACCAAGTGGAATCAGAAAACTTTATTAAGTAAAGGTTCACTGAAGTCATTTTATAAGGATCTTTAGTGGGATCAGAAACAAGTGCTATATGATAGTATAGGCTGCCAATTGTTGCCTACACTGTCTATCAAGCCGCTTATTTCATTCAATCAATCAAACTATAGCTTACAACAAATTACTGCTGTTAATCTAGCTCCACAATTATAGAATTTACGTTAAATTGGATAGCCGTAAGTTACTAGAAATTTGCCCCTACCCCACTGTGGGCCTGCCCACATGAGATCTTTATCAATGTTAAGTTTTGTAGTCAGAAGTATTTTTGTTGAGTTTTATGGTCATGTGCAGTAGGTAGCGTTAGCGTGTGTATGTGTGTTAGCAAGGATTATACAATCACAAGACCAGAATATTGCAGCATTTTGTGTGAACAGTAGGCGGGAGTTTGTGTTAGTATTTAAGTTGTGTGTCTCGTGGTTTGAGTTAGTTCTATGTCATCTCAATTCGCTGTGTGTCGTTATCCTGTGTTTAAAGTAATTTAATCCTACCTAAAACCTATTCCTTCGGGCGGGTATGGTTCGCCGGGTAGTCAGCAGGAGGCATACACTCTGGTGGCAGCAACTACTTTGCTGTCTCCAGGTGTGAGCGAGAGAAGGGAGCGAGTAATCCAGACCTAATCGAGCCCACACCCACATCATTCTAATTTAATACAGATAATAACGTTATCAATAATATATGGCAATTTAAAAATAGTAATGTTTAGGTAAGCACTCCCTATGAATATTCTAGAACACATCTGCTCGGTAAGGAATGTCTTGTCACAACAACGTAAATCAGATATATGGTAAAGGGTTCCTCATCTAAACAGGTACTTGAACCTGGTCAACCAAATAAATGGTAAAGGGTGTGTTGTCACAATAAGGTAACACAAGTACTTGGTAAAGGGTTCCCGATCCTACATCAACCAATTTCATGGTAAAGGGTGCCTTGAATATTTAGTAGTAATTCCTAAAACCTTGGAAAATATTGAGGTTGTGTCACAGGCATTTGGTCAACCATAAAGTATGTCAAATACAGTAACCCACAGTCTAGAACTTGGTAAAGGGTCCCTAATTCCAATTAACAGGCCAATTCACCAGGACTCACATTTAGTCAGCAATCACACGTTAGGTATCTGACAAGCATAAAGTATTTAAACAGTTATTGTTGGAGTGAGAGAGTTGACATTCCTGTGATAGGCACTATTAAAGGTGTATCTTAGTTACTAGGCTAATCCTACATATATCACAAGGAGTCTAGCCATCATGGTATTTGGTAAAGGTCACCAATCCTAAAAGAGGTGACATTTCAATATATTGGTATAGGGTGTCTTGTCAATAGACATGTTATACTAACGAACTCTCAATTTTTTGTGCCACATGATGCACAGTTTTCCAACCAATGGTCACTAATGAATATTAGCCTCTCCACTCTAACATTATAAGTGATCATCATGCAACCTTTGTGCACATTCTCTTATAATTCAAATATCAGCTACAAAATCCAAGCACAAAGTGTGTGGAGGTACTCTGCTAACTAGAAAAACGGAATCTCACCGTTAATACAGAAGTGCAGCATGTATCTGCCGTTACTAGAATCATTTGAGGGCTATTCCACAGTGTCAGCTGTCCAGTGGAGGTGCACTGTAGAGGAGTAAAGTCAGACCTATTCAGACTTCTATATTCATAAGCTCCAGTGTCCTCTTAGCTCCATCAATGCTGCAGATAGCACGGTGGAACTCCCAACAGCCTGAAAATAGAGATGGAAAAAAAAAGTTAATGAAAGTAACCTCAAGATGTGTTAGACTCCTGATTCTAAATATAGCCCAAACATGTGCTTGCATGCATAAAAGGTCATCAAACACTCCTGACTTGAGTAAATATGAATGTGTGCTAAAATAACTTCCAGATAAAATATGCATTCACAATTTAGAAGTAGCTAGCTACTGTCTACTACTACATAATGACTGCCAAATTTTTTAACCAATATCCCAGCAGATTTATTCAGCATATATTCTGGGGGCTGCATCTATGATGCTGAGGCTTCTCTTTACTGCTGTAAGATACTAATACAATTTTCAATCAATACTTTCTTTCACTGGTCATTAAAAAGTTGCAGCTATCCGAAGTCAAAATCAAACATTATACAAATAGCGCACACCGTCACCACAAATTATGATAGTTCACCCACACTAAATCACTACCACTAAAAAATTACTTCATCTCAATCACATCTCTCTTCTGGGGGGCTCCGTCGAACCTGACCTTCACCATTATCTGCCTCGTACAACTCACACCACCGCGCACAAAATACGCGAAAACTGGAGAATTTATACCATACACGCATCACGGACAATTATTGGTAAAGGGTCTTTGCTGGGGAGAAAAGGGCGTGGCTGCACTACGAGAGCAATAAAAGAAACGTTGCAAACTTACATGAGACATCGGAGGAAAACCGCTCACCTGGAAGCATCATTTACAATTTTTAGGTAGGTTTTGTCTCAGGTGATTTATACAGGTGTGGGTAGGGGGGGGGGGGGTTTTGTAGAGTTAATTTAGCCAAATGATAATATTGAAGTCAGACATGAAAACAGGACAAACTATTATGAATTATGCACCTCAACTTTATAAAAGAAGTATTTTACATTTTAAACGAACTAACAGTACAGTAAAACTGTGGTTTTTCATATATCTTTTTAATTTTTTTCTTAAAATGTTTTGTCAGGGAAAAAGTATGGAGGGTGAACGAAATGGGATGGGGGTGGGGGGAGGGAATCCCAACATTGCCATAGTCTCTATGAAACCCTGCCTTTACCTACCCCTATGCTGGGAAATATGTGATATAATTAGAACATAGTTCTGATTCAAATCTCCTCCTCTCTCTTCCTCCCAATAACGTCCACTGCTTACTTGCAGTCTTGTAGAACTTGGCAGTAACCACTGAGGAGTGGCTGTGAACTTAAGCAGAGAAAGTGGCTAAAGATTAAGATAGTGGGAAGGGTTGAAAGAATTGCATCTATAACTAATTTTTGGGCTTGTAAGTGGTAGAGATAATACTACCAGCAGGATAAGGAAAAGGTTTTGAATGCTTACACTGAGTCTCCATAGATAATTGGCGTTTTCCTGAATTCTAAAAGTCATATCTAAATACGGCAGTAATGTGCTTTTAGCCAAAAACCCAAGTGTGATACTTTTATGTTCATATTTTATGTTGATATTTTTTTAGTTCTGTCACTTTTGGTTAAGGAGAAGGCTGGGTCGGTGGCTTGGAAAATATGAATGGGAAACTAGTGCTAGTTATATCCTGCATTGAACCCACTTACTTGTGTGTGTGTGTGTGTGTGTGTGTGTGTGTCCTTGGCTCAGGGCCAAGTTCAAGCCCCATTCTGGCAATTTTCCATTTGGTTTTCCATATGCCTCCCGCCAGTCCACCCAGGTGTGATTGGGTACCTGGCATTTGCTGGGGTGCAAATTCAAGGCCTTTCTCATGAAACAGCAATGTTTGGGTGGCCACGCCACTTGCTGTGAGGAAAGGCCTATTCTCCTGCGAGTTCCTAGCCTGGCTCCAGGAGCTTTGCTTGCATGGCTCACAGTGCCTGCTTAGTGCACAGGCATCCTGGGTCTGCCAGGTGTGCATGACCGCTTAACGGCAACAAGAGATTTACAAATTTGTATTTGGATGTGTGTGCATGTTCTTAGATGGACACTAATTGGTAGAGTTGAGGAACTATGAGCACGTGTTGGAGGATGTACTATGCTAGATGTTTGAACACAGCCATGTGAAGCACCACTGTCTTGTTCATAAGAGCTACAGGTATGTAACTGGGATATATGTTTTTGTTGCATTTTATTAATGTTTTCTCTTTTTGTCAGGCTGTAACGATTACAATGAAGTGATTTCAAGAAGTAAATGAAGACTATCTCTAAGTACAAGTGACATTTGTACGACATGTCTATCGAACATTACGTCTTTGTTTTTTTCTTTTTGTGATTATTTTACTGTTGATTATCTTTTGTTGGATTGTGATTATTGCATGTCTGTATTAAATGAATTGAAAAAAATAAAGGAAGTCATATGATCATCTGGTAGTTTTGAACCTAATAGTCCTGTCTGCTTATTATTCTGCTGCAAATGGACGTTTATCTGGGATACGGAGGGCGATAGCAGCAGAATACACCTCATTACTGGGGACAGGTGGTGGTGTTATTGTGATATTTTGATCAATGACATGCAATCACAGCAGTGTTGTTGTTCCTTAGTTATTCTAAACAATGCTTACGTACTTGATGCATGTATGCATACAGATCAAACCATCTCAATTCAGATTCATAGACCAGTGTCTAGTGCACTCTGCCCGTAGTTTTTAGATACAGTAGCAACTTATTTCTCAAAAGTCAGTTTGGCCCAGATCGTAGGGAATGGTCCTGCGGAGGTGTGCAGATGGTGCAGGTCACAGGTGGAGGCCTTGGTCGCTGAGCAATTAGTGTCATACTGCAGGGTGTGCAATGGATCCCCAGATAATCAGTAATGCATGCATTATGCATGCATAATAATATATCATGCATATTTAATATGCATGAGGCGCGAAATCCAAGACCTTGGGGATTAAACATGTCCTTACATAGTAGAACATGTTCTTCCTTTATCACACTAACAATACTTATTACATGGTGACCATGGGCTCCTCCTACATAAGGTGGAGCCATAGCATGGTATCAATTTAATTGCACAGCAACTGCAGTCTCTCTATATACCATTTTTCTTGTGTCTGAACTGATTGTTATGCAATTTGTATTTATAGATATGTGCCATAGGTTAACAAATAGGTGGAGGTTGTAGTCCTGTGCAATGTTAGTGTCATCATGAGCGATGCAATAGGTCAGATATATGTGAAAGTCATGGGAGCTATGAAATTAATATAGTGAGATGTACCACTGACAAACGTAGACTGCCATGTGCTGTGCAGTTAGTACAATGATGAGGTTTATGTAGTTAGCACCCACCACACTGAATGCATAGCAACTGCATGGCCTTCCTACCTCTGGTATATTATATACCTTACAACACCACTTTTTGTACATGTATCTCAGGATATGGAATGTGTGCAATTGGATCTAATGCATCTATAAGTTGAGGCCATAGTCGCAATAGCATTTCCTCGATGCGTAACGGGTTCTGATACTTTACTCCGATTTTACACTTGCCAAGTTAGTATACTCATGTTTGCTATTGCTGCCTTTTACTTATTTAAACAAAACTGAATAAAAATAATAATATACACGTACATCAGTTTTAGTAACAGGTCCTCTCAATCACACCACAACAGAACCAGGCAAACTTACTGCTAACATACACCCATTTTAAACTTTGATTTTCTGCAAATAATTGTAGCATGTCACGCTACCAAGTCTACTAGATCATATGAGTGTGAATGAAACGAAATCAGTGAAATGACAACTAGTACAGCTAGTTTGTAGTTCAGTCTCATAGAAGATGTATACAGTAGAGTGACTGCAGAGAACCCCAAGGCTCCCAGAGAACAGCTCATGGAAAACGATATCTGAATGGTAGACATATGACATTCCCAGCAGTCCGGATGACCAGATCCATCGGTAAATTAGACTCCATCACAAGCGAAGGCCAACTTGGATTATTACCTACATATAATAATAATAATAATAACAGCGGTAGTAGTAGTAATACTAATAATATTATTATTAATAATAATTAACAACAACAGCAATGTATAACTAGAAAAAAAAAATCCTGACTGATGAGGATAAAAATAATGAAATTAGAGTAGTAATACTATAGCCGAGTCATTAAAAAAAAAAAAAAATGTGTGGCATTCAATTGAAATACAACAGCAGTGACAGGCTGACAGACAGAATTATTGACAGACTGACAAACTTATTGAGTGACTGACTGACAGATTGACTGACTGACTGATGACAGATTGACTGACAACACACTGACTGATGACAGATTGACTGACAACACACTGACTGACTAACAGATTGACTGACGACAGATTGACTGACTGACTGACAGATTGACTGACTGACAGATTGACTGACGACAGATTGACTGACGACAGATTGACTGACAGATTGACTGACTAACAGATTGACTGATGACAGATTGACTGACTAAGATATTGACTGACGACAGATTGACTGACGACAGATTGACTGATGACACATTGACTAACAGATTGACTGACGACTGATTGACTGACGACAGATTGACTGACGACAGATTGACTGACGACAGATTGACTGACGACAGATTGACTGACTGACAGATTGACTGACGACAGATTGACTGACTGACAGATTGACTGACTAACAGATTGACTGACGACAGAATGACTGATGACACATTGACTGACTAACAGATTGACTGACGACCTCTAGTCACTGGTCATATGAGAACCTCATTACTACCTCTAGTCACTAGTCACATGAGAACCTCATCACTACCTCTAGTCACTGGTCATATGAGAACCCCATCACTACCTCTAGTCACTGGTCACACGAGAATCCCATCACTACCTCTAGTCACTGGTTATATGAGAACCTCATCACTACCTCTAGTCACTGGTCACGAGATCCTCATCACTACCTCTAGTCACTGGTCATATGAGAACCTCATCGCTACCTCTAGTCACTGGTCACACGAGAACCCCATCACTACCTCTAGTCACTGGTCACACGAGAACCCCATCACTACCTCTAGTCACTGGTCACACGAGAACCTCATCACTACCTCTAGTCACTGGTCACACGAGAACCTCATCACTACCTCTAGTCACTGGTCACATGAGAACCTCATCACTACCTCTAGTCACTGGTCACATGAGAACCTCATCACTACCTCTAGTCCCTAGTCACATGAGAACCTCATCACTACCTCTAGTCACTGGTCACACGAGAACCCCATCACTACCTCTAGTCACTGGTCACATGAGAACCTCATCACTACCTCTAGTCACTGGTCACATGATAACCTTATCACTACCTCTAGTCACTGGTCATATAAGAACCACATCACTACCTCTAGTCACTGGTCACATGAGAACCTCATCACTACCTCTAGTCACTAGTCACATGAGAACCTCATCACTACCTCTAGTCACTGATCATATGAGAACTCCATCACTACCTCTAGTCACTGGTCACACCAGAACCTCATCACTACCTCTAGACACTGGTCACATGAGATCCTCATCACTACCTTTAGTCACTGGTCACACGAGAACCCCATCACTACCTCTAGTCACTGGTCATATGAACCCCATCACTACCTCTAGTCACTGGTCACATAAGAACCTCATCACTACTTCTAGTCACTGGTCACATGAGAACCTCATCACTACCTCTAGTCTGATCACATGAGAACCCCATCACTACCTATAGTCACTGGTCATATGAGAACCTCATTACTATCTCTAGTCACTGGTCACATTAGAACCCCATAACTACCTCTAGTCACATGAGAACCTCATCACTACCTCTAGTCTGGTCACATGAGAACCTCATCACTACCTCTAGTCACTGGTCACATGAGAACCCCATCACTACCTCTAGTCACTGGTCATATAAGAACCCCATCACTATCTCTAGTCACTGGTTACATAAGAACCTTATCACTACCTCTAGTCTGATCACATGAGAACCCCATCACTACCTCTAGTCACTGGTCATATGAGAACCTCATTACTATCTCTAGTCACTGGTCACATTAGAACCCCATAACTACCTCTAGTCACATGAGAACCTCATCACTACCTCTAGTCTGGTCACATGAGAACCTCATCACTACCTCTAGTCACTGGTCACATGAGAACCCCATCACTACCTCTAGTCACTGGTCATATAAGAACCCCATCACTATCTCTAGTCACTGGTTACATAAGAACCTTATCACTACCTCTAGTCACTGGTCACATGAGAACCCCATCACTACCTCTGGTCATATAAGAACCCCATTACAACCTCTAGTTACTGGTCATATGAGAATCCCATCACTACCTCCAGTCACTGGTCATATGAGAACCTCATTACTATCTCTAGTCTGGTCACATGAGAACCGCATCACTACCTCTAGTCACTGGTCACATGAGAACCTCATCACTACCTCTAGTCACTGGTCACATGAGAACCTTATCACTACCTCTAGTCACTGGTCGTATAAGAACCCCATCACTACCTCTAGTCACTGGTCACACGAGAACCGCATCACTACTTCTAGTCACTAGTCACATGAGAACCTCACCACTACCTCTAGTCACTGGTCACACGAGAACGTCATCACTACCTCTATAGTCACTGGTCACATGAGAACCTCATCACTACCTCTAGTCACTGGTCACATGAGAACCCCATCACTACATCTAGTCACTGGTCACATGAGAACCTCATCACTACCTCTAGTCACTGGTCATATAAGAACCCCATCACTACCTCTAGTCACTGGTCATATGAGAACCCCATCACTACCTCTAGTCACTGGTCACACGAGAACCTCATCACTACCTCTAGTCACTGGTCACATGAGAACCTCATCACTACCTCTAGTCACTAGTCACATGAGAACCTCATCACTACCTCTAGTCACTGGTCATATGAGAACCTCATTATTACCTCTAGTCACTGGTCACATGAGAACCCCATCACTACCTCTAGTCACTGGTCACATGAGAACCTCATCACTACCTTTAGTCACTGGTCATATGAGAACCTCATCACTACCTCTAGTCACTGGTCATATGAGAACCTCATCACTACCTCTAGTCACTGGTCATATGAGAATCCCATCACTACCTCCAGTCACTGGTCATATGAGAACCTCATTACTATCTCTAGTCACTGGTCATATGAGAACCCCATCACTACCTCTAGTCACTGGTTACATAAGAACCTTATCACTACCTCTAGTCACTGGTCACATGAGAACCCCATCACTACCTCTAGTCACTGGTCATATAAGAACCCCATTACAACCTCTAGTTACTGGTCATATGAGAATCCCATCACTACCTCTAGTCACTGGTCATATGAGAACCCCATCACTACCTCTAGTGACTGGTTACACCAGAACCTCATCACTACCTCTAGTCACTGGTCACATGAGAACCCCATCACTACCTCTAGTCACTGGTCACACGAGAACCTCATCACTACCTCTAGTCACTGGTCACACGAGAACCTCATCACTACCTCTAGTCACTAGTCACGTGGGAACTCATCACTTCCTCTAGTCACTGGTCACATGAGAACCCCATCACTACCTCTAGTCACTGGTCACACGAGAACCCCATCACTACCTCTAGTCACTGGCACACGAAAACCTCATCACTACCTTTAGTCACTGGTCACATGAGAACCTCATCACTACCTCTAGTCAATGGCACAAGAGAACCTAATCACTACTCTAGTCATAGTCACAATGAAGAACATCATTACTAACTTTTTTTTATCCCCCCCCTCATCCCCCTGGTGTTTCTGTTTTGCCCTACACACTCCTTGTACGCGTTCTTACATAACCTCCGCCTACTTCCCCATCAACTCCACCCCCCCTCACAACCTTGCCTATCTCTAGTCAATAGTCATTCTGAGAACCCCATCACTACCTCTAGTCACGGGTTACACAAACCTCTCACTACATCTAGTTCACTGGTCACATGGAGAACCCCATCACTAACTCTAGTCACTGGTCACACGAGAACCTCATCACTACCTCTAGTCACTGGTCACATGAGAACCTCATCACTACCTCTAGTCACTAGTCACGTGAGAACCTCATCACTACCTCTAGTCACTGGTCACACGAGAACCCCATCACTACCTCTAGTCACTGGCACACGAAAACCTCATCACTACCTTTAGTCACTGGTCACATGAGAACCTCATCACTACCTCTAGTCACTGGCACACGAGAACCTCATCACTACCTCTAGTCACTAGTCACATGAGAACCTCATTACTATCTCTAGTCACTGGTCATATGAGAACCCCATCACTACCTCTAGTCACTGGTTACACCAGAACCTCATCACTACCTCTAGTCACTGGTCACATGAGAACCCCATCACTACCTCTAGTCACTGGTCACATGAGAACCTCATCACTACCTCTAGTCACTAGTCACGTGAGAACCTCATCACTTCCTCTAGTCACTGGTCACATGAGAATCCCATCACTACCTCTAGTCACTGGTCATATGGGAACCATCACTACTTCTAGTCACTGGTCACATGAGAACCTCATCACTACTTCTAGTCACTGATCACACGAGAACCCCATCACTACCTCTAGTCACTGGCACACGAGAACCTCATCACTACCTTTAGTCACTGGTCATATGAGAACCCCATCACTACCTCTAGTCACTGGTCACACCAGAACCTCATCACTACCTCTAGTCACTGGTCACATAAGAACCCCATCACTACCTCTAGTCACTGGTCACATAAGAACCTCATCACTACTTCTAGTCACTGGTCACATAAGAACCTCATCACTACCTCTAGTCACTAGTCACATGAGAACCTCATCACTACCTCTAGTCACTAGTCACATGAGAACCTCATCACTTCCTCTAGTCACTGGTCACACGAGAACCTCATCACTACCATTAGTCACTGGTCATATGAGAACCTCATCACTACCTCTAGTCACTGGTCATATGAGAACCTCATCACTACCTCTAGTCACTGGTCATATGAGAACCCCATCACTACCTCTAGTCACTGGTCATATGAGAACCTCATCACTTCCTCCAGTCACTGGTCACGAGAACCTCATCACTACCTCTAGTCACTGGTCACATGAGAACCTCATCACTACCTCTAGTCACTGGCACATGAGAACCTCATCACTACCTCTAGTCACTGGTCACATAAGTTAAAAATGACCACTAAGACTGAAGTACAAACATCCACACAAACATTCTGACTGTGTGGACCATACCCTACTAACTGAATATAATACGAAAAATTCCTGTGTGACTAGGTATACTCATTTTCTCAGTTTTTATTCGAATGCACTAGTCTTATTAAATAAAACAAATAGACGTTTCGACCACTCTACAGTGGCCATCATCAGTGTAATGGTAATATTTGATACAAAAAAGAATGACCTTAGGATGTAAATGCTGTGTTACTTTAATAACATGTTTATTTTTGACTTGTCCCTAGGGCTTAGGTGATAAGGGCATTGTACACTTCAGGCAGTGGTCCATTTTCCCTGTTGATTGTGTTGCTGGTCTTTTTAATATACCAAGATTCAAGCAAACACCTCTGGGTCCAGTTCTGCTGACAGTCTATAACTTTCACATTGCTCCAATCAATCTGATGGTTCCTTCTTATTGCATGCTCTGCCACAGCTGAAGTGTTGTATATGGCATCAAAGGAAGTCAAGGCTCTTTGGTGCTCCTTCACTCTGTGCTGCAGTGTGCGTCCTGTCTGGCCAATATATACCTCTTTGCAGGTACCACAAGTGATTTTGTAGACAACGCCATTCCTTTGATTTATGTGGATGGGAGTTTTCGGATGTACAAGTAGTTGCCTGAGAGTTTTGTGAGGTCTGAAGCAGGTTCTTATATTAAGAGGAGTCAATATCCTTCTGATACTCTCAGATACATTTCTTATATATGGGAGTACTACGGTTGCAACTGGTTGTCTGTCCTCCATAATGCTATTCCTTGCACTATTTGTGCTCATCTTTTTAGATATTCTTTCTATCATCTTTAGTGGATAGCCATTTTGTCTCAAAGCTTGAGTGACATGTTCTTCTTCTTTGACTCTATCTAGATGGAAACTGCAGATCTTTTTTGCCCTATGGAAGAGTGTAGTAGCCACAGCTCTCTTGTGTTCCATGGGGTGATGAGAATCAAAGGACAAATACTTGTCTGTCTGTGTTGGCTTTCTGTAGACAGTGGTGCTGAGACTACCATCTTCATGGTGGTGAATCGTAGTGTCCAGGAAGGATAATTGCTTGTTTGATTCCAGTTCCATTGTGAACTTTATGGATGGCTCTATGGAATCTATATGTTGTTTGAAGTCATCAATGTTATTCCTCTCAAGTGCTGCACAGATATCGTCAACATACCTCTTCCAAAATAATGGGGGAGAGTGATAGGTTCTTAGTGCTCTTTCCTCTACATCTTCCATTACTAGATCTGCCACTACTACGGAAACTGGTGACCCCATCGCAGTTCCAAATGTCTGCTGGTAAAACTCATTGTCATATGCCAGATATGCTGCATTAAGACATAGAAGGAGTAGTTGTTTTATTTGGTCTGGGGATAGCATAGTTCTATCTCCTAGTGTAGGATCCTCCTGCAAGCGTTCATATGCAACATCAGCAGCTACGTCCACAGGTATTTTGGTGAATAGGGATACTACATCAAAAGAGACCAAAGTTACTCCATCAGGTAGCGATTGATTGGCTATAAAACCTGAAAATTCAAAAGAGTTAGCCACATTTGAAGATGTTTTTCCCACTAATGGTGACAACAAGGTAACTAAGTGTTTAGATAACCTGTATGTAGGAGAGTTAACAAATGAAACAATAGGTCTTAAAGGAACTCCTGGTTTGTGTATTTTGGGAAGACCATAGAATTGTGGTGTTTTTCCAGATGAACTTCTAAGTTGGTAGTATAGACTGCTTGGTAGAACTCCTGATCTTTTAAGAGATAGTAAAAAACTATTCATTTTCCTTTCCAGTGCTGAAGCAGGATCACGGGACAGTTTTTTGTAAGTCTTACTATCGGATAGCATAACTGCACAAAATACACACACAAAGTCCAGCAACACAGGACTGCACATGACATGACTGCACAAAATACACATCACACAGATTTCAATGCCCAGCATGACTGCATGCATTGTAAACACCTACACACTCTACACCAACATATGGTCAGTGGTGACAAGTTTTACCAACCACAAACCTATATGTTGTACTTGTGGTGGTCAGACCCAGCCATGCCTCAACCACAACATTCCAAACTTAGTCTATTCCACTGGCCATCAACTACTGCACAAACACAGCTAAAGTCAATCATCTCATTCCCCAATAATCAAAATTTAGTCAAATTCATAGAAATAAAATGAAATAAACACCATGGTGAAGTGGGGCATGGTGACCTAATGAGGTGGACACACATGGTGACCATATGAAGTGGACACATGGTGATCTAATGAAGTGGACACATGGTGACCTAATGAGGTGGACACCATGGTAACTTAGTGAAGTGGACACATGGTGACCCAATGAAGTGGACACATGGTGACCATATGAAGTGGACACATGGTGACCGTATGAAGTGGACACATGGTGATCTAATGAAGTGGACACATGGTGACCTAATGAAGTGGACACATGGTGACCGTATGAAGTGGAGACATGGTGACCGTATGAAGTGGTGTCTCCCACCCCCAGTGAAAATCACGCATGAAACCCTGCTAACGGTCTTTTATATTAGGCCATCAAATGGACAATACGATGTCCATTTCATTAATAAAGTAAGGAAAAACAAACAAATAAAACAACAACAACAACAAAACAAAACATAAATCAACCACTAAATGTAGGTACAATTCAAGGAATTGAACTATCATGTATTGAGTTTAGGTCACTCACTAGATGGTAAGGATTCTGTGGAGTAAGCAGACAACCCGCCCACAGTCAAGCAATGGAGACTTTAAAGAGAGCTGATCTGCATATGTTAGGCCCTGTAGAAATTGTATGGCTCCCTGGACTACAGCTCCATCCCTGTAAGACATATATGCAAGTAGCAGAGCCAATCACAGGGCAAAAGTCACAGCACATCACACAATTAAATAAGGCAATTAATAGGGCATGTGCAGTCCTAATTAATGCCCATCTATATGTGGTACATAGTGGGTAAGTGTAGCTAGCTAAATTGCAATTGCAAATATAGCTCCTTAGCAAATACAGATACTTTATAGTAAGTTATACTTGTACAACTGAAGAAGACACTATGTATGTACATGTAGTATTAAATCAAGTTAACACAATGATAGAAGAGACTATTAGTTCATCCCAGGTGAGACTTGTAAATTATATTACCTATGTGCGTGCACAGTAATAGTACTACGTGCATGCACAGTCCTAGCACTATGTGCGTGCACAGTAATAGTACTACGTGCGTGTACAGTGCTAGCACTATGTGCGTGCACAGTAATAGTACTACGTGCATGCACAGTGCTAGCACTATGTGCGTGCACAGTAATAGTACTACGTGCGTGTACAGTGCTAGCACTATGTGCGTGCACAGTAATAGTACTACGTGCGTGCACAGTGCTAGCACTATGTGCGTGCACAGTGTTAGTACTATGTGCGTGCAGTGTTAGCACTATGTGTGTGCACAGTGCTAGCATAGTGTTAGTACTATATGCGTGCACAGTGTTAGTACAGTGTTAGTACTATGTGTGTGCACAGTGCTAGCACAGTGTTAGTACTACGTGCGTGCAGTGCTAGCACTATGTGCGTGGAGTGTTAGCACTATGTGCATGCAGTGTTAGCACTATGTGTGTGCACAGTAATAGTACTATGTGCATGCAGTGCTAGCACTATGTGCGTGGAGTGTTAGCACTATGTGCATGCAGTGTTAGCACTATGTGTGTGCACAGTAATAGTACTACGTGCGTACACAGTGCTAGCACTATATGCATGCACAGTGTTAGTACTACATGCGTGCACAGTAATAGTACTACGTGCATGCACAGTGCTAGCACTATGTGCGTGCACAGTGTTAGTACTATGTGCGTGCACAGTAATAGTACTACGTGCATGCACAGTGCTAGTACTATGTGCATGCACAGTGTTAGTACTATGTGCGTGCAGTGTTAGCACTATGTGTGTGCACAGTGCTAGCATAGTGTTAGCACTATGTGTGTGCACAGTGTTAGTACTACGTGTGTGCACAGTGCTAGCACTATGTGCGTGCAGTGCTAGTACTACGTGTGTGCACAGTGTTAGTACTACGTGCGTGCACAGTGCTAGCACTACGTGCGTGCACAGTGCTAGCACTATGTGTGTGCACAGTGTTAGCACTATGTTTGTGCACAGGGTTAGCACTATGTGTGTGCAGTGCTAGCACTATGTGTGTGCAGTGTTAGTACTATGTGCATGCACAGTAATAGTACTACGTGTGCACAGTGCTAGCACTGTGTGTGCAAAGTGTTAGTACTATGTGCGTGCATAGTACTACTAGCACTATGTGTGCAGTACTACTTCGTGAATGCAGTGTTAGTATTAGTATGTGTATGTACAATGATAACAGTAGTGCATGCCTAGAGACTTACCATTATTATCTTCTGCAATCAAGATCACCAGAACCTCAGAACCTATGTGCGTGGAGTGTTAGCACTATGTGCATGCAGTGTTAGTACTATGTGTGTGCACAGCAATAGTACTACGTGCATGCACAGTGCTAGCACTATGTGTGTGTGCACACAGTAATAGTACTACGTGTGTGCACAGTGCTAGCACTATGTTAGTACTATGTGTGTGCACAATAATAGCACAGTGTTAGCACTATGTGCGTGCAGTGTTAGTACTATGTGTGTGCACAGTGCTAGCACTATGTGTGTGCACAGTAATAGTACTACATGCGTGGAGTGTTAGCACTATGTGCGTGCACAGTAATAGTACTACGTGCATGCACAGTGCTAGCACTATGTGCGTGGAGTGTTAGCACTATGTGCATGCACAGTGTTAGCACTATGTGTGTGCACAGTGTTAGTACTATGTGCGTGCACAGTGCTAGCACTATGTGTGTACACAGTGTTAGTACTACGTACACACACAGTGTTAGCACTATGTGCGTGCACAGTGTTAGTACTATGTGCGTGCATAGTAATAGTACTACGTGCGTGCACAGTGTTAGCACTATGTGTGTGCACAGTGTTATTACTATGTGCGTGCACAGTGCTAGCACTATGTGTGTGCACAGTGTTAGTACTATGTGTGTGCACAGTGCTAGCACTATGCGCGTGCACAGTAATAGTACTACATGCGTGCACAGTAATAGTACTACATGCGTGCACAGTAATAGTACTACGTGCATGCACAGTGCTAGCACTATGTGCGTGCACAGTGTTAGTACTACGTGCGTGCACAGTAATAGTACTACGTGCATGCACAGTGCTAGCACTATGTGCGTGCACAGTGTTAGTACTATGTGCGTGCAGTGTTAGCACTATGTGTGTGCACAGTGCTAGCATAGTGTTAGTACTATATGCGTGCACAGTGTTAGTACAGTGTTAGTACTATGTGTGTGCACAGTGCTAGCACAGTGTTAGTACTACGTGCGTGCAGTGCTAGCACTATGTGCGTGGAGTGTTAGCACTATGTGCATGCAGTGTTAGCACTATGTGTGTGCACAGTAATAGTACTACGTGCATGCAGTGCTAGCACTATGTGCGTGGAGTGTTAGCACTATGTGCATGCAGTGTTAGCACTATGTGTGTGCACAGTAATAGTACTACGTGCGTACACAGTGCTAGCACTATATGCATGCACAGTGTTAGTACTACATGCGTGCACAGTAATAGTACTACGTGCATGCACAGTGCTAGCACTATGTGCGTGCACAGTGTTAGTACTATGTGCGTGCACAGTAATAGTACTACGTGCATGCACAGTGCTAGTACTATGTGCATGCAGTGTTAGTACTATGTGCGTGCAGTGTTAGCACTATGTGTGTGCACAGTGCTAGCATAGTGTTAGCACTATGTGTGTGCACAGTGTTAGTACTACGTGTGTGCACAGTGCTAGCACTATGTGCGTGCAGTGCTAGTACTACGTGCGTGCACAGTGCTAGCACTATGTGTGTGCACAGTGTTAGCACTATGTTTGTGCACAGGGTTAGCACTATGTGTGTGCAGTGCTAGCACTATGTGTGTGCAGTGTTAGTACTATGTGCATGCACAGTAATAGTACTACGTGTGCACAGTGCTAGCACTGTGTGTGCAAAGTGTTAGTACTATGTGCGTGCATAGTACTACTAGCACTATGTGTGCAGTACTACTTCGTGAATGCAGTGTTAGTATTAGTATGTGTATGTACAATGATAACAGTAGTGCATGCCTAGAGACTTACCATTATTATCTTCTGCAATCAAGATCACCAGAACCTCAGAACCTATGTGCGTGGAGTGTTAGCACTATGTGCATGCAGTGTTAGTACTATGTGTGTGCACAGCAATAGTACTACGTGCATGCACAGTGCTAGCACTATGTGTGTGTGCACACAGTAATAGTACTACGTGTGTGCACAGTGCTAGCACTATGTTAGTACTATGTGTGTGCACAATAATAGCACAGTGTTAGCACTATGTGCGTGCAGTGTTAGTACTATGTGTGTGCACAGTGCTAGCACTATGTGTGTGCACAGTAATAGTACTACATGCGTGGAGTGTTAGCACTATGTGCGTGCACAGTAATAGTACTACGTGCATGCACAGTGCTAGCACTATGTGCTTGGAGTGTTTAGCACTATGTGCATGCACAGTGTTAGCACTATGAGTGTGGACAGGTTAGTACTATGTGCGTGCACAGTGCTAGCAAATGTGGTACACAGTGTTAGTACTACTACACACACAGTGTGTAGCAAGGTGGTGCACAGTGCTAGCACTATGCGCGTGCACAGTAATAGTACTACGTGCGTGCACAGTGTTAGCACTATGTGTGTGCACAGTGTTATTACTATGTGCGTGCACAGTGCTAGCACTATGTGTGTGCACAGTGTTAGTACTATGTGTGTGCACAGTGCTAGCACTATGCGCGTGCACAGTAATAGTACTACGTGCGTGCACAGTGTTAGCACTATGTGTGTGCACAGTGTTATTACTATGTGCGTGCACAGTGCTAGCACTATGTGTGTGCACAGTGTTAGTACTATGTGTGTGCACAGTGCTAGCACAGTGTTAGCACTATGTGTGTGCACAGTGCAAGCACTATGTGTGTGCACAGTGTTAGTACTATGTGCGTGCACAGTAATAGTACTACGTGCATGCACAGTGCTAGCACTATGTGCATGCACAGTGTTAGTACTATGTGCGTGCACGGTGCTAGCACTATGTGCGTGCACAGTAATAGTACTACGTGTGTGCACAGTGTTAGCACTATGTGTGTGCACAGTGTTAGTACTATGTGCGTGCACAGTAATAGTACTACGTGCATGCACAGTGCTAGCACTGTGTGCGTGCAGTGTTAGTACTATGTGCGTGCACAGTGCTAGCACTATGTGTGTGCACAGTGCAAGCACTATGTGTGTGCACAGTGTTAGTACTATGTGCGTGCACAGTAATAGTACTACGTGCATGCACAGTGCTAGCACTATGTGTATGCACAGTGCTAGCACTATGTGCATGCACAGTGTTAGTACTATGTGCGTGCAGTGCTAGCACTATGTGTGTGCACAGTATTAGTACTACGTGTGTGCACAGTGTTAGCACTATGTGTATGCACAGTGCTAGTACTATGTGCGTGCACGGTGCTAGCACTATGTGCGTGCACAGTAATAGTACTATGTGCGTGCATAGTGCTAGCACTATGTGTGTGCACAGTAATAGTACTACGTGTGTGCACAGTGTTAGCACTATGTGCGTGCAGTGCTAGTACTACGTGCGTGCACAGTGTTAGTACTACGTGCATGCACAGTGTTAGCACTATGTGTGTGCAGTGCTAGCACTATGTGCGTGCACAGTAATAGTACTACGTGCATGCACAGTGCTAGCACTGTGTGTGCACAGTGTTAGTACTATGTGTGTGCACAGTGTTAGTACTATGTGTGCAGTGTAGCACTATGTGTGTGCAGTGTTAGCACTATGTGTGTGCAGTGTTAGTACTATGTGCATGCACAGTAATAGTACTACGTGCATGCACAGTGCTAGCACTGTGTGTGCAAAGTGTTAGTACTATGTGCGTGCATAGTACTACGTGCATGCACAGTGCTAGCACTATGTGTGCAGTACTACTTCGTGAATGCAGTGTTAGTATTAGTACGTGTATGTACAATGATAACAGTAGTGCATGCCTAGAGACTTACCATTATTCTCTTCTTCAATCAAGATCACCAGAACCTCAGTAAAGATAGCAACAGCCCAAGCACTATGAAATCTAGGAAATGAAAAAAAAAGGTTATGACAATATTAATTCTAATGTAAAAGAAAATTAGTTATCAAGCCAAGCAAATGAAGCACCAAAGGTGTGAACCCTCAGCGCTACTATACACTAGCTAGCTATAACAAAATCATTTCTCAGACCGAAAAAATAATATATTTGGCTATTCCTAATCAGGTATCAATACAGCTCAAGCAATGAAAACATAGATGTAGCTAATTGCTGTCTAAAGAAGTAGCTAAACATGCAGGAGACCTCACCAGTATATAGTTTCAACGTAAAACACCTGAATTCCAGCTCTCATTAACTTTTCAGTATGAAGCAAAAACTAACGTGGGAAGAAAAGAAATTATTTGCCCATGTGATTGCGACATGACGATAGGGGACATTACCTACAAAAATTTGAACCTACACGGAGCAGACAGCTTGTTAAATCATCATCCTGAGCAAGATCATACTTAAATCAACAGTTAATTATTGTCAGTAATCTCCAAAATCAGCTGACAGACAGACAAACAGATGGGACGACTACTATAACCCACTTGCGCATGCGTGCAGAGGGCTAATAATAACAATCTGGCCAATGGCACCGATATCATTGCATACTACAGAATCACTAGCCTCAGCAACTGTGATACTTGATAATATCTCTGTTCTATATGCAACAGCACAGGCCAACCAACACTTTCATACTTGTTTCAACTCTAGTGTTATTAGGGCCCAAAGAGTGGGAGCTGGAGGACAACTTGAGGATGCTAGGGAAGGTCTAGTACAAAAGAATAGCCAAGTGAAGGGTGCATGGTAAGGTCATAAGATAAGGGATAGCATCAGCAGATGAGCAGTGCAATGAGACTGTCACTAATAAAGCATGTATAGACTTGCAGCAAAGTGTGAGCATTAACCAAGAATGGGTCAAAGCCATAGGCTAAAGCCAAAGTAGCCAGGGAACGCACAACTACAAGTTTACCCTAATAATGCCCACCTTGTAATAGGAGAATATCAGTAAGTCTTCAACTTTTTGGTTGGACATAAATCCAGTGTGGTAGACTCAATGCAGGTGAACCTAAGTTGTGCCCCAAAACAAAAACAAACAAACAAACAAAACCTGGAAAGATTAGTAAAGAGGCAGGGCCACCAACATTTTCACTATTAGGGATGAGGCCTGGTTATGTTCACACGTTATCAACTTACTTCATGACACTTGCTTCGCCAACATCTTGTATTGACTAGCCTTGATACATCAGCAGTATGTTGCTACCTGAAAAATAAGCCAATGGGAAATGCCATCACTACTGGACAAGATAATACAGGTGTAGTTCTGCTGTATAAAAATACATGGATATAATAGCTATATGATTCCATTCAATTTTTGTAGTTGTACAGCCATTCCATTTAGCTACTCTAGTCTAGCTATTAGGTGAGCGAATTTTTTATTTCACTGATATTATTACAAGTGACAAGTAGTACTCTTTAGACACTTGCTAACTAATGATAGGATTAGATGGAGGGACAAACATACAAGCCTAATGCAGCTGTCTTGTGAAACCACTGAAGATGACTCTAAGATATATATGTCAAGTTTACATAGCAAACAACCAGTTTCCATTTTTTGTCAGACTTTACATACTGGCAAACTAAACAGGCACTTTGTCACGAGAGTATTACTAGATTTAAGGGGTGCAAAGCTTTTAACTTACTCTTGAAAGCTGAGTGAGATACCTTCATTTAACCGAACCGCCATAATGAAAAGTTAGTCTCATGTACCCAATCCCTTTACCAACCGCTAATCGAGTGTAGAGGTTCTAGGTTGGTAAAGGGTCTCGCCGAATGAATATGGACTTGATATTATCGCTAGCAACTCGAAGAAAACTCAAAGGATGCCGAAGACCTCATGAAATTGCTATCTGCCAGCCAGAAGAGAGCAGTGAACCTAGCAAAGGAAAAAGGATCATAAACCTGGCTGACAGTGCTCCCGCTCTACACAGGGTGCATTTCACGACGCCCTCGCACTGCGCTATGGCTGGACCCCTGGGAGACTACCAGCTAAATGTGCATGTGGGGCCGTCTTCTCAGTTGAGCATGCCCTCTCATGCCCCAAAGGGGGGTTTCCATCCATCAGACACAACGAAATACGGAATTTGACAGCAACACTCTTAACTGAGGTGTGCAAGGATGTATGTATTGAGCCTGACCTTCAGCCCATGTTTGAAGAACTGAATGGTGCGACTGCTAACTCACAGCCAGGAGCAAGACTCGACATTGCACAACGGTGTTTGGGGCGGCAATCACGAAATAACATATTTTGATGTAAGGGTATTCAACCCCTATGCCCCTTCCAACAAACATTCAGACATGCAAATGGTGTATAGCACGAACAAGCCAAGAAACGGGCATATGAGGAGAGAATTAGAGAAGTGGAACACGCCACATTCACACCAGTTGCACTCACTACTACCGGTGGCATAGCAAAGGAAGCCAGTATATCTATAAAAAAATTAGCGTCCATGCTCGCCAATAAGTGGGAACACAGTTATAGCAGTACTCTTCAATGGTTACGATGCCGCCTATCCTTTTCTCTTCTACGGTCCTCTATCCAAGCCATTCGAGGAGCCAGATCATCCATTGGACATGCTGTAAGAATACCAGCTGCAGTAGACCTGGTGACCTCAGAAGCACATCTAAACTGATCTAATTTCATTTGCTTTTTGACTGTAACTGAGTACTGAGTTTATATTATTTTGTATTGTATTGTATTGTAGTGTATATATATAATTTAAAAAAGAAAAAAGAAAAAAAAAAGCTAGATTACTGAACTCAGTTTTGGTAGCAACACCAGTGACAGAACAGTGAGTAAAGCCTACACAAACCAAAAGCGGTTGATTTAAATTCTAAGCTTACAGCTTCTTACAAAATGCACGGATGATCCTAGCGTCTTACAACTAATATATAGTTTGTTTCGAGTTCATATTCAAGGGTTTTTGTACGCACCTGTGCTAATCAATTAATTGGGTAAAGGGGTTTACAACTACTTCATCTTAAAAGGCTTCTCAAAGTGGTTCGGTAAAGCGTCACCTTTTCAATTACTATGGTAAGTTGATTTGTGCAAAGACAAATGCTGTTTTTACTTTCTTGAATTGCGTTGACACTTTTACCATATCATTAAGATGTAAGCTGCATAGCAGAAATGCAATCTCAGGTTTTATTTAATTGTCTCCTATTTTTTTAAAGCCAAGACTATCTCTGGCAGATGAAACCAATGAGACTCATTACTTAAAGGTTAATGTCATCATAACAATAGAAATAACCACATATACATATTTAGCTGTGTTGTTCTCAAACTTAGCTACCAAGCAGGCCTTGAAATTCTTCATTAGAACTTTAAGCTCTTCAGCTTCCTCGTTGTTAGTGCTGTGAATAAAAACATTAAATTGAAATTAGTAAAGCTAGCTACTATTAATATAGCTTGCACAATGACACATAAAGTGTGTTTTATAGAATCTTGCCCACTAAATTGTGAACCACATAAGACCAGCACAATGATATGCACATTAACTGTAAATATTCAATAATTATTTCCATCAACAAACTGACCAAAGTTGTAGTCAGCCCACTAGCTAGTTCCTACCACTGTGTCAGTAGTTGAACACCTCTTAAAGTAGCAAGTCTGCATGGGCGTACTGATACACTCCACAGAAGTGTAGTAAAGTCACTATGCTTATAAGGGTGTCATGCTACACTCCACAGTGTTACCAAACACTCCAGAGTGTAGCACAACACCCCACAATACCGAAGTGTTCCACTACACCCCATTAAAGGTGTAGTGGAACACCCCATTTTTTACAGTGTAGTAAACACTAAGATATCAACACTCAATAGCTAACTACTACTACTACTACCTCTAGTAAACACTAAGATATCAACACTCAATAGCTAACTACTACTACTACCTCTAGTAAACACTAAGATATCAACACTCAATAGCTAACTACTACTACTACTACCTCTAGTAAACACTAAGATATCAACACTCAATAGCTAACTACTACTACTACTACCTCTAGTAAACACTAAGATATCAACACTCAATAGCTAACTACTACTACTACTACTACTAAACCTTTGCTTCATTTAGTTTAAAAATTATTTCTATAGGCTCAGACTGTTAGTGCTTCACTTGCTTGTTAATTCTATTATATGACTTTTCAGTTTAAGAAAATACCAAGCATGTTAGTAAACTACTATTCTATGTTGTACTTTGACCTCTTGATATCCACAATTACTAATGAATTACAAAAATAACTCACAAGTCATCTTCAGTTTGTAGACTCCATATCCTCTAGCCACCACTATATCTCCTGTGGGAAGTGTGGAGGCTGCATTATACCTGGTATAGCTTATTTTACTTCCTGTGCTAGTGACCTCTATCCAGGACTGACTCATGCTGCAGTAACCTCTAATAGTACCATATCCATCTATATTGATCAGACGTGAGGAGTAGGAGACTGTAGTGGTGTATGAATCAACTGCTCTGACACGTCTCCATGGTGACTTGTGTTTAGAAGAAGTAGTACAGGATGAGATCAATGAGTCTATTTCACAGATAAAAATACTCTTACTATATCTATCTGTAAACACTACTTCATCTTGGTGGAGTGTGGAGGTCATGTTATAGCATGGTTCAGGTAGTGGATTCACGGAATGCCAGTTGTCTTCTACCAACACCTCCACCTCGTCTAATACCCTGCCATCAGTACCAAACCCACCAGCAACAACTAACACTTCAGGAGATGTGGTACCTACTGATGATGTCCAGTATCGTTTAGTTCTCATGGGAGGCAGTGATGGCCGCCACTCTAGACCTGTAGCACTAGAGAACACTTGGTTAGTGGATTTTCTGGTTGATGGATGACGTCCTCCCACTGCCACAAACTGGGACTTGTAGGTTGTTAGTGACATGTTTTCATATAGTAATTTAGTAGTAGCCCATGAGCGGAGGTCAAAGGAGGAGATATGAAGCACATTAGCAGACCATGGTGCAGTTGTGAGTACAGCCACTTTGTCATGGAGGACTGCACAATGACTGGGAGTGTAATTGTCATATAGTGTATGGCAGTGTTTCCAGTTCACTGTTACTAGAGGATGCAGTATGTCTACCTACAGTCACATACCAAACAGTAGTGAGGGACACATGGTAGACTACACAAACAATTATACTATGCCCACCCTGTACCCAAAGTAAGAATTGACAATTGTTGGTCAGTATCAGAATTGGAACTAGACCTGCTTAACTTCCATAATGACTAGCAGTACTCTTATTTACTAATATGAGTACCGATAAAATAGGAAAGAATAGTCACACAATATTTTTCATTACAATATGAAATTATAAATTGGGAAGTGAGAATATTTTATCTTCACCTTGTGAGTGTCTGCCATGACTTGAGACTCTCTCTAGCAAACTCTAACAAATAACAAAAACAAACTTCATAACAAAATGTCCACAACATGTCTTGTGTTTGTATGACTGTACACATATACATGTGAAACAAATACAATATAACTAGAGGTGTGCTGGAACACAAAATACAATATAACTAGAGGTGTGCTGGAGCACAAAATACAATATAACTAGAGGTGTGCAAGAGCACAAAATACAATATAACTAGAGGTGTGCTGGAGCACAAAATACAATATAACTAGAGGTATGCTGGAGCACAAAATACAATATAACTAGAGGTGTGCTGGAGCACAAAATACAATATAACTAGAGGTGTGCTGGAGCACAAAATACAATATAACTAGAGGTGTGCTGGATGTGGTGTAGGCTGTGAAGGCTTAACCAGTTATGGTGGGAGACAAGACCGAATAGGCTGCCACCAGAGTTACAGAACTACCTTCCCAAGCAGTTCAAAGCTTCCTCTCAACCCTAAACCCAGGAGTTTCAAGCCTGTTATAGGTTCAAGTCAGATAAAGGTTTGGCAGCATGGTTGTAACTGAGCTAGCACATGGGTGGTAGGCCCTTTTATGGGTATTCTACCAAGCATGCTCAGATGTAGTATGACATAGAAATTACGGATGATGTAATGTGTGTGCATTAACTAGAATAGTTGACTACTGAATAAGTGTTAAATGTTCATTGGTATTGGGCTGCTGTTTATAGAATGTGGTGCTGGTTCACCACATCTCCCTCTCTCCTAGAGGCCGAGCGTCCATCGGGAGGTGAAGAGGTAACATCGGCTGCAACGTTAGCTGCAGGAGCAGTCCAGCTCTGACGAGATAGAGCGTCAGCAACGGTGTTTGTTTCGCCTTTGATATATGTGATTGTAAAATCAAAGTCTGATAATCTCTCAATCCATCTCGCTAACTTCGCTGACGGAGGCGGTCCATTCCAAATGTCTACCAGGGCTGAGTGGTCTGTGAAGATCTTAAATGGTCTTCCAGAGAGGTAAAATCTGAAGTGTTCAATTGTAGCCAAAACGGCCAAGGCTTCCAGTTCCACAATAGGGTAATTTTTCTCCCTTGCACTGAGCTGACGCGAGTAAAACGAAACAGGAACCCAATTGTCTTCCCTGTAAATGCACAGACATCCACCAATGCCCTTGGTTGAGGCATCGGTGTACACACACCATACATCAGTTATACTTGGTAAAAATAAAGATGAATGATGAACAATCTCTGAGATGATACACTGAAAGGAATGATAAAAGTCACTGTCAGTATCATAATGTAAGATGTCAGGACTGTCACGTCTAAGATGTGATGATAAAACAGAAGTGTGGGTAGCAAAGGACGGAATAAATCTAGAATAAAATGTTACAAGACCAAGAAACGCTCTGAGATCTGTTTTTGTCTTTGGAGGCAAGTAGTTCTTGATGTGTTGAACCTTAGCTTCAGAGATAGAGAGTTTTCCATCTCCAACCACAAAACCGAGAAATTCAAAAGACGAATAAAGCCAACAACATTTCGACTGTTTCACAGAAAGGTTTGCAGCACTAAGTCTGCCTAAGACAGAAAAGATATGGGTAATGTGGTCATCAAAAGTAGCCGAAAAAATAATGACATCGTCTATATATGCCAGGGAGTAAGATTCAAGTCTTCTAAGCACTTGCTGCATAAGCAGCTGGAAGGTGGCGGGGGCGTTTCTTAACCCAAACGGCATAACCCGGTATTGAAACTTCCCTTGCATACAACTAAAAGCAGTGAGATGTTTGGTACTGTCTTCCAGAGGGACTTGATGAAAACCCTTAAGTAAATCGAGCTTAGAAAGAAACTTGCAATTGCCAATCTGGGCCAGGATGGAATCTATTGAAGGCATTAGGAAGGGCTCCGGTACAGTAATCAGGTTTAGTTTCCTATAATCCACTACTATCCTGATACCTCCGTCATGCTTCTTGACAGGAAGCGGAGATGAACACCATTTTGAATTCGATGGTTCAATGATTCCCAGATTTAATAGTGACTCAATTTCTTCCCTAAATGGTTGCTGATATGCCAGGGGGACTGTATAGGCAGGTGTCCAGACTGGGGTTTGGCTAGTAAGTATGATGGAATGTTTGACCAAGGATGTGATGCCAGGAATATCAGTGAAAACGTTAGGAAATGCAGAAAGAGTATGATCAAGTACTGATTGCTGGTGAGGTGACAAATCGATCTTGGTTGGGGTTCTAGGGGATAAGTCAAAATGAGGTGATAAATCATTAGCAACTACGGCCACTCTCAATACAGTGTTGTCCGACACACGCTTAAGTTGACTCAAATGCACAACCTTCTTGCGACCTTTAGCCTTGTGAGGGGCAATCTCGCAATTAACGGGAGGTAAAAGGCTAGTGATTATGAAAGGACCATCCCATGATGAATCTAAGCAGCTGTTGAGACCAGGGTTGCGTTTAAACACAAGGTCACCGACACGATACTTTGAAACTAATTCAGACTCTTTGCTGATGCGGTCTGAAGACTGCTTGGATTGTAATGAAGTCTTGACCACATGATTGTGGCATGCAAACTGCTTGTCTAGGTCAGCAATAAATTGAGGGACGTTAACTGGGTTCTGAGAGTCTGATAACCACAATGATTTGATGGTTGAAAGAATAAATGGTGTAGGTTTTAGGAATAACAGTTCGTGTGGAGTAAACCCGTGTCTGGTGTTAGGCATGTTCCTAGCATAATAAAGGATAAGATCAATCATGGATGACCATTCAGATTTTTCAGCAATGGCTTTTGAAAGCATACTCTTAAGAGTACCATGAAACCTTTCAAGCCTTCCATTGGACTGAGGCCTGTAAGGCGATGTGCGAATCTTATGAATACCAAACTTCTTACAAAGGTGTGAGACTGTGGTAGACAGGAAATTTGCACCTTGATCTGAGAGGATCTCTAAGGGAACACCAAGTACTGATATAATGCTTATTAAACACTGGGCTGTGGTTTCTGCCGTATAATTTTTGATGGGGATAGCAAAGGGGTATCCTGCTGCCAATTCTAGGCATGTAAAAATGAATCTGACATTTCCTTTAGATTTAGGCAAAGGCCCAACAATGTCAATGGCTAACTTCTCACCACGTTCTGAAATGATCTCTGATTCTACTAGTGGTACTTTGATATTGTTTGATTTGGTGAATTTTTGACACATAGGACAGGCTGAGATGTATGATCTGATATCATCAAGTAACTTGGGCCAAGTGAAATGGCGATTTATGAGTGTTCTTGTGACATTGACACCACCATGACCGAGACCATCATGAGCAACAACAAGAATTTTGTGTCTGAGTTCAGTAGGGACCACTAATGCGCTGGAAACAGTGTTATGGGTAGTAGTCAAACACATCAACAAACCATCTACAATGAAAAACTTTTTCTCATGCTTGTGTGCTAAGTCCCACAAAGGTAATAGAGAAGGATCACGATGCTGCAATTCTATAAACTTATCCATGTTAACACCATCAAAGGACAAGGAGGGTAATGACACAGGAATTAGCTTGTTCTGGAAACCAGTGCTGTCAGGGTTGGAGCTATGCTCCCCAGCTAGGACGTCAGAAGCTGAGCTGTCATGAATAGTGACAGACTTCGAAATGTCATCAAATGACACAGGGGTACATCCTTCTGATGCATGTAAGGCTTCAGAAATGTGTTCAGATAATTGGTCATCGGCTTGCATGGCTCTTGTAACAGTATTAACGGGAGAAGGATTCTGCTTGATTGAGTTAATCAACTGCACAAACTTGTCACGACCAAAATCTATGCCCAAGAGAACAGTTTTAGGTGGTAACGTAGGGCATGCTGCAAATCTAGCTACACCACTAATGGTGGGGATATCAATTTCAAGGTCATACACAGGCAAAGTAGAGGTAATCCGGGAGATGCCACAAAGAGATTCCGATGAAACAGGAGAAAGGTTTGAGGTAATGAAATCTGATGAAACGAGAGAACGCTTAGCACCTGAATCAACAATGACAGGGGTAAAGACACCATTAACGTGACCATGTGTAATAAAATCATCGTCAAACTTGTTCAATGGCTCTGAGTCAGGATTGGTGTGAGCTGGTAAAGGGGAGTGAACTAAGGATTCAAATTTTTCCACAGAATATGCTGAGGTAGGATTGGATGTTTGGGAATTTGGTTGATGGTTACCGGGTGGTTGAGATCTGGGGGGTGGAGCTGGACGGGGAGTATTGGGAGGTGGGTTAGGTAGGGGTGAGGTCATGGGTTGAGGTTGTGAGGGTTGGTGAGAAGAATGATGGTAAGAGGAGTCAGGACACCTGTTGGCGTAATGTCCAAAGGCCCCACACTTATGGCATTGTACCTCGGAAATATCCCTTCTGGGCACTGGAGTGGGAGGGGTTGTAGGCGTTTGGTGATGAGACTGGTACTGAGGTCGAGGCTGATACTGGTAATTTGAAAAAGGTGTGGAGTAGTTGGAATGAGGTCTCTGAGAATTGTTGGAATGATGACGGTTAGAACCATGATGGAACACAGAATTTCTATGAGACTGAGAGTGATTACTATATCTGGGGGGTGAGTGAGAATTATAAGAACCAGGATGGTATGGTCTGTATGCACTATCAGCTGAACAAAGGGAAGAAGCACAATCCTCTACAAATGCTTGGGGCGTGTTGTGGTGTCTGTCAAGCACGAATTTGCATGCATCAATTGGCATGCCAGCAACAATGCCGAGGGCAGCTATACCTTGACAGATTAGATCAAGTTGGTCCTCAGTAAACACATCCAAAAAGGACAATTGTGACAACATTACACTATAGCTATATTTCCAATTATTGAAAAACTGCATCACTGATTGGGAACCTGATTGTCTGAATTTGACAGGGAACAAGGAAAGGCAATTGTTTAACGAGTACCCGCCAGTGTTAAGGAGAATAGTCCTCATGCGATGGTAGGAGGTGGTATTAGTAATACAGTTAAAGTAGGCTTCCTTAAATTCGCCATGTAAGAGTTTGGGCAAGATATTAATCCAGTCACAGGGACGAACACCATTAGATTTCATCCCATATTCAAATCTGTTTAGAAAAACAAAAATATTCTCACCTTGCTCTATAGGACCAATGGATTTTACTAGAGAACCGGAAGGATCATACATAGGTTGAGATGTCACCATTTGCTTGTCAAGAAGTTTCGACAGAAGAAGAACGGTAGGGTCTAAACCTGTAGTGGTTAGTTCTTTGGCCAATATCTTGGCTTGAGCAATCATGGAAGAGTCAGTGGGCTTGGCTCTAGGCGGAGTGGAGGGCAGCAGTTCAGGTTTATCCTTTTCCAAGTTAGCCAGGTCATCATTTTGGACAACAGTAGAGGTGGAAGACTCGCACCCCGAAGGAGAAGCTGAAGAGGAATTTGAAGACAAAGGTAACGCCAAGGAGGAACTAGAGTCACTGAAGATAGCGTCTTCAGAAGGCAAAGGTGAAGGATTAGGATTCCCACGGGGCCGTCCACTTCTGGTATTCATGCCTTTAGATAACAATGACTGACAAATGGCAAATAATTAAAAGGGAAAATACAACAGCGTTCAGTACAACACAGATAAGAACACAAAAAAATAACAACAACAATGAAGGACCAACAACAATGAAAAAAAAACAGCAATGAAACACAAACAATGAAGGCAACGATAACAATGAAATAAATAATAACAGTAATATAGTTTAACTTGCAATACTGGCCGTAAGCTTGCGTTTGGTCCAACCGAAAAAAAATCCAAATTAGTCGTCAGGTAAGCAAATAGGAATGTGGAAAACTGGAGCGGTAGACTAAATCGTTTGAAGACTTTATAGCGTCTACAAAAACAATAGGCTGAAGTGGAGCGCAGTAATACGGCTGCTTGCTTCCAACAGATGCAGAAAATAGTAACGAAGTAACGGACGATACAGTTGAAGATTTTAAGACAATGATTGTGACAAGAGAAATAGCTAGCAAAGTTCGAGAAACCAGTTAGGATGACGCTGAAACCGATTCTGAAAAGAACAGGAATCAGACAAACTTGTAGTTGACGTAGGAGTATGTTTCGATGTCGGGGTCGTCTCCAAAGATCCGGCAACAGGAGATGAAGTCGGACCACCGCTGGCACCAAGTGTGGTGTAGGCTGTGAAGGCTTAACCAGTTATGGTGGGAGACAAGACCGAATAGGCTGCCACCAGAGTTACAGAACTACCTTCCCAAGCAGTTCAAAGCTTCCTCTCAACCCTAAACCCAGGAGTTTCAAGCCTGTTATAGGTTCAAGTCAGATAAAGGTTAGGCAGCATGAGCTAGCACATGGGTGGTAGGCCCTTTTATGGGTATTCTACCAAGCATGCTCAGATGTAGTATGACATAGAAATTACGGATGATGTAATGTGTGTGCATTAACTAGAATAGTTGACTACTGAATAAGTGTTAAATGTTCATTGGTATTGGGCTGCTGTTTATAGAATGTGGTGCTGGTTCACCACACTGGAGCACAAAATACAATATAACTAGAGGTGTGCTGGAGCACATAACTAGAGGTGTGCTGGAACACAAAATACAATATAACTAGAGGTGTGCTGGAGCACAAAATACAATATAACTAGAGGTGTGCTGGAGCACAAAATACAATATAACTAGAGGTGTGCTGGAGCACAAAATACAATATAACTAGAGGTGTGCTGGAGCACAAAATACAATATAACTAGAGGTGTGCTGGAGCACAAAATACAATATAACTAGAGGTGTGCTGGAACACAAAATACAATATAACTAGAGGTGTGCTGGAGCACAAAATACAATATAACTAGAGGTGTGCTGGAACACAAAATACAATATAACTAGAGGTGTGCTGGAGCACAAAATACAATATAACTAGAGGTGTGCTGGAACACAAAATACAATATAACTAGAGGTGTGCTGGAACACAAAATACAATATAACTAAGAGGTGTGCTGGAACACAAAATACAATATAACTAGAGGTGTGCTGGAACACAAAATACAATATAACTAGAGGTGTGCTGGAGCACAAAATACAATATAACTAGAGGTGTGCTGGAACACAAAATACAATATAACTAGAGGTGTGCTGGAACACAAAATACAATATAACTAGAGGTGTGCTGGAACACAAAATACAATATAACTAGAGGTGTGCTGGAGCACAAAATACAATATAACTAGAGGTGTGCTGGAGCACAAAATACAATATAACTAGAGGTGTGCTGGAACACAAAATACAATATAACTAGAGGTGTGCTGGAGCACAAAATACAATATAACTAGAGGTGTGCTGGAGCACAAAATACAATATAACTAGAGGTGTGCTGGAGCACAAAATACAATATAACTAGAGGTGTGCTGGAGCACAAAATACAATATAACTAGAGGTGTGCTGGAGCACAAAATACAATATAACTAGAGGTGTGCTGGAGCACAAAATACAATATAACTAGAGGTGTGCTGGAACACAAAATACAATATAACTAGAGGTGTGCTGGAGCACAAAATACAATATAACTAGAGGTGTGCTGGAGCACAAAATACAATATAACTAGAGGTGTGCTGGAGCACAAAATACAATATAACTAGAGGTGTGCTGGAACACAAAATACAATATAACTAGAGGTGTGCTGGAGCATAAAATACAATATAACTAGAGGTGTGCTGGAGCACAAAATACAATATAACTAGAGGTGTGCTGGAGCACAAAATACAATATAACTAGAGGTGTGCTGGAGCACAAAATACAATAAAACTAGAGGTGTGCTGGAACACAAAATACAATATAACCAGAAGTGTGCTGGAGCACAAAATACAATATAACTAGAGGTGTGCTGGAGCACAAAATACAATATAACTAGAGGTGTGCTGGAGCACAAAATACAATATAACTAGAGGTGTGCTGGAGCACAAAATACAATATAACTAGAGGTGTGCTGGAGCACAAAATACAATATAACTAGAGGTCTGCTGGAGCACAAAATACAATATAACTAGAGGTGTGCTGGAGCACAAAATACAATATAACTAGAGGTGTGCTGGAACACAAAATACAATATAACTAGAGGTGTGCTGGAGCACAAAATACAATATAACTAGAGGTGTGCTGGAGCACAAAATACAGTATAACTAGAGGTGTGCTGGAGCACAAAATGGCAAGACAATCATATAAATAACAATCCATTTATAGTTAAAACTGAAATCAACACTGCAAATAGATAGATAGATCAGTCCCAAGAACAAAATCAAGTGGCCTAGCTTGAAGAGCAGCACACTTAAAATTTTTCAAAGCTTGAGATGCAAGTTTACTGCCACTCCCCTTTTTACAGCAGTGATATCACTACTACTACCATGACTTACTTCATCTACTCATCTGCAGTGGTAGACATTCACAGCTTGACTGCCTCAGTTCCAGTCCATAGCCCGCAACCAGCCACGGAGGCTGGAGGGCTGACCAACAATCAATCAATACGCGTTTAACCCCAATATGGGGGCGTTACTGCAAACAACAACTCCAAGATTCTTGATGCGCAAGCGCACAACCAACAATGAAGCGGTTTTGCCTAATAGGTCGACACTGAAGGTTTGTCAAGTAGTTATTTTCTAGATTAAGTTAGTGGACTACACACGTCTTTTTTATAATTACAACGTTTCGATCGAAGTTGCTCGATCTTCTTCAGGTGGAATATAACTGAAATGGCTGAACATACGCCCCAGACACTAATGTGACCATGCTAGGGAGTGAGAGCACAGAGTAAACTGCATGCTAATGTGACCATGCTAGAGAGTGAGAGCACAGAGTAGACTGCATGCTAATGTGACCATGCTAGGGAGTAGGAGCACAGAGTAAACTGCATGCTAATGTGACCATGCTAGGGAGTAGGAGCACAGAGTAAACTGCATGCTAATGTCACCATGCTAGGGAGTAGGAGCACAGAGTAAACTGCATGCTAATGTGACTATGCTAGGGAGTGAGAGCACAGAGTAAACTGCATGCTAATGTGACCATGCTAAGGAGTGAGAGCACAGAGTAAACTGCATGCTAATGTGACCATGCTAGGGAGTGAGAGCACAGAGTAAACTGCATGCTAATGTGACCATGGGAGTGAGAGCACAGAGTAAACTGCATGCTAATGTCACCATGCTAGGGAGTGAGTGCACAGAGTAAACTGCATGCTAATGTGACCATGCTAGGGAGTGAGTGCACAGAGTAAACTGCATGCTAATGTCACCATGCTAGGGAGTGAGAGCACAGAGTAAACTGCATGCTAATGTGACCATGCTAGGGAGTGAGAGCACAGAGTAAACTGCATGCTAATGTGACCATGCTAGGGAGTGAGAGCACAGAGTAAACTGCATGCTAATGTGACCGTGCTAGGGAGTGAGAGCACAGAGTAAACTGCATGCTAATGTGACCATGCTAGGGAGTGAGAGCACAGAGTAAACTGCATGCTAATGTGACCATGCTAGGGAGTGAGAGCACAGAGTAAACGGCATGCTAATGTGACCATGCTAGGGAGTGAGAGCACAGAGTAAACTGCATGCTAATGTGACCATCCATGGGAGTGAGAGCACAGAGTAAACTGCATGCTAATGTGACCATGCTAGGGAGTGAGAGCACAGAGTAAACTGCATG